>Ga0164293_10005436_pt1 | contig 10840 bp, 9 predicted proteins | sample GEODES118metaG_FD_111487 | JGI IMG/M metagenome (GOLD analysis project Ga0164293, IMG submission 111487) | Eutrophic lake water microbial communities from Lake Mendota, Wisconsin, USA - GEODES118 metaG | ecosystem: Environmental > Aquatic > Freshwater > Lake | place: USA: Lake Mendota, Wisconsin...
TACGCGAATGGATAGAAGCCTTGGCACAGCCAGACGCATTTGAGCAAGGCAGACAACAAGGCATGAAGCAAGAGCGTGCGCTGTGGACGCTGACAAAGGTGGGGCAGGAGAAGAACACATGAGCGACAATAACTTCTGCCCGCGCTGCGGCAAGCGCACTGCTGACCTGACCACGATTCACACATGCACACCACCGATTGCAGCCGGTTCACAGGCTTTTTACGGATTTCCTACCGAGCCGGTAAGTACGCCAAACGCAGGCGGCAAATGCGTGACAGTCGGAGAGACGGCGCCATTTAGGTTGACGGAAGAAAATATAGACCCCAATCAGTGGGCATTCGATCGGGGGCTGGAGTCAACTTGACAAAGGCAATTGAACACAAAGACCAAGCGATGCGAAAGAGTATTGCACAGATTGAATTTTGTGTTCTATAATCACATCACGCCAACAAGGCGGGTAACTGAAAGACACATCATGAACTACGCAAACCACTACGGCTACTCTGACATCACCCCTTTTGAGGTGGTCAAGGTCATCAGTGACAAAACAATTGAAGTGCGCGAGATGGATGCAGAGCGCGATGACAGCGTTAAGCTGGAGTTTCATGTCGGTGGCTTCAGTGCCCACTGCTCCAATCAGCGCGAACAGAAGTGGAGCATCGCCAGCAATGGCAGCAACCCAGTGGTACGCATCCGTTTGGGCAAGCAGGGTTGGAAAGACAAGCACGGCCAAAGGTTTGGCCTGAGCGACAAGCCAGTCAAGTTCTACGACTACAACTTCTGATCGATGGGGCTTCGGCCCCTTTTTTGCGTTTCTTGAACTACGGGGTAAACTTCAGGCATCTACATGTCTCTGAAAGTACGAGATGCCACGCAAAAGCACCAAAACGGCCTCACAGGCCATCGATCCAGCATCAGTAGGGGTAGACACGCCCTCGCTGACTTCAATCGCTCAAATCCTCGATATGCAGGATGCTGAGGGTAAACCCCTAAAAATCCCCGCAAAAGAGAAAAAGGCGGGAAGGCCATCATCTTTCACGCAACACCTAGCAACAGTGATCTGTGTAAGGCTGTCAGAAGGAGAGAGTCTCAAGACAATCACCAAGGATGACGAGATGCCAGACAGGGCCACCGTGTACCGATGGTTGGCTGCTTACCCTGAATTCTGCGACCTTTACGCTCGCGCTCGGGAAGATCAGGCTGACACTCTGGCTGACGAAATCATCGCCATCGCTGACGAACAGCCCGAAATCATCCCTGTGATCGACCGCCGCACTGGCGAGCTGATCGAGCATAAGTTGGACGGGGCGTTCCTTCAGTGGCAGAAGAACCGGATCGATGCCCGCAAGTGGACGGCCATGAAGCTCAAGCCCAAGAAGTATGGCGAGCGGCTTGTACATGCTGGGGACGCCGAGAACCCGCTGGAGATCCAGAACGGGGCAATGGAGATACTGGCTGCTGCGGTGAAGAACTTGGAACTCAAGCGCCAGACAGCCAATGAATGACTTGCTCGACACCCTGCGCGACCCGCAGATCCTGCAAGCCCTGAGCGCAGCCCCCGACACACACAAGATGGCCTTCGCCAAGAGGGCCAAGTGGCTCTTGGAGGCCCATGACCACCAAGTCCTGCCTCACGGCGACTGGTGGTCGATCTGGCTGCTCCTAGCTGGCCGAGGGGCTGGCAAGACCAGAACAGCCGCCGAACAGATCTGGTGGTGGGCTTGGGAGTACCCCGGCACCCGCTGGCTGGTCTCCGCCCCTACCTCGGCTGACGTCCGTGCCACATGCTTTGAAGGTGACTCAGGCCTGATCGCCGTGGTCCCTTCGATCCTGATCGCTGACTACAACAAGCAGATGCACGAGATGAAGCTGGTCAACGGCTCGCTGATCAAGGGTATACCCGCATCAGAGCCTGAGCGGTTCAGGGGGCCACAATTTCACGGAGGTTGGGCAGATGAGTTGGCCGCGTGGGACTACTTGCAGGAAGCGTGGGACCAGATCATGTTCGGCATGCGCCTGAAGGTAGACGCCAACTGGAAGACCCGTCTCATTTGCACCACAACTCCACGGCCAAAGGACTTGATCGTCGAGCTGGTCGGGCGGGAGGGTGATGACGTACACCTGACAACCGCCTCGACCTACGCCAACATCGACAACCTGTCAGACAACTTCCGCAAGCAGATCCTCCAGTACGAGGGGACCAAGCTGGGCCAGCAGGAGATCTACGCCGAGATCCTTGACCCCGAGCAGGGCGGCATCGTCAAGCGGGACTGGTTCAAGCTCTGGCCTGCCGACAAGCCCCTGCCCAAGCTGGAATACATCCTCCAGTCATACGACTGCGCCTTCACTGACAAGGCCCAGAACGATCCGACAGCTCAGATAACCTTCGGGGTGTTCAAGCCCCAAGACGGGCCCATGGCGGTTCTGGTGATCGACGCATGGCAGGACAGGCTCCAGTACCCCGACATGAAGGAGAAGGTGCTCGAGGAGTACGAGACGGTCTACGGCGATGGCAAGGATGCCAGACGGGTGGATCTGGTGCTGGTCGAGGACAAGGCTTCTGGCATCTCCCTGATCCAAGACTTGCAGCGGGCCCATGTGTTCGTGCGCTCCTACAACCCCGGCAAGGCAGACAAGACCCAGCGGCTGAACATCATCTCTAACATCATCAAGGCTGGGCGGGTGTGGATACCCGAGAGCAGCAACCGTAAGGGATACGTCAGGGACTGGGCTGAGGGCATGGTCAGCCAGATCTGCTCGTTCCCCGAGACGACCCATGACGACTTCTGTGATTCTATGAGCCAAGCCCTGCGGTACTTGCGGGATGCTGGCTGGCTGAACATCGACCCACCGCCGAACGAGGACTACGACGACGAAGACGTCATTGACGCTGGATGGGAGCATAGGAAGCGCGAGAACCCCTATGCTGTTTGACGGCTGGGCCATGGACTTGACAAAAGCTCGAGGGCATAATCTAGCCCAATCAACACACTGAGGCCCGACGATGCCCAAAAACAAGACTACCGGCCAGAAACTAGCCGACTTGATGTACGGGAGCCCCGACAAGCCAGCCTTCGGCGTCTACCCCATGATCGCCAAGCGCCGTGAGGACAGGCAAGACCGCGAGGCTGCAAAGAACTTCCCAGTTGACCTTGGCCGAGGCGCATTCGCTGGCGCTGCTGGCTTGGCTGGCGACATAGAGTCGCTTGGCCGCTTGCCTTACGTGCTCTACACAGGCAACGAGTCCCCAACCTTTGCGCCAACCAGCGAAGAGATCCTTCAGCGTCTACCGTATGGTTCTGACAGCCCAGTCGGCCAGTTCGCCTCGGGCTTGGGCACGCTGGCTGGCGGCTCCGTCCCTTTTAACGTTATCCCCAAAGTGATCAAGGCTGGCGCCAAAGGAGCCATGGCTGCTGGCCGTGCTGGTGAGCGCATGGCCGAGAAGTACGTCCCCCAGATCATGGAGCGTGGCGGGATCGGTGCTGACCTACTGTCTGGCATGGCTCAGGGCACACGGTCTCAGATCAAAACCCCGCAAAAGGCCGTCCCTATTGTTGAAGCGCCCAGCATCATCATCCCGAGCAAGGTTGGCCGCGTCAAAGAGGAGGCTCGCCAAAGCAAGGGTGAGTACGGCGCACGGCGTGTTGAGCGTGCTGCTGACGAGATCCCCAACCTTGAGCGCTTGTACAAAGAGCAGGCGCTGAAAGAGGCGTTCCTTGGTGACAACGCCAAGGCCGTGATGACTATAAATCCTGCTGACTTTGAGCGGTATTCAAAACAATTGCAAACGCGCAGCGTCACAGAGCCCAAGTCTTTTGCGGACAAGACAAAAATGTCAACGGAAGACTACCTGAGGTATTTGCAGAGTCTGCCATCAGGGTTTGATGATGTGCCTTTCCTTGGCATCAACAAGGAAGAGCAGGGCTTGCCGCTTATGCCGTTTATTTCTGAGCATGAAGGTCGCCATCGCAGTCGAGCCCTAGCTGGGTTTGATCAACCCACAAGTTTAGTTCGATTAATTCCCCGTGCTGAGTTGCGCGAGCCATTCCCACGCCGCAGCCAAGAAGAGTACATCGAGGCGCTCAGGAAAGAGCTTGAGATGACCGACAACATGGTGCTGCCAGAGGGGCTGGAGCGAGCGCCAATCAAGCTGCCTGACGTGTACGCCGCTGGCGGTACCGTCCACTTCTCCGACAACCCCGACACCATGGCACTGGAGCTGGCTGGGGGCGGTAAGGTTGGCTTGCTGACTGAGGCTGCAACGAAGCTGGCAAAGGCACTCAAGCCAGCCAAGCAAGCCGAGGCCCCTATGAAGGCTTCAGAGGCCCTTGGCCGCATTGAGGGTCGTCCTCTGGTTATTACCCAAGCAGACCGCACCAAAGTCGGCGGCGGCTACCTTGGTGGCCCGGGCTTCTCTGGCCTGCAACTGACTGAGCCAGAGTACCGTGCAGCCGAAGCGGCATGGGGCGTCAAAACCCCCGGAGTTGCCAAGATGATTCTTGGTGGCAGCAAGTCCGCAGGCAAAGACCCTGTGTATGCCGCCATGCTGGGCACGCCAACACAGCACCAGTCAAACCAGATGGTGTTCGACAAGCTCTATGGTGACTTCAAGAAGGCCGCAAAAAAGGGCGACCTTGACTCAGACCTGCGGGATCGCATCAACATGCGTCTGGTGAACACGGTTGATAAGGAAGGCAACAACATCTTCCCGCCTGACGTTGATATCCTCAGCAAGAACTTCAAAGACCTTGCCAACACCTTCGATCGGCGTGCCGTGACCGCCAACCTGATCGGTGGCATGGGTGTGGGCGGCAAGAAGGGTCAGATCATTGACTACGACAAGATCATCCGCGACACCACCGACCCGTTGCTGATTGATTCACCGACTGGCGCACTGGGCAACAGGCTTTTCACGCTGAGCGGCGGCGTCATTGACCGCCCAGACCTGCACCCAGCGTTCCCAACCATCATGCAGGGAGAGGACTTGGGCGTCAGCTTCAGCCCCGTAGCGCGTGACTTGATCATGAAGGACTTCACTGAGAAGACCATGCGCGAGAAAGGCCGAGCACCCGGCTACATGGACTACACCCGTGGCTATCCACCGTCTCAGTTGATCACGGAAGACATCCTCACTGAGATGCAGAAGCTGGGCTTAAAAGAGGGTGGCGCTGTCACTTCACCGGCTGCCAAAATTGACGGCAACGACTTCGTTCTGGTTGCCAAAAAGTACGGCTTGGACGACAGCATGAGAACCCTGAACAAGATTGTGAGCCTAGTCAATCAGGGCGCTACGGTTGACGAGGCTGCACGCATTGTGTCGGACGCCACCGTTCGGTTCTCAGACAACCCAGACACGATGGCCCTCGAGCTGGCGGGTGGAGGTAAGGTCGGTGCTGTCACGAATTTGATCAAGGGCTTCTTCTCTGCCGTTGACAAGACTGCGCAGAACTTAAAGCGTCCAGCAGGTACTGGCAAAGAGTTTATGGCCGAGGTCAAGGCCGCTCCCGGCATCAAGGCGACTGAACTCAAGGGCCGCAAGCTGGCCGAGATCGAGGCCATGCCCAAGATGACCAAGGCTGAGTTCATCAAAGAGCTGGAGGCTCGTCCTCCCGTCAAGATCGAAGAGAAGGTTCTGAGCGAACCAAGCCAAAAGGACATCGACGTGCTGGCTGATAAGTTGGCCTACGAAAAGGGTCGGGACGAAGCCTATGAGTTCAGCAATCGTGGCGATGACATCGACGCCATGGCTGAGGAGAACTACCGCCTGAGCCTCAAGTTCGACTGGCCTGAGCTGCAAGAGCGGGCACGCGAGCAATTGAGAGAAGGCAAGGGCAGCTCCTTCCATCAGCAGTACGTGATACCCGGCGGCGAGAACTACCGCGAGATCCTGCTGAAGATGCCTGCCGCTGCGGGCGAGGGCTTCCCCGGCGCCCCAGCCCACTTCGGCGGCGAGCCAAACATTCTGGCAAGCATCCGCGTCAGTGACCGCATCGGCCCCAACGGTGAGAAGATCCTGCACGTTGAGGAGATTCAATCCGACTGGCATCAAAAGGGTCGTCAAGCCCGTGCTGAAGAGGTCAATCGTTTGGTCAAATCTGGCATGAGCAAGCAAGAAGCTCAGGCTGCTGTGCCTGAAGACTACGGTTACTCAACAAACATGGCAGCTCGTCGCAAAGAGCTGGGTGATCGCTACAAGAGCGGTGAGCTGAGTCTCGACCAATACGACTACCTTGATCGTGAGCTGACTTCCGTGCCTGACGCACCCTTCAAGAAAGACTGGCAGGAGCTGGCTCTGCGCAAGGTGATGCAAGAGGCTGCTGAGGGTGGATACGACAAGGTGGCACTGACCCCCGGCGCAGAGCAGGCTGCACGGTACGACTTGAGTCAACACGTTGATCAAATTGCGTATAACCCAAGCACTGGATACTTTACGGCCACAAAGGAAGGTCAGCCTGTGGCGGACATCAGCAGGCTAACACCTACCGAGGTTGTTTCTCATATTGGGCAAGAGGCCACTGACAAACTTCTGCAATCTCCCGCAAACAACATTGGGTTGCATGTCCTATCTGGAGAGGATCTGAAGGTTGGCGGTGAGGGCATGAAGGGCTTCTACGACAAGATGCTGCCAGACTACCTCAACAAGCTGGGCAAGCAGTACGGCGTGCAGGTAGATCAAATTGGCATCCGAAGCCCAGATGGCCGCAGTGATGCAGCCATGAAGCTGGGGGTCACGCCCCAAGATTACGCTGCAATGTCGCCAGAAGAAAAAGCCATCTTCCACGAAAAACTTGACGATATCAACGCAAAACCATTGCACAGCTTTGAGGTAACCCCTCAGATGCGCGAAGATATCAACACTAAGGGTCAACCCTTATATAGCAAGATTGGCATACCCGGCGCCGAAGCCGCAGGGGCCACAACAATCGGCTCACAAATCTTTGATGAGAATAATGAACAACAGGTTCAAAATCCGATACAGTTCACCGATAACCCAGATGCAATGCGTCTGGAACTAATGCAGAGGAATTGATTCATGGCTACAGAGTTTCCAATTGAGCCCGAATACGGCCGCTTCGTTTCTGGTACGGCCGACGAGCCCGTGGAGACGCAGGACGAGGAAGAGGAGTACGAGCTGCCTGACGACTCGTCAGAGCTTGAGGAGATGCCTGACGGCTCTGTGGTGGTCAAGATGGACACCGAGGGCCCCTTGGAAGATGGCGAGTTCTATGAGAACTTGGCCGAGCGCATCAGCCCCCTCGACCTGAACAGCATCGCCTTGCGCTACATCGATCTGATCGATAAGGACAAGCAAGCCCGCGAAGAGCGCGACAAGCAGTACGAGGAGGGCCTCAAGCGCACTGGTCTGGGCAAGGATGCTCCGGGTGGCGCAACCTTCTCTGGCGCCTCTAAGGTGGTTCACCCTGTGATGGCCGAGGCCTGCGTGGACTTTGCCTCCCGCGCAATCAAAGAGATGTTCCCACCTGACGGCCCAGTCAAGACCAAGATCCTTGGTCAAGTGGACGAGGAAAAGACAGCCCGCGCCGAGCGCAAGCGCGACTACATGAACTGGCAGCTTACCGAGCAGATCGAGGAGTTCCGCGACGAGCAAGAGCAACTGCTGACTCAGCTACCACTGGGCGGCTCCCAGTACATGAAGCTCTGGTACGACGAGCAGAAGAAGCGTCCCTGCGCTGAGTTCTTGCCAATTGACCGAGTCATCGTGCCGTTCTCGGCCACCAACTTCTACACAGCTCAGCGTGCGACCGAGGTTCACGTAATTACCGAGTGGGAGTTCAGCCGCCGAATTCGCACTGGCCTGTACCGTGACATCGACATGATTCGGGCGACCATGCAGCCCGAGCAGTCGGCAGCCGAGAAGGCCAACGACAAGATCGAAGGCCGCAAGTATCAGGACAACGAAGACGGCGAGCGCACGGTTTACCACGTCTATTGCCACTTGGAGCTGGAAGAGGACGGGGAATCTGACGGCGAGATGGCCCCGTACATCATGATGATCGACGAGCTTGAGCACGAGGTCGTCGGCCTGTACCGAAACTGGGAAGACGGCGACGACACCATGACCAAGCTGGACTGGGTCGTCGAGTTCAAGTTCATCCCATGGCGGGGTGCCTACGCTATTGGCCTGCCACACCTGATCGGCGGCTTGTCTGCGGCTTTGACTGGCGGCATCCGTGCCCTGCTGGACAGCGCACACATCAACAACGCCGCGACCATGCTCAAGCTCAAGGGGGCCAAGATCAGCGGCCAGAGCCAGCAGGTTGACGTCACCCAGTTCGTTGAGGTCGAGGGTGCTCCGGGCGTGGACGACATCCGCAAGATCGCCATGCCCATGCCGTTCAACCCACCATCGCCAGTCCTGTTCCAGTTGGTGGGCTACCTCGACAAAGCTGCCCGTGGCGTGGTTACAACAGCCGAGGAAAAGATCGCTGATGTCAGCGCCAACACCCCAGTCGGCACCACTCAGGCGCTGATTGAGCAGGGTGCTGCTGTTTTCTCGGCCATCCATGCCCGCCTGCACGACTCGCAGGCTCGCGTCCTGAAGATCCTTGGCCGCTTAAACCGCTGGTATTTGGAAGACCAGCGCAAGGGTGAGATCGTTGAGGACTTGGAGATTACAGCAGAGGACTTCAAGCGCAACACTGACGTGGTGCCTGTGTCTGACCCGCACATCTTCTCTGAGACCCAGCGTATGGCCCAGATGCAGGCCGTGCTGAGCAGGGCTGACAAAGCCCCAGACCTGTACAACCGCCAAGCGGTGGAGCAGCGCCTGCTTAAGCAGTTGAAGATCCCGGGCATCAATGAGCTTCTCAAGGACACACCAGCCCCAGAGGAGCGCACATCAGCCGATGAGAACGTTGCCATGGCTCTGGGCCAGAACGCCTTTGCGTACATCCACCAAGACCACTTGGCTCACATTCAGAGCCACTTGGACTTTGCGCTTAACCCGATCTATGGGTCCAACCCCATCATGGCTTCGTATGCCCTGCCGCGTTCTCTTGAGCACATCAAGCAGCACATGGTGATGTGGTATTTGAACCGCATGAACGGCTACGTGACCAAGTCCCGAGGCGACAAGGTGCTGACTGAGGAGGAGTACGAGAACAAGAAACTCACCTCCGAGATCGACAAGGTGTTTGCAATCGCTTCTCAGCACGTCAAGCTCGACAGCGAGAAGGCCTTCAGCCAGATCATCCCGCTGGTGCAGCAACTGTTGCAGTCGATGCAACAACTGGCGCCCAAGCCGCAACTGCCGCCAGAGGCCATGGTTCTGCGTGAGACATCGATGGCCGAGACCGAGCGCCGCGCCAAGAAGGATTCCGCTGAAATCGATTTGAAAACGCGACAGATGCAACAAGACGCTGCGCAGGAAGAGCGTCAAGAGCAACTGGACATTGCGCTCAACTCCGTGGACAACCTCACGAAAGAGCGTATCGAAACTGCACGCCTGACCCAGAAGGATCAGGAGTTGCAAAACGAGCAGTTTGAAACTGCAATCCGCCTCCAGCAAGAGGTACAACGCAAACTTGGAGAGATCTAATGGCTACCAACCCGTATCACAACGAAGCCGTGCCTATGCACAAGCGTATCGCCGCTGGCGAGAAACTTGACGGCACATCCCTGAAGTCGCAAGGCGGTAACGCTAAGACTTCTCAACCCAAAGGAGGCGCACTCAGCCAGAAGAAAAAATGAAAACCCTCTCTGATCTGATCGGTGCAGTAGAGTCTCGTCAAGCTGTAATACGCTTGTCCCTAGCGGATGGAAATGCCGCGACATGGGAGACATACCAGCGCATGGTCGGTCATTACGCAGGACTCACTGAGTCTCTGCAAATCCTGAATCAACTTCTGAAAGAAGATAAAGATGACGAATGAACCGGTAGCGCTTGACGGCGCTGACATTGCTTGGGCATTTCCGAGCGTAGAACCCGGCGCGAAACCTCTAGGTGGGCGGATACTTGTGCAACTTCGCCGCACCAAAAAGAAGACGACAGCCGGTGGGATTATTTTGGTCGAAGAGACCAAAGAAGCCGAGAAGTGGAACAACATGGTGGCTAAGGTCATCGAGATTGGACCTCTCGCATTCAAGAACCGCGACACCATGGCAAGCTGGCCCGAAGGCTCTTGGGTTGTTGCAGGCGACTACATCCGCGTGCCAAAGTGGGGCGGTGATCGCTGGGAAGTGAAGGTGGACGGGGAAGATCAGTTTGAAGATCCCGCGCTGTTCATGATCTTGAATGACCACGAAATCATCGCCAAGGTGACATGCAGTCCCCTTGAAATGCGTTCTTTTATCTGAGGTAAATCATGAACGATAAAACACAAGACGAACAAATTGAAGTCAAGGAGGCGGTAGACGGATCAGCATCCGTTGACCTCCCTGAAAACATCCCCAACCCTCAAGCCGAAGATAGTGGCGAGAGCGAAGAGGAACATGAAGAGCCCAAGTCGGCTGACAGTGCGGACTCAGATGACGACCACCCAGACGACAACGAGGCCCTCCGTGCTGTAAAGCGTGACCGCCGCCGCACGAAGAAGCAACTGGTCCGCCAGACCAACAGCGAGAAGGAGATTAAGCTCCAGATGCTTGAACGCCAGAATCAAGAGCTGATCCAGCGGCTGTCGGTGGTAGAGCGCAAGACGCACTCTGCTGACTTGGCCCGCATCGACAAAGCGATTGAAGACTCTGAGCTGCGCATTAACTACGCCAAGATGAAGCTGGGGGAGGCTGCTGAGGCCCGTGACGGCAACGCCATGGCAAAGGCTCAGGAGCTATGGATGGAGGCCCGCCAGCAGGCCGAATCTCTGCGCAACCTGAAGAA
>Ga0164293_10005437_pt1 | contig 10839 bp, 10 predicted proteins | sample GEODES118metaG_FD_111487 | JGI IMG/M metagenome (GOLD analysis project Ga0164293, IMG submission 111487) | Eutrophic lake water microbial communities from Lake Mendota, Wisconsin, USA - GEODES118 metaG | ecosystem: Environmental > Aquatic > Freshwater > Lake | place: USA: Lake Mendota...
AACCACGGGCGAAGATTCAGTCAGTCCATAGCCTTCAACAAGAAGACTTTGCGTTTTTTCTTTCCAACGCTCGCAAACGGCTTTTTGTAATGCCATGGCGCCTGCAACACTGATTTTGACTTTAGAAAAATCAATGGATTTGAAATCTTTATGATTCATAAGAGCATTAAATAAAGTATTGACGCCGGTCATGACGGTGAACGGATATTTCTTCAGATCTTTGATAAAACCCTGAATGTCTTTAGGATTCGTAATCAGAATATTCTGTGATCCGTACCACATGAAAGCCAGGCAATTCACAGTCAAAGAAAAAATATGGTACATCGGCAAAGCTGTGATCACCACCTCTTCGCCTTTTTTCAAATGACCACTCATCCAAGCCACGATTTGCAGCATGTTGGCTAATATGTTCTTATGAGTCAGTACGGCCCCTTTAGAAACGCCAGTTGTGCCACCGGTGTATTGTAAAAACGCGATATCAGCTTGAGTCAAAGGCACGGGTGACAGCTTCAAGCCTTCACCTAGAGAGAGAGCTTGGTTAAAACTATAGGCCTGCGGCAGACTGAAAGCTGGCACCATTTTTTTAACATACTTCACAACGGAATTGACGATCAGATTCTTTGGAAATGGGAAGAGATCAGCGATTTCAGTTGTGATCACAGATTTGATATCTGTTTTATCAATAATTTGTTCCAGGAGATGACCGTAGTTGGCTAGAATAACAATGGCAACTGCGCCTGAGTCTTTAAATTGGTGTTGCATTTCTTTGGCGGTGTAAAGAGGATTTGTATTGACGACCACAAGTCCTGCTCGGAAAGCACCAAACACAGCAATCGGAAATTGCAAAAGGTTTGGCATTTGAATCGCGATACGATCACCCTTTTTTAGTTTGAGTTCGTTCTGAAGAAAGGCGGCAAAACGGGTGGCCATTTTATCCACTTGGGTGTAGGTCAAGTTGACGCCCATATTTGTGTAGGCGATTCGATCGCCATTATTGCGGCAGGCCTCGTCGAAAACCTCTACCAAATTTTGGTAAGAGTTCAAATTGATTTCGTGGGGAACGCCTTTAGGGTAATTTTTGAGCCAGATTTTTTCCATGATGATATGATCCTTTGATTTCTGAAAGCAGAGCAACCAAAATAAGAACATGCCATCATTTTTGATACTGAGCATCCTAATCAGCGCCTCTGGCTTTATCAGCGCCTTCAGCTTTGCAAAAAGTAATGAGGCTCAAACTCAGAATCCCTTTCATTTCATCAGTGAAGCTGAGGACATTGAAAAAGAAGCCTGGTGGCTGGTGACTGGCAAGAGACTCTCTCAAGAGCATTCACCATGGAGGCTGGTGTATAAGGCTTTTTTGGAATCCAAAGGGTTAAAATCAAAACAGGTGATTTCGAAGTTGTGTCAGAAACTTAAAGTCCAAGGTTCCCCAACCCATTCCATTTTCACAATCTCCACTCATTGCCAAAGCAGACCCATCGAGGTGGCAACCGTCAAAAGACTGCAAGCTCAAAAATGGGAAGTTCAATTTCAAATCACACAGTTTATTGATCATTTTGGATTAGGGACTTCCATTTTTTATCAGACTTTGATTTGTGAACTGGATTTAGATGAAAGAAGTAAACTTCAAAAAATGAAGTGTCCGGTGTATGCCAGAAATCGAGCTGTCGAGGAAATCGTTGAGCTGAAGAATTTTGAGTACAATAAAAAAGGCGAGCCTTTGATGAAAATTCAGGGGGTGATTAAAAAGCAATTTCAAGACGTGGCCAGAATTGAAACCTTGATCCCGAGCAAGGGTGAAATTTTCATCAAAGAAATTAAAATTCCCGATCCTTTGGATGCTGTCAAAGTGAAAGAGTTGAAAACACATCCGGAACAAAAACAGGACCCAGGGCTTCAAGAAGCTCCACCGAGAGACGAAGGCGCTTCGCCTGCAGCTGAAGAGATTCCTCCGATAACTCCCACAAGATAAAAACTAATGGCTTTCTGTGAAACCCATTTTTATTCTTAAAGCTTCGGGCAGTTTTGGAATTTTAGATCGGGGAATCAGAAACGTACTTAAATTAAAAAAATCAGAGAACAGTTTTTGCTGTGTCACTGTTTTCTGTAAATAATCAGCGCCGCTGGATCCGCCGGTTCCAATTTTAGTCCCGATCATTCGGTGAGCCATCAAGGCATGTCGTCCACGCCATTGAGTGATGGATTCATCTAAATCTTGCAAGTGATCCATAATTTGAAAGGGATTGTGCAAGATGGGCTCGTCCCGGTAGATCATAATAAAAAGAGCAGACAGTGTCGCTTTTCTTGAGAATTCAAAAAGTCCCGCTTCACGCAGTTTTTCGAACTTTTCATCACTTTCTAATGTTTGAAACTGTGTTAATGAAGCTTCAATTCTTGAGATTGACTGAGCCTTTTCAGCTTCATTCAATCTTGGATTTTTTCTGACCATTTCAATATCATCGTTCAGCATGGTTTTTACGCTGTCAAAATAACGGGTCCAAAAATCAAAAGTTCCTTCCGAGACAAATGGAGTTCTTTCAAGCCATTTTTCTAAGGATTCCTTCAAGCTTGGCTTTTTCATTTCCAGTTCAATGTATTCTTTTTGATCTTTGGGTAAATGATTGATGTAAGAGGTGCCCGCGAATTGGACCCGCTTCAGGCTTGAGAGCCCAAGTTTTGTTTCAAGTAGGCGAAACTGCAGACTTTGGAATCCAGAGGCTGGATACAAATCATTTCTAAAATCGAGAAAATCAAAGGGTGTCATGGTCTCGAGGATTGATACCTGTTGCACAAGAACTCGGAAAATTTCATTGATGCGTTCAAGAGCTCGGACCACAGTCATGAGCTCTGAATCTTTCACTTTATTACCTGAGAAAATAGCAAGGACACGGTCGAGCTCAAAAAGAGATTGTTTAAACCAAAGCTCGTAGACTTGATGGATGATTATAAAAAGCATTTCATCGTGAGCGGGTCTGCCTTTAAGCTCGCTGATCCGCTGTTGACTGGAAAGTAATTTTTCAATTTGAAGGTACTCGTCGTATCGTACACTCATAATTTAGAGTTCCCTTTGGCGATTTTGTTGAGAGAGAGATTTCAAAGCTTCGCTGAACTGGATGATGTCATCAATTTGGGTGTCCCATGAGGTCATCAATCGGCACTCGAAAGTGAGCTCGTCCCAAACGTAGAAGAAAAATTGCTCACGAAGAGATTTAATCCAGGCTTGCGGTAGTTTTACAAAGACAGCGTTGCTGTCGGTGGGGTACATCACTTCCACACCGGGTAAGCCTTCAATTCGAAGGCGAAGTTCTTGAGCCATTTTCATTGAGTGGCTGCCAATTTCTTTCCAAAGGTCGTTTCTAAAATAGGCTATAAATTGTGCCGCAATAAAGCGACTTTTTGATGGCAGCTGTCCCAGTTGTTTTCGAACATAAGGGGCTTTCTTTTTTAAATCAGAATTGAGAATAAGAACGGCTTCACCGAACATCAAACCATTTTTTGTACCACCAAAAGAGACCACATCTACACCCAAATCCGTCGTCAGTTCACGGTAGGTTTTATTCAGCAAATAGGCAGCATTTGAAAACCTGGACCCATCAATATGCACATACAGGTTTTCACTTTTCGCCCAGGAGATAATACTTTTCAGTTCTTCAAAAGAATAAACGGTGCCGAGTTCTGTGGGTTGAGTCAGCGAAATGGCTCGGACTTGAGAAAAATGCTGATCGCCTCTGCGGATGACGGCTTTTTTGAGATCTTCCAATTGCAATTTGCCATTTTTTGAGGGCAGAGGGATCAATTTACAAAGTCCTAAGATTTCAGGAGCCCCGCACTCATCCACATTCAGGTGTGAAACATCACTACACAGAACTGAATTATATGTTTCGCACATCAATCGAAGGGCGAGAACGTTGGCAGCGGTTCCATTGAAAACAAATTGAGTCAGAGCTTGTGCGCCAAATTTTTGCTTAAAAAGCCCTTGAGCTTCCGATGAGATATCATCAGTCCCGTAGCTGGCCGCATGCCCTTCGTTGATAAAGCTCAGAGATTCCAAAATTTGTGGATGCACGCCACTGTGATTGTCGCTGCCAAAGCCACGTTTTGAATTTTTAATTTGAATCCAAGGTTTCGTCTTTTGATTCATAAAGCTCCATTGCTGATCATAAAACACCTTTATTTTGCAGTGAATGGTAAACAATGAGAGCTGCTAGCCGTGAAGTCAAGTTTCCCACATCAAGAGGGGGGCTGACCTCATAAATTCCAAGGCCTTTCACATCTAATTTTTGAAAAATAGCTTTGAGGGCTTTGAGGAAATCCTGAGTGGTAAATCCCACGGGCCATGACTGAGAGCATCCAGGGGCTTCACTGCTTGTGAAGCCATCAATATCCACACTTAAGAATGTCGGATGCCCTTTGAACCGCAAGAGTTTTGGCAGTAAACACTGATACAAACTTTTTTGTGCTATTTTTTCTTGCTCGATGATCTGAGCTTTGTGTTTTGCGGCCCAAGCGAAATGATTCTTTGCATTGCAGTGGTTTTGAATGCCCACTTCAAAAAAATGCAAATCATTTGCGGATTCTTTGAGCAGTCTGAAAAAGGGTGTTCCACTGGTGAGTCCCTGGTCAAGGGGTCTGACATCTAAATGAGCATCAAAATTAATGACCACTGGTTTTTTCTTTGAATTCTTATGAGCGCTCAAAAAAGCGGCTGCATCCGGATAGCCGTAGTCATGACCTCCACCTAAAGTGATCACAAATTTTTTATTTTGATAAGATTGAAAAGCCTGAGATTGGGCCTGACAATGCCTGCTTTTAAGATCCGAGTCGAGTTCTAAATTTCCGCCGTCCCAAATGAGTGGGATTCTTTTTGAGGTCAAAGGGGGCGTCATTTTATAAAAACAAGTTCTGATTTGATCGGGGCCAAGAGCCGCGCCGGGCCTTCCACCATTCAGTCGGATGCCCTCGTCATCGGGATAGCCCCTTATATGCACACCGGCTTCAGTTGAATTTTGAGTTAAAAAAGAGCTCAGCCTGGGATCATCCGCAGATCCAAATACAAATTGATTTTTTGACGTCATTTGAGCCTCTTCACTTATTTGATTTCAATCAAACTGGAATTAGGGTCAAAACTCAAACAAAAAAGCGAGAGATCTGTCGGGATGGCTTTTCCACATAAAACTAAAAAGAATTCAGTATCTCGGTGGCTTTTTGGATGTGTCCTAAGGGGTATTTCCCCATGTGTTCCACCATCATTTTTTTAGCGGCGTCTTCTTTTGAAAAACCATCAAAGGTCATCATGCGATCCAATGTGTTACAGGTTCCGACGATCATGCTCAGGGGATCTATTTTCTTTTCAAAAAGACCAAGAGGATAGCCACTGCCATCTGCGCATTCTTCGTGTTCGTTAATAATTCGAAGCACCACCTGATCGAAGTGCTTTTTGTCTTGAACTTTTTTGGCGCCGATGGCCGCGTGAGATTTATAAATATCAATTTCTGCGGGTGACATTTCAGCTCTGTTTTTTTTGGGGTAGATGGCGGAATCATAATGTCCGAAATCATGCATCATTGCACCCAGGGCTAGAAGTTGGGTTTGTTTGGGATCAAGTCCAGAGAGTTTATGTGCCAAAGCGACGCTTAGCGTGGCAACGGTCACTCCATGGTGGGACATGCTTTTATCGGTATTTTCAATGGCCATAATAGATTTAACTGCGTCGTTGTTAGACAATAAAAATTGCACATACCTGCCTGAGGAATCTTTTGCGCTCAAGTAGGATTCGACAAGTTCTGGATTCTCAAAAACCTCTTCAGTTTTTGATTGCTGTTCGCCTTGAATGATTTCAGATCGAGTCTGAATATCTTTACCTGATTTATTGTCGTAGGCGAGTTCAATATTTTTTTGCATGTAATCACGGTAAAAGCTTTCGTTGTCGGGTTCGATAAACATTTTTTTGAGCTTTTTTTCTTTCAATCTTTTTAATCTGAGTCCCTCAAAAGAATCACCTTTACGGATGTAGAGAACCATTTTCTCGTTGATTTTAACATAAACATCAAAACTGATTTTTTGGTCACCTCTTAAGGTACTGACCCTGATTGAAATATAATCCATTGTCTTTTCAATCTCCTTAGAGATACGATTATTTATGCCATCAACCGGAATTGATCCTTCCATCTTAGATGATTTCTTGCAAGAGTCACTGACTGTTGTTGATCAATGCATAGAACTTCTTGAAATCATTGAGTCTAACCCGTCAGAGGTCGAGAGGCTCGAGGAATTTGCCAATCTGATTGATCGAGTGATGGGTGGAGGAAAAAACCTGGCTATCGGTTTATCTCAAGAGCATGCACTTCATTTGATTGTCGATTACTGTGCCGTTTGTAAATCAGTGGGCTATCAAAGTTCGCGAATTCAGAATAATGATCAATTGTATGATATTGCAGTTGCGCTTCTTCAGGATGCTGTGGAAATGGTTCGAACTTTGTTTGAAAGGTTTGATACCAGTCGGTCTGAGTTAAAAAAACTTTTTACGACAACTTTTTTGGATCGATTGAAATGGATGTCGGTCCAGTTTGATGAAATTGAAAAAAACAAAAAATCCAGTGGACCTAAGATGGAACAAAATGAAATTGACGAGTTGCTTAAAAAGTTGGGGTTATAAAGCTTTAAGAACTTAAGTATGACACTTATGCCAATTGATCCACAGTCCACTGGGCCAGTTCTGCAAAATAGGGATCATCCAAAAATTGTTCGACCACTGGCTTTAAAGTTAGAATTTTTCGATTTGCGATGACGATGAAAGCATTTCGCTTAAGCCCCTTTCCGCCGGCTCTGGATAGGGGTGTACCTTTCACTTTTTTTTGAATTTCACGGTAACTGCTCTTTAGCAACCAACGAAGCTCTTCAGTTTGATTCTGATTTTCCTGGGGGCTGAGCTGCCTTTGTGAATCAAATTTGAGTGTTTTTTGAAAAGCTTTTTGGTTCCAGGGGCAAACTGTTTGGCAAAGATCACAACCAAAAAGCCAATCCCCCATGGATTTTCTTAAATCAGCAGGAGGAATTTTTCTGGACTCTATGGTCCAGTAGCTAATGCAGAGCTCTGGCTTCAGAACCTGCGGGGACACCAATGCGTTTGTTGGACAGATATCAAGACACTTTGTGCATGTGCCGCAAAAATCATGAACGGGTTGAATCTGAAGAGTGCAATCCAAAGAGGTCAATATTTCACCAATTAAAAAAAGACTGCCAGTTTTAGGATGAATCAAGCAGGTGTTTTTTCCGAACCACCCCAGGCCCGCACGTTGCGCCAGATCTCGCTCGAGGATGGGGCTTGAATCTGTGTGAATTGAAAAGTGGCCTTCAGGAAAACGAAGTTGAAGGTCCTTGACGACCTCACTCATTTGATCTTTCATCCAGTGGTGATAATCAGAGCCCTCTGCATACATGGCAATTCGTGACGAGGGTAGGGGTGAGTTTCCCTTGGGATGGGGAAAATAGGGAAAGGCAAAGACAATCGCTGACTTCATCATGGGCTGCCATGTGTTTGGATTTTTTTTTGATTCCAAATGGGTTTTTAAGTAATGCATATCCATTTGAAAATCGTTTTGAATCCATTTTTCGTAATGGGACCAAGACAGCGGAGTCGTCAATTGAGTCATCCCAACATGTGCTGCTTTCGCTTGCTCACAGTATTTTTGAAGTCGAGATTCCCATTCCATGGGTTTGAGGCTACAATGGCCCCAGGAGAAGCTCAAGTTGGAAAGCCAAAAGATTTTTTTAGATTTTAAAGCGATCAAGCAATTTGAAGGTGCTTTTCGAATTGTTCAGGTTTTGCAAAAATTGGGATTCGAAGCTGTTTTTGCTGGTGGCTCAGTTCGAGATATTTTAAATCAGCGAGCTGACATTGAAAATATTGATATCGATATTGCAACGAATGCCGCACCTGAAGTGGTCGAGAAAACTTTTGAGCGAACGATTCCCGTCGGTAAATCTTTTGGGGTCATTCGAGTTTTGATGGATAACCATTCCTTAGAAGTGGCTACGTATAGAACCGAAGGACCTTACATCGATGGCCGAAGGCCGGAAAGTGTTCGGTTCACCTCACAAAAAGAAGACGCTTTAAGACGAGATTTCACTGTGAACGCTCTTTTTTATGACCCCATCAAAGAAGAACTGATCGATGACGTGGGTGGACTTCAAGATTTAAAAGATCAGCTTCTAAAAGCTGTGGGAAATCCATTTGATCGTTTTCAAGAAGATGAACTTCGCAGACTGCGACTGATTCGTTTCATTTCTCAACTGGGATTTAAAGTCGACCCTCTGACTTGGCAGGCCATCCAGGGGCACACGGCTGGATTATCGAAACTCAGTCGGGAACGAATCACAGAAGAGATTTTTAAGCTTTGGAAGGGCCGCCATTTAAAAATGGCTTTCACTTTTTTTAAAGATTCTGAAATCGCTGAAACCTTGGATGCTCAATGGAAAAACAGCCCTCAATTATCAGATGATGTTTGGAATTTAAAAAGGCAAACTGATCTGCAAATTTGGTGGCATTACTTTTTTTGTTTGAATCAATTTCAAGATTTGAAGTCTTCGTTTCGGTGTCTTAAGCTATCTAACCTGATTGAAAAAAGTGTTTCAAAAGTCGCAAGTGTTTATCAACAAGGCCCTGGATTTTTAAAGCTCTCTTTTGCGCAACAAAGAATTTTGGTCTCGTCTGATGAGGCCTGGTGGGCAATGGAAGCTTTTTTTCTGTCATCGCCTCAGTGGTTAGAGGTAAAAAATCGGCTTTCACAGTCGCCAGAGCTGCCGAAGCCTTGGCTCAATGGGGATGATCTCTTGCCTTACCTAAAGGGTCCCGAAATTAAAAAAGCCTTGGGGGATCTTTACTTGCAACAAGTTGAACAAAATTGGACAAACCATGAACAGGCTTTGATAGCTTTGCAAATCTATTTAAAGAATAAATGACTCATTCAGAGATCAGGATGAAAGCAGATTCAAGATCAAGGTCCATTTGCGCAAGCCAAGAGCTCAGGAAAAACTGGTAAAAAAGCCGCCGCCGAATACATGCGGGCGAGTGGTAAATCAAAAAAGAAATGTGGCCAGCTCTCTTGCAAAAAGCAAAATGAAAAGCAAAGTAAAAAAGAACATGAAGAAGTCTTATTGAGTCGAGCGGTTGGTCAGCTTCAATGGTCTTAAACCAGCTGTATTCTAAACCATTTTAAAACTCGCCTCATAAGTCAATCTTGCCGAAAATTGGACCGTGTTCAACAAATAAATCCTTTACGAATCCCAGTTAAAAAGAGGGTGATGAAAAGCACATCTGCAATCTAAAGAATTAAAATTCATTTTATCTCACTCAAGAGGATTGAGCTTTTAAACTAAAAAGGTAGCGGTATGTTGATTGATATTTATTGTTGCTCAATATGTAAATTATATGTATGTTGATTCCAACTTATGGCTGCAAAACAAAGTTCATTTTTTAAACCTGCTCGCTCGCAAACACTTCGTTGGTGGATTGAAAATCAACAGGTTTATGGGGGTGCGCTTAACTATCGAAAAGTGCAAAGACCTTTTGATTCAAAAAAATTGGCTCACGTGGTTTTTAAAGCTACATTGGGTCAGGCGGTTTGGTTTACGAAAAGTGAAAGATCAATTATTAAATTGATGAAGCAAATTGCTCAGCGATATTCTATTAAAATCAAATCTTTTTCTGTTCAGAAAGGTCACATCCACCTCCTTCTTTATCCCGAAACTTCTGTTCAGCCTCGACAGGCTAAAATAAACTTTCAAAAGTTCTTACGACTTTTTTTGCTGAGATGGGGCGAAAGTATAAAAAGATTTTTAAAATGCTCGACCTTCAAGTGCCGCAAAGTATTTGGGCTTATCGTCCGTTCACGCGTTTGGTGTCTTGGGGAAAGAAATCTTTGAACGCTGTTTTAAAATATATCGAAAAAAATACTTTAGAAGCGCTGGGGTTTGTACAGTATTCCACCAGAAATCACAGGCTTGATTTCTTTTTAAAGAAGCTAAGTCAAGACTGGCGGGGTTAAATTTTAGACGGACTTTAAGGTGCACCAGTTAACTTCATTTTCAAAACTTGGTGGCCTGCGAAGCGTGAAGCACTCATCCTCGCCCTTGACTGTGTAGCCAAAGGCGCAGGTGTTTGTAAAGGTAGCCAACAATTAAAACTTTATGTATTCACTGTCATCTGCACGTAAAAAGATTGATTCTCTTTGAATGTGAAGGGGACGACCAATGTTACGCCTTGATGGTCTTCCGCAGGAAAATATTCACCTAAGACAACTGTAGGCAATGCCATTTGAAAGTTATAACCATCTTGATTCAGCAATGTTTTGGAGGATCCGTAAACCATATTGGCGATTTCGCCGATAGCATCTTTCACATCGCTCGTGATTTCATCTCTATTTTCGCTCAACATATTGTTGTAGATCTGCAAAATTCCAGATTTCGAAAATGAAATGATGAAACTGCCTTTTAAAGGTGGCGCCACAAGACCCACGATGGCCGCGACATCACCTTTCATCTCGAATTTATTTTCGATGTAAGGTTTGCCGTGCATCACAACTGTGTTAGCCATCGTTGCCAGTGTGTCTTGAATGCCTTTAATAAAGGCCTCAATGGTTTTTTTCTCAAATAAAGGATGAGGTTCAATTTTTGGTGCTGCTCCCATAAAAATAAACTCTTTTTCTGCTTAGCTCTTAAGCGGCTTTTGGCTGAGATGAAACTTTGGCGTAAACTTGCTCAAGTTTTTGCTTCAGCGTCACAGAGTTAAATGGCTTCACGACGTAGTTGGAAACTCCAGCTTTCGCGGCCTCTAAAATC
>Ga0164293_10005438_pt1 | contig 10838 bp, 3 predicted proteins | sample GEODES118metaG_FD_111487 | JGI IMG/M metagenome (GOLD analysis project Ga0164293, IMG submission 111487) | Eutrophic lake water microbial communities from Lake Mendota, Wisconsin, USA - GEODES118 metaG | ecosystem: Environmental > Aquatic > Freshwater > Lake | place: USA: Lake Mendota, Wisconsin...
CCTGTAGACTGCTCAACCTGGAACAATTCACCAACTCGGAAGTTACCGTCCTGATCGGTTGATGTGTAAAACACACGACCGCCACCACTTTGCACCACTTGATTTTCTGGTGCTAAAAGTTGCAAATTAGTGTTGGGATAATTAGTGTCAATAAAACTACCTGTGCCAATTTCTAAGAAGTCATGTCCTGTAATTCTACATTGACTGTAGTCTTCTCTAATTTCCAGTGCTTCATTTTCTATTGGCGATTCGTCAACTCCTAGTCCGGGAAATATTCTAAATCTTGCAGAATAATTACCCGGAGTTCCTGTTACCGTATCTATATTAACTATTGTATACACTCGATCATTAATAGTGGCTATTTCTAAATTTGCGCCTGGACTAGGTAGTGTTGTTAAGTTTTTTATATACAAGAAACTGCCAGTTTGATACTCATCAGCGTAGCCGTTACCAACAACTGTTGCTGACGCAGTGGTGTATGCAGTGCCTCTATTAGAGAAACTTGGATTGGCCAAGGCTCCGTTGGCTCTACGAATTTCTGTGACTACTTCTCCAGTGTTGTTAGGATCAGTGAACACAATTGCTGGTGTGGCAGTATACCCTGATCCAGGTTCTATAACTCTGATAGAACTGATACGTCCCGATGTTAATCCAGCACGGGCTACAGCCTGTGTAAAATTAGCAAAGTTTTGTGCAGCAGTTGCACCAGTAACTGCCATTGCCCAAATAGGTGTATTAGAAGGATTTCCAAACGCTATGGCACTCCAGGCTTGTGTTGACAACAGTGTCCGTGAAGTCCAAACTATACCATCTGTGCTGCTGGCCACAGTATTAGTAGTGGCGCCAGCATATCCCTGAACTGCTATAAAAGTTCCTTGTCCGTATCTAATTTCTAACCAAGATCCTCCAGTAGACAGTGTAGATGCAGTCCATGTTATGCCGTCCAAACTAAACGCAGCAAATGAACCTCCTTGTGCAACTGCAACAAATCTGCCGTTACCATAGGTAACACTGGTCCAATTAGCACTGGTAGGTAATGTTGCTGACGTCCAAGATACACCATCTGTAGAATATGCTGCTGCGGTAGTTGCACTAGCGCCTCCCGCCACTGTTACAAACTTTCCGTTACCATAGGTAATTGCTGACCATGTTGAACTAGGCAGTGCTCCGCCTGATGACCACGTAGTTCCGTTAGTTGATATATTAGTTGCTGTGCCTCCACTGCTGACCGCAACAAATCTACTGTTGCCGTAAGCCACAGCAGTACATGTTGCACTTGTGGTCAAAGACGCAGTACTCCATGATGTTCCGCCGTTGGTAGAATATGCTGCTTGTGTTCCGCCGCTGGCCACAGCAACATGATATGTTGTTCCAGATATTGCTCCAGCAGTAACGTTAGTCCATGTGGTGCTGGCCGGCAGTGCGCCACCATTTAACCAAGTTGTTCCGTTAGTAGAATATGCTGTAGAGGTGGCTCCGGTAGCAATCAACACAAATCTACTGTTGCCATAGGCCATAGCCACCCATGCAGCAGCGGAAGGTGTTGTGGCTGTAACTGGAGTAAATGCCGGTGCTGCCAATGTTATACGAGGAGTTATGCTATAGGCAGTAGTGGTGTCTAATGTTGCTTGAATTGCAGTTCCTGGAACTACATGATTCCATCCTGCAGAACCTGTTGCTTGATTATAAACTTGTGCAATCTTAGTGCCATTGTCATAACTGTCAATATAGCCAATTTGACCAACTCCCAATCCGCTGGTGATTACAATCTGCATACCAACATAAACACCACTGTCGTTGGCATCTGTAGCACTCAGTGTTATAGAAGTTGTATCACCTGTTTGTGCATTGCCAGAATTGCCAACATAGCCGCCGCCACCTGGTTGACTAGAATCCCCAGGTGCTGCTACTCTAATTTGATAAATGGCACCATCTCTAAATTCGTCATGAGTTGCTGCGGCATTTAATCCAGCACCTGTAATTGTTGCAGTAGCAGCGGTATAATCGGACCCTGCATTACTGTATTCATATCTTAAAACTTGGGCGCCGTCGGTGAACACAAATCCAACTGATGCTTCAGTTGATCGATTGTCGACCAAGGCAGTTTTTGGTATTTCGTTGACGTTGACACCTTCTGCTACAGCACCATAGTCACCATATGAGTTGTTGCCGTTGGTAGCACGGATTTTGCCATTGTCTTCGGCCAAATATCCAATGTGATTGTAGTAAGTAAACACCGAAACTAATTCTGCTCTGGCACTACCTTTGATCCAAGCACCGATTCCGTCACTTAGCACCTGTGTGAAATCATTGGCCACGATTGATCTGTTGCCACCATTATGCAAACTGCCGTCTACTTTCATACCGGTACAACCAGTTCCAAATGTAGTGACGTTTTGAATATAAGGACTGCGTGTGGTAATCCAAGTGGAACTGTCAGTAGGTCCTGTGCCAGGATCTAAACTGACATATGCGCCGGCTGTGGGACGCTGTGTAAGGTACTGATTGGCGGCACTTAAGGTACCGGTCAATCCTTCTAAAGTCATGTTACGTAGGCCAGTTGCATTGCGCATGAGAAACATGTTAGATGTAACATATCCAGGTGCTGGTCGTATGGTCGGGTTTCTCAATTCATCACCTATAATACTCACTGTGGCTGGCACACTGATAGGCAACACTTCAAAATACACACCAGATTTGACAAAAATTGCTGCGGGTGCTCTTGTTGCAAGATTGGCTTGAATATATTGGCATGCATATCTTATGCTGGCAAATGGTTTGTCTTCATCTTGTCCGAACAATGCTTCACCAACGGCTATTCCTGAATCAGTGCCCAATGGACTTACATAGTAAACTTTGGGTGATTGTCTAAAAGAGTCCCATTCCAACACACTGCCTGCAACTTTCAACGCAGTTGCATTGGCACCAATAGGCACACGATTGGGCCCAATGGTACTGCCATCATCTGTTACTCCGTAACTTTTGATATCGCCTATAGATTCTAACACATTAGTAGATTGGCCTAGAATGAAGGGTTGCCAAAAATTTCCTTGTGGGTCATCATCGGGTCTGTTGTTAGTGGCTGCCTGATGGCGCTGCACACACAACCATGCACTGCTGTTAAAACTTACAACATCCCCTACTACATAATTGTAGGGAGCAGTTAAACTGTCGTATACAGTCCACGGGCCTCTGAATCGTTCAGTGACTACGATTGCATTCCAGTACTGAACATTTGGCGGTTCTACGCCGATGTTGTCTGCTACTGCTGCATAGGTGGTGCCGCCCCATCTAACTATATCTCCAACTAGATATGCAGTAGGACCAGCAGTCCACTCAGATCTATCTCTATAACTTTCTACTACAATCTGCCAATCACTAGGTGATACAGGAGGTGTCTGTGCAGAGTTATTGGTAATGGCACGATAGACATATCCGCCATGACTGACAACATCACCTGCTGTATAACTGGTAGCACTGCTCCATGCATCTTCCCAACCTAGACCGGGCAACCAAAGAGTAAATTTTGTTTCATCTATTATTGATTGGCTGACGTGTCCTGCTGTGCAATACCAAATGCTGGAATTGTAACGAGTAATGTCACCTTTTTTGTATCTCACAGTGGTGGTATACACACCTTTCCATTCTACGCCGTCGTGAACCACAGTCCATTTGGCTTGATCTGCTTCTAATCCCAAAAACGCCAATGCTGGATTTAGATCAGCAGCATAGGTTGCTGACGTATGAGCAGTGTTACATCTGTAAACAATTCCGCCCCATCTCACTAGATCATTGACATTGAAAAATGTTGTGGCTGTCCATACGTTGTTCCAATCATCTCCGCTGAAATGTACAGTCCAGTTGGCAATGTTGGTTTCTAATGTAGTGCTAGAAGTGTGATTGGTTGTGCAACGGTATATAATTCCACTGTATTTTACTAAATCATTTAATTGATAAAATGTGGTTGCAGTCCAATCTTCAGTCCACTCGTAGCCATCTATCATCTCATTCCATCGAGTGGCGACGTTGTTTAGATCTGTATAAAAATCAGCACTGCTACTGTGTGTAACCATACACACATAGGTTTTTGCACCATATCTTACTATGTCGTCTTTGACGTAGTCATAGACCGAAGCCCAATTTCCGCGCCATGTAAATCGAATCTTACCAATTTTAAAATCAGCCATGTTTTTTCTCTTTTATGATTGTATTCCGCTAGGATAGTCGTATTTTGTATTTATTCTTGCTACAAGTTGACCATCCGTGTCGATGTAATAGTATATGCTGCGATTATCCCAGCGATATTGTTCATACAATAAGTTGTCAAAAACAATGTTGTGATTGACATCACGACCTTCAAAAAAATCACTTCCAATTTCAAAATCTTCAAAATTTTCCGCAATGTCGCCTGGTTCATTGATATTTAAACTGTCGTCTCTGCTGAGTTGATTTACTCTAGTAAATGTAACTTCACCGTCGTCTGAACGTTTTATTCCATAGAAATATCTAGGGGCACCGCCTAAAAGATCGTCTGCTGATCTGCCAAAAAAGTAATTGCTCATAATTTGTTCCTTATACTATTTCTACATAACTAATGACTGCATCAATACCGGCCGCAGTATCACTGACTACTCTTAAAAAATGATTGGTGTCTAAAATCAATTTTTCTCCGTTGGTAATTACTTTGGCTGATGTGTAGGGTGGGATGATCAATTGTTTAATGTAGTATGCCGCTGTGCTGCCACTGTCTACTACAAACACATCCACTATCACATCCTCGTCAACGATGTTGGCCAAGTTACATCCGACCACTGTGAATCTATTGTTGTCCACAGTTCCTATTACGTCAATTGGAGTAGTTCCAATATTTTTTACCACTTGTGTTCTAAAAAAGGTTGCCATTTATTATCCTAACATTAATGCGCCCGCTACGGCAATATCTTGAGCAGTGGCTGCAGTGATACCTGCGGCTGCACCGGCTGTACTGACCCAGGATAGACCGTCCCAAATTTCTACATATTGTAGATCTGTATTATATCTCATTAGCCCTACTTCAACTGAACTGGGTCTAGTGGCAGATCCGCCACTGGGCAATACCATTCCGTTGGTTCCCGGAATTCTTATATATCCGTCGCCTGTGACATTTATTTCTGTAACAGCATTCGGTTGACTATTGGTAATGGTGTTGCCGCTGAACCTCAAATTGTCCATGACCACAGCACCTATGCCGTTGGGCAAGAACACTATGTCGCCGTCACTGTTGGTAGCAGAAATTGCATTGCCACTGAATCTCAAATTGTCAACATCTACTTGATTCACTGTGAATGTCGTAGAAGTCAACGTGGCCACATTGACACCTCCTGCTACAAATGTCATGATGTTGTCATTGGCGTTGACAGATGATTCAGGTAAAATGTAAGTGTTTTGATCAACGTCACTGATACCGCCTAATTGATACCAAACACTGCCATTGTATCCTTCAAATCTACCTAGATCGGTATTGTAACGAATTTGTCCTGTGGCTGCTGTTGGTCGTTGACCAGATGCTCCCACTGGTATTTGTAAACTCTGTGTGCTGTTAATTTTAACAACACCAGTGCCACTGGGGATCAATTCAATATTTTGATTCACCCCCGTAGCATTGATAGTGTTGCCAGCAATGCGTAAGTTACCAGTGATTACTTCAGACGAATTAATAATTGTTGTATTAACGCCGTTGGTAAATGTCAGTCCGTCTGGGCTAGTGATACTGGTGGCCACACTGCTGAATGTGATAGTGCCATTCTGCTGATCTACTTTGAAAAAATCTCCAACACGGAAATCACCTTGATGATCAACACTGGTGTAGTGAACAACACCGTCATTGATAGTGACCACTTCGTTTGCCTGAATTACATCTGCTGGATCATTATTGACCAGTTGTTCAACTCCCATGTAGGCAAAATTGTGTCCAATCATGTACATCAACACGCCTAGCCCATCAGCATATGCTCCGTATTCACCATATACCGATGCACTGGCAATAGATCGAACTTCTGCTCCAAAATCACTATAATCCACTGTTTCAATTAAGTTTGATGTGCCGCCTGCACTGGTTCGTACATCTTGCAGAGTGATACCGTCATCTATAATTGTTGTGCTGGTGTTGGGGCCGTCGGCATGCAACAACAATACTGTGGTATTGTCACCTTCGAATTGAGTTGTTGTTGGAGTAAACGTTGTGGTGTATCGTCCTTGTCCTTTGGAGATTCTTACTTCGTCGATGTATCCTTGAAATCCCAAGTTGTTGTCAAAATTTCTAGCACCAAATTTTACAGGTCTTGACAAATAAGTGTTACTGTCCACATAGGTACTGCTTTCTTGGGTGCCGTTCAAAAACAATCTAGTGTTGCCACTTACTCTAGACACTGCCACATGATACCATGTGCCAGTGACCATACTGGTAGTGCCAGTTATTCTCACTGCCCCGTTGGTATAGAAGATCAACTTATCTGCTGCATCGATGTAGACTGTAGGTGTTACTTCTGGTTCTACATTTCGTTGATCAAACAACTGTTCTATCACACCAGTTCTAAGTCTTCTAACAAAAAATTCTACACAGAAATCCCCGGTACCAAATTCAAAATCAGTACTGGTGGCTGAACCAACAGAATCTCCTACGCCATCAAACAAGAAACTAGCAGTGCCAAATTTAAACTGTGCTGTGCTTTGCTGTGCGTTGCCACTGACGCTGATTGCTTTGCCCACACGATCAGTAACAGTTTCAAAACCTACAGATTTGCCATCTATAGTATAATAATTTCCGCTGATGCTTTCAATTACACCGCTGGCCAATACTGTGACGCCGTCTGTGTCATAGTAACTGATAGTGTTGCCTACATTCCATGTTCCGGTCACAGTGGGGATACGTAAAATTGTTTTGCCATTACCAGCAAATCCAGCACTACCCGAAATACCGTATATGCTTTTTGCTGCAAAATACGTAAATGAATTTAACCACTCAACACGCACACCATTGGTCATTGTGATAACGTCAACACCAGGGCAGATAAATGTTGCACTGTGAAACAACATACTTGCTTCTTTGCTGGCAGCATTGACCACTGAACCATCGATGTATGCACCGCGACCTGCATCACCTGCTAGATAACCTCGAGGATCTGTGCCGCTAGTAACTGTTCCTGCAGTGATAACTGTGATGTTGCGAATATAAGGACTGCGAGTTGTCACAGTCATGTTGGGGGCAAAGCGAAACGCATGCCCAGTGTTGGCGCCACTGTTGTATTGATATCCGCTGATAGTGACGTCTTCAATAGTGGTTTCACCGTTGAGTAAAAATACATCTTTATCTGTACTGGCAGTGTCTGGACGAATAGTCACTGAGCGTATGCCCATGCCTTTTACAGTTACACCCACTGGCACTGTCAACGGTAACAATTCATCGTAGATACCGGGATAGATAAACACAGTATCACCGCTGGTAGCCACAGTTAATGCTTTTTCAACAGTGCGGAATGTGTCGTTTTGGTGACTGCCAGATTTGCTGTCATCGCCTCCAATACTGACATACCAAATGTTGCCTTGTGGCGTCACTACATCAATGCCGTCTACAATGATACTGCCAGACGTCACAGTGTTGGCATTTAATACATCTGCATAGATATTGGTCCAACGTCGACTGGCGCTGCCTAAATCATAAAGATTATCGGCATCAGGAATGATGTTACTGTTAACTTCACCTACAAAGGTAATATTATCTGTGTTGGCATCACCCAGTTGTAAATTTCCGTCAGCGGTGATAGTGCCGGTGGCATGTAAATTTCCAAACACTTCTGTATCGCCGAATACTTTTAAACTGCCAGTTCCATTGGGACGAATTTCTAAATCTTTGTTTGTATCCGTAATTCGCAGTTCGTTGTCAGTTATTTCAAAATCGTCAATCAATAATCTACTGTTGTACACTGCTGCACCGGCTCCAGCAAGATTAAAGAAAATACTGTCTGATGTGCTGGCTAGAGTGTTGCCGCTGAGTGTAAATGTACCTACCGTGACCGAATTAGACACGTCGACGTTTTGTGTTCTGGCAGTGCCCACTACTTGCAAAGGATGGCTAGGACTGCTGGTTTTGACACCAACTCGCCCGTTGATCACATCTAAAAATAATAGATCTGTTTCAAATGCTAGATTAATACCATCTCTTACGAGATTGTTTTGTAGCATTTCACCGGTAATTTGTCCTACAGCCATGTTCTTTTATCCATTATGCAATATTTATCCTAAGGTCATTCCCCAAATAGTGGTGAATTCCTCCATGATTTCTGCAGTTACTGTGATGCCAGTAACGCCCGCTGACGGAATCCAACCATTGGTTCCTAACAAAGGATCGCCAGTATACACTTCTACTTCGGGGGTTGTTTCATTGTATCTAATCATTCCAGTTTCAACTATCAACGGGCGATTGACTGAATTCCCTGTGGGTATTCTTGTGCCGCCTCCGCCAAATTTTAAATATCCAGTGCCATTGTTGGTAATAAAATTCAAATTGGTATTGACTGTGTCGACTTCGATTTTGTTGTCATAGATTTGAAAATTAGATATATCAACCACACCAAACGCATTGGCAATTAATTCTATGTCGCTATTGCTTTCATTACTCACAATGGTATTGCCATCTATGGTCAATTGACTTACTGTTAGTCTGTTGCTGTAAAGCCCGGTAGTGTTGATCCAAGATTGCAAAGTGTTGTTTGCATAGAATTGCAACACATTGTTGTTGGCGCCTGGAGAAGTTTCTGGTAAAATATAAGTTGTGCGATCTTTATCCCAAATACTATATAAATTATTTTTGCCTTGACTGCTGAATCCTTCAATATCATTGTATGCCGTATTGAATCTAATTTCTCCCAGTGTGCTCATTGTTAAGTTTACATCAGTGCCTTTGGGCAATTCTACAGCAGTGTAATGACTTATCTCAATGCCTCTGTTGATTCCTGGTGTTAGATTTATGGATCGTTGACCCACCGTGCCGCCGGTTTCTATATTGTTTATGCCAGTGTTTATAAATCGTAACACTCCGGTTTGAACCTGTGTAGCATCTATAATAGTAGTAGTTCCACCGGATGAAAAAATTAAACTACTGCCTGCGGTAAATTCTGCAAAAGTAAAGTTCAAGAAAATATTACCTGTAGAACTTTCCACAGTCATTATTTCTCCAACACGTAAATCTCCTTTGTGATCTTGACTTTGATAATAAATTCTTCCGTCATTGATCGTTACAATTTCATTGGCTTGCACTGCGTCACGAGGATCATTGTTGCTGAATTTGCCTGTGCCAATATATCCAAAATTATGACTGATCAAATACATCAGCGTGCCAACGCCGTTGGCCAAGGCACCTATATTGCCATAAACGTTGGCTGATCCGATTGATCGAATCTCTGCGCCAAAATCACTAAAGTCTGCCGTGACAATATGCACAGCAGTTTCGCCACCACTAAACTCAATATCTTGCTGCACTGCACTGTCGGGCGGTGGTGCACTGGTTTCCCAACCTTCAACTTTGCCGTTGATTTCAATGTATGCTGTGGGCATGTCATATACAATACTGGCAATAGTTGCTGAAACTATGGTACTGCCGTTGTCTCTTAGAATAATAGTATCTCCGGCAGTCACAGTGGCTGCACTCATGCCGTTTACTCTAAGTCGCGTTTTGCCATTGTTGGCAAATCCTGTAGCACCCGACACTGCCTGTAGACCAATAGAAGCAAAATATATAAAACTGTTTAACCACTCAATACGTACTCCATTTGTGGCTAGTATACAAGGTATGCCAGGAGTAATAAATGTTATTGAGTGAAACAGCAATGATGCTTCTTTGCTGGCTGGATTAACCACACTGCCGTCAATGTATGCTCCACGTCCAGCATCGCCGGTGTCAAAGCCTCGAGGATCATTGACACTGGTCACAGTGCCAGAAGTAATCACGCTGACATTGCGTACATACGGACTGCGAGTGGTCACCGTCATGTTGGGGGCGAAACGAAATGCATAACCTTTGTTGTTCAAAGCATCAAAATGAAAATCCATTATGGTGATGTCTTCAATGGTACATTCACCATTGAGCAAGAAAATATCTTCTGCGGTGTTGCTGTCTGGTTTGACAATAGTGTTGCGTAAGTCAGCACCTTTGATAGTGACTCCTGCTGGCACAGTTAACGGTACTGCTTCTTCGTATGTACCGGGATAGATAAAAATAGTATCACCGGCCACAGCATGATTGATGGCTTCGCCTATTGTAAAAAATGCTCCGTTTGGATGATCACCTACATTGGTATCTAGTCCGTTTTTCGCCACATACCATATGTTTTGTTGTCTAGTGCCGAATCCTACTCCGCCTGATACCAGTGCGCTGGCATTGAGTACATCACCGTTCCATAGATAGAAATATATGTCTCCCCATTTCTTTGAGGCACTGCCTAATTGATAAGTTAAATTAGAATCTGGAATTATGCTGGTATTGACATCTGCATTGAATGCAATGCTGTCAGCATCGGTATTGCCCAGGGTAATGCTGCCGTCAAATGTCACATTGCCAGTAGCATGTAGTCCACCGTCTACAAACATGTTGCTGTTGACATTGACCTTTCTACTAGGGTCTACATAGAATTCTATTGAACTGTTGCTGTCTTCACTGCGAATAATGTTTTCATCAAACACTACATTTTCACTACCTAAAGCAGTGGCAAAGATCACTGGATCAGCGCCGGAAGGCAATATATTGATGTTGCCAAAGAAACTTTTTATTTCATTGAGTCCAGATCCTACATATTGTAGATCAC
>Ga0164293_10005439_pt1 | contig 10836 bp, 3 predicted proteins | sample GEODES118metaG_FD_111487 | JGI IMG/M metagenome (GOLD analysis project Ga0164293, IMG submission 111487) | Eutrophic lake water microbial communities from Lake Mendota, Wisconsin, USA - GEODES118 metaG | ecosystem: Environmental > Aquatic > Freshwater > Lake | place: USA: Lake Mendota, Wisconsin...
TTTGGATTAAAAACTCTTCCACTTTTTTCATGGACTGCTTGGCTCTTGAATCATCTGCAGCATCAGAAAGAATGGCCCATGTTTGAGAGATGGAATCAATACGACACTCATCATTCAGGCTTGAGCCTAAAGCCGTGCCATCATCAAAAAAAGCACGCTTGTACCATTCTCCGTCCCACCCATTTTTTTCAATGGCTACTTTTAATTTTTTCATGTGCATTTCATAGGACAGACGAATTGATGCCAATTCTGGTTGATCACAAAAAGGAAGAAAGTCATTGAGGACCTTAAACAAAAACCAACCTAACCAAACACTTTCACCTTGTCCTAAAATTCCAATTCGATTCATTCCGTCATTCCAGTCACCAGTCCCTATCAGAGGCAAGTCATGCTGACCGAAAGAAAGTGAATGGTTAATCGCTCGAAGACAGTGCTCTAAAATTGTTGCTGATTCTGAAGAAATTGCAGGTAGAGTATAGGAATCCTCTTCTGAATCTTTAAGTCGAGGAGCTTCTAGAAATGGTGTGACTTCATCCAAGATGGATTTATCACCTGTCACATGAATATAAAAACTAACGACAAAGGGAAGCCAGAGCAAATCATCTGACATCTTAGTTCTAATTCCTCGACTGGTGGGTGGATGCCACCAGTGCTGAACATCTCCCTCTATGAATTGATGCTGACTGGCTCGCAAGATATGCTCTCTTGCAATTTTGGGGGCAGCATAGACAAAGCCCATGCAGTCTTGCAGCTGATCGCGAAATCCATAGGCTCCACCGGATTGGTAAAAAGCAGTTCGAGACCAATACCTGCACGAGAGAGATTGATAAAGCAGCCATTGGTTCATCAAAAGATCCATGGCAGGCTCAGGAGTTTTAACTTGCAGCGTTCCATTCAGATCACCCCAAAACTGGATCACATCATGAAGTGCTGATTTTACAGTCTCAAGGTTTCGATATTGAAGTGTCAGCTGACGTGCTAAATTTTCATTTTCACATTGCCCAAGTAATATGGACATTTCAAATTCTTCTCCGGGTTGCAGTTCAATACTTGTTTGCAGAACAGCGCAGGGATCTTGACCTGTTCCTCGCTTTTGAGAAAGTCCGGATCGCCCAAGAGCTGCTGGACTTGCATAGTGACCGTTTCGGCCAATAAATTCTTTGCGGCTGCAGGTGAATGTTCGATGGCTCGGGCTGATGTCAGCAAATGAAATCTGATTGGCAAATTCATTCTCGTGGGGATTTTTAGCAAAAATTGCGCGGCTCTCTTTATCAAGGTCACAAACTAAAAAAGGAGAAGTTTTTTCTCTGCGAGTGCCAAGAACCCATTCAGTATAACTGGTAATTGAAAGTTTGCGTTTCCGAGAACTTAGATTTTTTAATTTCAGCAGTGAAATCTTCAGGGTCTCATTTTTAGGAACAAACAGTTTTAATGTGTGTTCAATTCCTTGATTGATGTGTTCAAAAAATGTGTAACCTTGACCGTGTTTTATCGTATAGGGATTTTGACTTCTGATTGGCAATGGTGTCGGTGTCCAGATCTGGCCAGTCTCATCATCTCTGATGTAAATAATTTCGCCAGGGGGATCGCAAACGGGATCATTTGACCACGGTGTGAGTCGATTGGATTGGCTATTGATGGACCAAGTAAAACCTGAACCTGACTCGCTGACTTGGAAGCCAAATCCAAGATGATTTCCGATCACATTGATCCAGGGTGCAGGTGTCCACTGGTTCTTACCCAGCGTTATGACGTACTCTTTACCCGCCTGATCAAAGCCGCCAATGCCATTAAAGAACTGAAGCTCTAATGGTGGAAGTTTTGGGGACTTCTCTGTGATAGAATTTTGTGAAAATAGGGCAGGCCCTGGATACTCTTCTTTGATGGCTCTTCGATTGACTTGCTCACGGAGGGGTTCGCTTGCGAAAAGTGAAACTCGTGCGACTGCCAGGATATGGGCGATATCTTTAGCAGGCGTTATATGACTTCTTAAAATAAATATTCCGCCATTCTTGTTGAGCCAGCTCTGACTTCCAGTTAACTGAATTTGTCGTATGAGTTCATCTTGTAAATCCTGATGATAGGTCGCCACATGCTCATTGATAATAATAAAATCATAGGTCAGACCCTTGAGCCTCAAATACTCGTGGCATCTTAAAAGTTTTCGGATGACTGCGATGTCTTTAATTTCTGAAATTCGCACGACAACAATTGGTAAATCACCGCCAATACCACTTGGCCACAGGCTCGATTGAACATTCGTATTGGCTGCACGCAGATGTGTTGGTGGTCTTAATGAAGGCTCTGAATACAAAATTCGCTCTGCGAGGCGCTGATAAAGATAGGCGGTTTGAGAGTCCACATTGAGGTGTCGTAAATCAACTTGAGTCTGCATCCAGGCCAGTTTGGATTCACGATCAAAAGCATTCATGTCATGATAGCGATCTGCAAGCTCCAGAGCCTTTTCACGAGAAGAAGTCAGGCCAGTTGTGAAGCAGACGTGCACACTGCCGTTGGCAGGAACTTCAACTTTCAATCTTAAAGATAGAATTGGATCAATTGTTGCACCTATTGTGTTTGATAGAGTTCCCTGATCCAACATCACCAACGAATCAAGCAGTGTATGCCCTCGGCCAATAAACTTTGTGCGGTCAGTTTCGTATTGAATGTCAGAAAGTAATTCTGCATCTGTGACGACAACATGCAGGCCCCAACATTCTGAATCCTGGGCTGATCTCTTTCTTCGTTTTGCTAAAAGTGCACTTTTGGATTTAACAAATTCTGTTTGAATAAAAAGTTTGCTAAAAGCGAGATGTTCCAGATCATGATTGGCGACTCCTAGCACAGGCTCGAGATAGCTGGTGAGTTCCAGAATATGTGGGATCTCCGAGTGGTTTTTGAGAGTCACGTATCTCATTTCTACGTTGTCCTCTGGGGCCACTAAAATTTGAGTGTCAGTTGAAATATTCTGGTCACGACGTCTAAACTCAACTTTTTCTTCTCCAAATGAGACCTTGTATGAATCTGGCATAACAGCCAGTGGTAGATAGCTTGTGGACCATAACAAATTTTGAGTCAGGTCTTTTACAAAAATAAAACTGCCGGAATTGTCTCTTGTCGAGTCTTCCCTCCATCTTGTGACGGCAAGATCGTCACACTTGGAATATCCTCCTCCAGCTGTTGAAATCATAACCGAGTAGTTTTGATTGGACAGAAGGTGGATACGAGGTGTTGGGCTATTAGGATTGGTATAATGTTTTGTTAAAGAGTGGGTCGAGGGTTGAAATTGGGTTTCAAGTTCAATTTCAGCAGCCTTTGGCGAAGCAAGACTTGTGCTTGGCGGGATCCTTTCTTGCAAAAGTAGCTGGGTGGCTTTGACTTGCGGATCACGGTGAAACCGCTCTTGAACAAGATTCTGATGAATGACGTTGTTGATAGCAACTAAGCTCATGCCCTGGTGATGGGCCATAAAAGATTTTACGATCGCAAATTTTTCGTTTTCTGGAAGGCGCTCAGGTGTGTAGTCTACGGATTCATAAAAGCCAAAGTTCGTTAAAAGTTTTTCTTCAATCAGTCTTTTCAGATTGAGAATGGCTGCCCCCGGGTTGACTTGTGCAGCAAGAAGGGTGGAATACGGAGAAATCACAAGATCATGACTCAATCCTCGTTTAAGACCTAATCCAGGAATTCCAAAGGGTCCATACTGATAGTTCAGCTGAAGATCTCGGGCATTATATCCTGCCTCCGAAATTCCCCATGGAACCTGTCGATCAAAGCCGTATTTAATTTGGCTCTCTACAATGCAATGAGCTGTTTCATTCAATAGCGTATTTTCGTAATCACGCAAGACCAACAGAGGCATGAGATACTCAAACATGGAAGCAGTCCAAGAAACTAAGGCCCGCCCACGGGTTGTTGGTACAAGCTGTCGTCCCAGTCGAAACCAATGTTCTTGTTTTACATCACCCTTTGCAATCGCCACGAAACTTGCAAGACGTGCCTCGGATCCGAGAAGGTCATAAAGACCAGAGTCAAACTTTCCCTCGCTGACATTATAACCGATGGTGAAGACCTCACGATCTTTTTCCAAGAGAAAATTAAAATTCATTTCACCTAATTTTTGATGCATAAACTGAGCGGCAGTTTGGGCCTCTTTCAGTAAGCTCGTAAGATGGGTCATACCAATCTTGATTTTTTCTTTTAACTTTAAAAGTAAAATAGCCACTGAAGAAGAAGAGTCTAAAGTGACAATCATTTCAACTAACTGAGAAAGAGCGAGTTGATAATTTTGCGTCAGGGCCGAATAAGAAGTCTTGGCATCAATTGAGTTTTGTATTTGATCCCACTTCATCCGTAAGCTCTGGTTGTTTGAAAGTGATTCAGAGATCACTTTAAATTCATCATCCAGCCAGGGTGCCAAAATGAACAGATTGCATCGAGTCTCGGTCAGCTGAGAGAGGCCTGTGTCCACCCAGATCACAATTTCACTTGGGCATTCTTTGTGTTTTTTTAATTCCTCAAAAGAAATTTGAATTGAGTTCATGACTGGCAACCAGGCCGATAGGGTTTCAGGGGCAGGTGCACGAAGAAAGCTTTCTATAATTTTCAATGGCCCCTGTAGCTCTGAGCATGTATTTTTGGCTGTGGCGAGCTCTTCCTGGATAACAAAAATAGAATCTTCTAATCCCTGAAAAATTTTTGAATCAAAGACGCAAGAGCTATGAATTTCCAGACAAGCTTGTCTGGCTGTCATTAAATATCCGGCGAGGTTTCCGCTATCGACAGTGGACACATATTTCGGATGCAGTGACACCAAAGATTTGGTGTCATACCAGTTGAGATAGTGACCTTGATACCGCTCTAACTTTTCCATTGTTTTTAAAGTGAGTTGAAGAAGACTTAAAAATTTTGTTGTGCTGATATATCCAAAATCACGCGCTGTCATTAATGACAAAATGTAGAGGCCTAGATTTGTGGGCGATGTTCGATGTGCAGTCACTGGGTTTGGCAAAATTTGGTGATTATCAGGGGGTAGCCAATTGTCGTCTTGGCCAACAAAAGCTTCAAAGTAGTGCCAGGTTCTTCTGGCAATTTGTCGCAGAAGATTTTTTTCCTCAGTCGCCAGTAATCTTAATTTTGTGACTGCGCTCTGGCTTAAGAACCAAGCTGCCAAGGGAAAAAACATCCACAAGGCCATAAAAATGAAAGGAAGAATTTCGTGTTGAGGTTTCATTAAAATGATCAGAATTCCGAAGCTGACCAGAACCATTTGTGTTGGCAAAAAGCTTTGCCACGTGGGCTTTTTATGAGAAGAAGTTTGACTCTCGACTTGAGCTGCCGTGGACCATTCAAGAAGTTTAGAATTTGAAATTGATTTTCTGTAAAAGACTCGGATGATCGCATCCAGATGAATCATCGCTTGGTGAGCTAAAAATATTGTGTAAAAAAACAGCTGCAAAAGTTGGGTCTTCGTGTTGATTCCTGAACTATAGGTTCGAGATGAATTTTTTCCAAAATGTTGTTTAAAAGTCCCGACAAGAATCTGCAAGAGGGTCGGAAAAACAATAAGACTGAGTGCATAGGCAGCCCAAAAAAAATTTGAACCTGGCAGTACCGAGAGTCCCAGAATAAATAAAAGAAAGGTGTTAGGTGGGACAAGGCTACGCCTGAGATTGTCAAATATTTTCCAACTTGAAATCAGGGGTAATCGATTTCGAACCCAAACGCTTTTCTCATTTTTGACAAGAGGTAAAAGCCATGGGCTGAGTTGCCAGTCTCCACGAGTCCAGCGATGCTGCCTAGAAAAGAAAGTGCGATAATTTTGGGGATAATCATCTAGAAATTCAATGTCTGTTAAAAGCGCAGTTCTTGCAAAAAGACCCTCGAAGAGGTCATGACTTAAAACGGTGTTTTTAGGTACTCTATTTTTGAGGGCGGCTTCAAATGCATCCACATCATAAAGACCTTTCCCGGTAAAATTACCCTCGTTAAATAAGTCTTGATAGACTTCAGAAACAGCGGTTGTGTAAGGATCAATGCCTACGTAACTGGAAAAAATCTTTGAAAACAGCGATCGCGACGAGCTCTCAAGGGAAACTCCTATTCGTGGTTGCAAGACACCGTAGCCCTCTGTAATTCGTCCTGTGACTTTGTCAAAGTAAGGTTGATTTAATGGATGAAGAATCGTTCCGATTAATTTTCTTGCGGAATCCCGAGGAAGTTGTGTGTCGGCATCGAGGGTGATGACAAACCTAATCGTCAGCAAGAGGTCAGCAGGTGCGGATACTTTTGTGAAGCTCTTCTTTTTTTCTCCTCGAAGAAGGCAATTGAATTCATGCAGTTTTCCTCGTTTTCTTTCCCAGCCCATCCAAACATTTTCTGAACCATTCCACTGACGATTTCGATGAAACAGAAAGAATCGATCTTCACCAGATCCGGCATGTTTTTGGTTAAGTCGATGGATGCCATTTCTTGCGGCATCAACGAGCTCCTGATCGTTGGGTCGAGATTTGCTCTGACTGTCAGTCAAATCAGTTAGGAGTGCGAAATAAATTTGTTTCTCAGAGTTTCCGAGGTAATGAATTTCAAGTTTTTCTACGAGTTCTTGAATCACTTTTTGGTCTGTCAGCAAACAAGGAATAACCACCATTGTTCTGGCATTTTCAGGTACTCCCTTCAAGAGATCTAGTTTTGGCAAAGTTTTTGGCGGTATCAAATGAGTCAGAACAAGATTGGTTAAACTCACAGCAAGATCACTTGCTGGAATTAGAAGAAGGCCTCCAATTGCCAAGATCATCAAATTTGAAACTTTCAGAAAGACTAAATAATAAAGAGGCCCCATAAGGCCTGCAGCTAAAAATAAACTGATGAGTCCAAAATAGATCAGATTTTTATAAGAATGGGATAAATTAGAAAAGCTTCCTATTTTATATTCAAAGATTTTCGCTAATTTGGGAAGCCCGTTATCGATCAGGTAGTAACCCACATGGCAGTGTTTAGGATTTTTTGGAGAATTCAGATGGTTGACTTGGGTCAGATTGAAAACGGCTTCTGCAATTTCTGTTTCCAAGGCGCCGGTCTTTTTTGCAATTCGCTCGATCACATGGCGGTAGCAATCTCTTGTCCGAAAATCCATTTTTTTGTAAACGGGATCTTTTTCTAAAATGCGATCAACAAGGCTTAAGCTCTCAAAGAATTCTTGCCAATTCAGACCTGAAAGAAGTCGCATGCTAGTCATAATATTTGCAACTGAGACTTGATTGGAAGCTTGCCGTTGGTGGGAAAGATGAACAACTTGTTCGGCAGATGAATTGTTCTTATGAAGATGTTTCTCGAGGTATTCTAAAGCCGGCCAAATTTCAGCTTCTTGATCTCTGAAGCGTTTTACGAGTTGAGCAAAGTAAGAACATTCTGTGTGGACATGCTCAGTGCAAGAGCTGGATATTTTTCTTATTAAATTTTGAAATTTATTTTTATCTGCTATTTCATCAAATATTTCATCAGCAATCTGATTGGCTAGGTTTCTTTTTTTGTGATCGGCCAGAATGCGCACCGAAAGTCGCCTTAGGTTTTCGACCATAACTAAACGCAGTGTAATCGCAAGCGCCCACAGCTCACCTATGCTTAAAGGGGAAACTCTTTGAAAAGAGTGGACAAATCGACGGATGGTTTCAGGCTCCAGAGCACTGTCTGTGTGAGCGGTGAGCGCGAGGGAAACTGCGTATATTCTTGGGTAGCCAGCTAATTCGCCCAAGGCAATTTTTGGAAGCTCTTTATAAAAAGCGGGTGGCAGATCTTCTTGTATTTCTCTGAGCTGTTCTTCGACAATATGAAAGTTATCAGTTAACCATTCTGCTGCTGGTGGCAGACTTTCTTTTTTGTGAATGGCCACTGAAAGTGCCCGGTAAGTCGCTAGAAGTTTTTTTCCATTGTCCCTCATTCTTGGCAATAAAGGTTGAGTGATTTTTGGATTATCACTGACTTTGAGTTCTTCAGCCAAATAGGCGGCATATTCTTCTAAGCGCTCAACGCTGTAGATTTCGCCTTTTATTGAATCTTCATAGTCTAGTTCCAATCCTGAATTTGTCAAAACGACACGACGTTCTTTTCAGACAGATTTGTAATGCGTTTTCTAAGTCCCGAAGAACTGAAACCATGGTTTCGTTCGATGTCGTCGATTTTAATTGCACTCAGTTTCTTTCCTGTAAATTCTTTGTCCTGGGAGTCATCACCTAAAAAGCGTCCTGCATGGGGTCCCCAATCAAAGGCTCCAGCGATGAAGCCAATTTTTTTCTCTACTTTTGCGAATTCAGACATCGGTGATTTCCTCTAGAAAAGTTTAAATGGCGCAAATTGACTCGGTAACGTGGTCTTTTACCCATCAATAAAACGTTTATGATTTTAAATAGCTTTTATCAGAGTTCTTGATTGAAGTGAGCATGGAGCATGCCAATTCAACAAAGCTATGCTGTCAAAATTAAAATTATTGTTGCTATCACGATTCTAAAGCAGGACGATTTAAATGAAATTTAGCTTAGGAGATTTAAACCGTGATAAAGAAGCAAGTTTACGACAGAAGAATATTTTTGAAAGCACTCGGTGGTTTAGGCGCCCTTTCCCTGACCGAGCATCCGCTTCATCACCTCTTTCTTTATTCAAATCAGAACAAGATGGACCGTGTCAGTTGGAAAGCCAATCGTGGAACTCAATTCGAGGGCCCATGGATTCCAAGTCTAATTGAAGGAAACATTCCAGCTCAATTGAACGGAAAACTTTTTAGAATTGGACCGGGATCAAAAAAAACACAAAAAACAGACCTCGGTCATTACTTTGATGGGGACGCTCTTGTCACTTCAATCACTTTTAATAACAGTCAGGCTGCTGGGAATTCTAAATTTATTCAAACTGACGAAAGAAAAGCTGAAATAGCGGCCGGACAAATGCTTTATCATGATTACGGAACAAGCTCACCCCATCGATCCAAAGGTTTTAAAAATGCTCCGAATATTCATTTCCTTAAATTAGGAGATGAGTTTTTGGCACTCTCAGAAGCCTCTCACCCGTATGCCGTTGATCCGGAAAATCTCGAGACAAAAGGGATCTACAATTTTGGCTCGCAGCTGGATAAAAATATGAGCTTCACCGCCCATCCAAAGGTGGATCCCTTAACAGGGGATATTTATGCTTATGGGATCACAAGAAGCATAAGCCCCAAACTTAAAATAATCAAAATTGACAGTCAGAATGGGAAATTGTCAGAGCTTTACTCAGTCAGTCTTGGTGGTTTTTTCCCCATTCACGATATGCTACTGACAGAAAATCATATCGTATTTATGGTCTCGCCGTTGAAGGTGAATTTAGCAGGTGCAGCCCTTGGAACCAAACCCATTTCTGAATTATTAGAGTATAAAAAAACTGACCCCATTCGAATTTTAATTTTTAAAAAGCAGGGATCTGGTTCTCTGGTGGAAATTAAATCTCAACCATCGGGACTCATTTTTCACAATTGTAATGCCTACGAGGACCCATCGACCAACCGTCTGATTCTTGATTCAATTGTCGCCGATGATCATTCAGCCTTTGAACTTTTTAAAGCTTGGTCAAAAGAGAGAATGCCTAAAGGCCCAAAATCATGGATCACTCGATTTGAAATCGATTTGACAGCAAATAAGTTGATTCAACGTGAAAAAATAAGTGATGGATTTCCCACGGACTTTCCCTGCATGGATTCTCGAATGCTAGGTCAAAACACTCGCTACTACTATGCCCTCGAGGGGCACCGTGCGGGGGATCCGTTAGCATTCGATCACCTGGTCGCTTGGGATCTAAGAACCAAAAGAGCAACTCGTGTACAGTGTGATTCACATCAACTTTTTGGTGAACCTGTTTTTGTTCCATTTCCAAATTCAGTGGCAGGCGAGGATCATAAGGCTTGGATTCTACATCTTGGTTATGACAGTTTGAAGGATCAAACATTTCTTGATATTCGAACTTCAATTGATTTAGAGCTGCAGGCCCGAGTTTGGTTTGGGCAATTCGTGCCCATCGGATTTCATGGAAGTTTTGAAACTGCCCCAGCTGAGTGAGCCTATTGGGTCGTCTTTACTGAATATGTTGGACTTTTTTCTTTGATTACAAATAAAAAAGTCCTCGGGCAGGGTCAACTTGTTGCTTGGTTTTTTTAAAAAATTTCACATCAATGAACTTGGCTAAGTTGAATTTGCTACGTTGAATTGTCTTTGTTGATTTGTCTTTGTTGATTTTAAACACGCCATTCTTGACTTAACTTCTTTAAAAAAAGATCAAGCCTGTGATTTCTGTTTGAGTACTGTACAAATCCCAGGGCTTCTAACGTATTTTTTTCGATGTACTTTAAAATCGAATTCAAAGATTTCTTTCCCCAAGATACCAAGCGTGTAAAGGGACGATAGGTCCAAATACTTTTAGGCGCTTGAATTCCGAGCTTATTAAAAATCATTTTATACTTTCGACCCATTTGGCTTGAAAAAAGTCGCAGGAAATTTTGAAAGTTTGCTTTAGCCCTTCGAGGTTGCGCTGAGCTTTCTGGATAAACAAGAACGTGGATGTGATCTTTCTGAACAGAGAAAGACTTGATCTTGATTGAATAACGTTGGGCCATTTGTTTCATCAGTCTTACAATGGATCTTTCACTTTTAGTAAACCAGACCCCATGGCCCAAAGTGGCTTTAAAAACCACGTGTGCTCATTTTTTTGAATCAAAGGGTCTTTGCACTTTTCGATAATTAAGTGCACCACCATAAACCTGTTGATTTTCAATCCACCAACGAAGTGTTTGAGAGCGAGGGGGTTTAAAAA
>Ga0164293_10005440_pt1 | contig 10832 bp, 8 predicted proteins | sample GEODES118metaG_FD_111487 | JGI IMG/M metagenome (GOLD analysis project Ga0164293, IMG submission 111487) | Eutrophic lake water microbial communities from Lake Mendota, Wisconsin, USA - GEODES118 metaG | ecosystem: Environmental > Aquatic > Freshwater > Lake | place: USA: Lake Mendota, Wisconsin...
CCCGGTCTGTTTATTAACCAACTAAATCGGTTTCTCTCTAGACATAACAATTGGGATGTTGTTCTTTTAGCTGGAAACAATATTCCACCATACACTCGGGATGGCGACGAGTGTGTAAAGGTTGCGCGTTGCCAAACAACCACAGGATATCTTGTAAACGGACATTATTATGATACGTTGATTCAAAATATTAAAAATAGTATAGTAAACTTGTTGAGAGAACCAGCTAATCATGTAAATTATGCGATTGATAAATATTGGTTTTCTTTGCAACAACGAGATAATTGGTATCTACTTACCCCGCTCACCGTCGTGCAGAGAGAAGGGTATAGTGATATTGAAAAAAGAGTAACCAATTTTGTCAAGGCGATGACTGACTTGGATAAAAAGGAGCTCATTGCTGCATACATGAAACGCTTAGAAGAGTCCTCCAAGATTTTATGAGCTCGTTGATGTCGCAGCATCAACACCCATGTCTTTGAAAAAAATATCAGTATCTAAATGCAACATCGGATTCTTGTATCTATTGTGAAGATGCATACCCATGGCATAATCCTCTAGGTATTCCTGAAAAATCAATTCTCTCTTGGATATAAGATATACTATCGCCTCCATCGAGAGAATATAAAATCTACCCGAACAATATTTTGTAACATAGACTGGTAACTCCTTTGGCAATTCGGGGTGAATTCGGTAATACTGGCTTAGATATGCTTTGGGTACATCTACTATGTTTCCAGAATAATGTATCTTCGCAGTTTGCATTCTCCTTTCCAACATTTTGTTTATATTCTCAAAAAATTTATTTGGGTTGTTTGATTGCAACATTTGATCGTCGTCTGTTTTGAATATATATTGTATCGCGGGAAACGACTGCTGAACGGCGGCATATGCGGATATGACCTTTTTGGGCAAGGAATTATAATCATCAGGGGTTTTCACCCACAATATTCTCTCTTGATCGTCAAATTGATAGTTTGTCTCCAACTCCGGATTCCCTAGGACATGGTAATATGGAATATGTAGACCCTTTAACCAAGTTTCGCGTTGTTTCGCGGCCTTGTCCTTGTATTTTACACAATTCATAATGAGTAACAATGAGCTAATTGGTTCTGCGGCCATATTATGTATCATATAAAAATATATTTATATAAATTTTTATATGATATGATAATTACTTAACATATGTTAAAATATGTAAATAAATTATTTACATATTTATATGCGAAAACATAGTATCGCTAATTTTGTGATAGGTTTACACATGTCATTTGAACAAGGTGGGGGTGGTTGCGTTGTTCAATGTTATTTAGCAAATTTATTAAGACATCGTGGTTTTAATGTAAGAGTTCTTACTACTTGGACGAATCCACCAGAACTTACGCCTCCAAATTTTATATTCACACATGCTGGTACAGATAAACCTACTGATATAGACGTATCAAGTGATGATACTATCGTTATTTATTGTGAAGGTGTAGATGGAAATCCGTTTGGGGCTAAAAATGTCGTTAGATGGATGTTAAGCGAGCTTGGAAAAAATGTGCCACATACGTGCATGCATAGTTGGGGTAAAAATGAGGTAGTATATTATTTTAATGGGGAACCTAAACATTTTAGAGAACCTGAAAAAATGGGAAATATATATAGACTTTTCTCTCTGATATATTTTAATCCTAATGTTAAACAATATAACCATCACCCAAGAAACAAAGAGTGTTATACTTTGAGGAAAGCAATCCATCGCGTTTATCATAAACACCTACACAAGATCCACTCAAATAATTCTACACATATCGAATTCGATAATAATCATAATGCAACAATTTCTATATTTAATAATTACAAATGCTTTTATTCTTACGACCCATTAACTTGGTTAATATTTATGGCGCCTGTATGCGGATGTTATACGATAGTATATCCTGTAAAGGGTCAAGATAAACGTACATGGTTAAGTAATACATCATTAGGCATCTACATGAAAGAAAGAAATATCGAAGACATATATGGTGTTGGATATGGATTATCTGAACGTGAATATGCTAAATCAACACTCCATTTAGCAAAACAACAATGGGATGATATGAAGTATTATTTCAATGTAACATGTCTGGATAAATTTCTTGGAGACATGAATCATTTTCATGACTTGAATAATAGAGTAGAAAATAATTTTGCATAAAATAATACATTCAGCAAATATTTGTATTTGTACCAAAAAAGATTTTAATGCGCCTTTTAATTTCGAGTAAAAATTTTTATACGATTAATATTATTCGATAATATATTTTTTTAAATATTTGTCATATAGACAAGGTAAATTATTATTATCTCTTATGGGTATGTTTGTCATACTTATACCATTTCGTCCAAATAAATCTGATTTGTTTTTAATTCGCTCTTCGATTTGTTTTTCATTCGTAAATTCAGTCTTATTGTACTCTTGATGAGTAAAATTTTCCAATTTATTTTTAATGAATTTTTCATTTCCAAAATAACTTAAATGCCATCCAGCAGAAGGCAGTATTTGGCAATCGTAAAAACGAATATTATCACATGAAATGTTAAGCTCTTTATATTTTTGAAAAGTCAAAATTTTTGCATGATGCCATTTATCGTTCATACGAGTGTTTAAATTATAGTAATAAAAATCCATTTCTAATATATTTACACTTATTGACAATGCATTTGTTTTAATATTTGATAGAGTGCTCGGTTTTGGAATTTCATCTAAGTCAGTTATAGTAATTATATCTGTAGGTTGCAATCTTAATCTATCTATTCCTCTTGAAATACAATTTCGTTGAAATTTTTCATTTACCCATTGTTCGCTATTTTCAATATTTATATTTGGATATTTATGTGGAAAATCATCAACTATTACATGTATAATTTTATGATTAAACCTTTCAAATAATTGTTTATTTTCATCATAATATAATGGTTTTTTTTTACCAACATGGGTATGTGTAGATTCTACCAACACAAAATAATCTACGATATCATTGAGCGCGTTTAATCTATATGCTAATAAATCAAATTCATTGTAAAATATAAAACAATCTACTATTTTTTTATCATAAATTTTATCACAAATTTTATCACAAATTTTATCACAAATATTCAATTTATAATTGTTAAAAATATTTTTAAATAAAGACATGACATATTCGGGAGAATATAATGTATAAGCATTCCAATCATACCGCGATTTTATAATGTCCTTTATATTTGTGAAAATCTGAATAAGCGACTCTTTTGATGTGTAAGTTAATGCTTTATCTCCTAAAATTTTAATATGCTCCAAATCACCACAAGGGCATGTTATAATAGGTTTATTTTTTATTGAAAATTCTGCAATACTTAAACCAAAAGTTTCACCCATATCTCTTGCATGGATCATCGCATCACACGTGTTTATAAACTTTACCTTGTATATCAAATTGATATTTTTATCTAAATAGATAATCCTTGGATGTTCGTAAAATTTATTAGTATTCATAAACAAAAAGTAAGCATTATTATTTACACGTAAAAATTCTACGATTGCTTCTCGTGCAATATTAATATTAAATTCATCATATCCGCCGTATCTACCAAATACAATAGCATCTTTGGGAATATGTAAGTCATCTCTTAAATCTTCAAAGCAAATAGGTAAATCTACTATATATGGAATTACTTGTACGTTTGTATTTAACTTTGAATTTAACATCTCGGAAATACTAATATAAAAATCGCTTTCTGGATAAGTAGTATCAAACACACAATGTTTTATTGTTTTACAATTTCCCCATATTAATTTATTTTCAAATTGATAAATATCATTACCTCCACCATAGGTTTGTGTATAAAAAAAATGCAAGTCATATTTTTTGATAACATCCGACATTTCTTGCATATCATTTATTTCTACAATTTGAAATTTTGATTTGAATTTATCGTAAGAATGTCTTTCTGTAGAAAATCCTAAGCTCTGTTTTTTTGTATCAGTCAAACATATAATTATACTATTATTTCTTAATATATGCTTGTTATATTTTGCATAATCATAAATAGATACTTCGGTTCCACGTTCTGTAAAATGTCTTACAAAAAATGCAATATTCATTATATAATATTGTATTTTTATTTATATAAGTTTAACTTAAACGTAATAATATTAATATTTTATTTTATAAATTTATATGCCTTTTCTATATCTATATTTTTATCAACATAGTTGTCCTCTGTATATCTTTCTTCATAATGATTTACATTTGAGTTCCATAAAGACAAGTAATTACCTATTTTAGTTTTAGTAAGCCAGAATTCTGGTGAATTATATTCGGCTTGAACAGGTAAACTTAATTTTTTTATATAGTGCGATTTAGACCACCAAAAATTTCCAGCATAATGTAAACGCGATTCATCTTGTAAATTAACCCCTACCGCGTCAAAAATACACAATTGGTTTAAACATGTATCATGCTTATAAATGTTAAAATAACTTAGGTATTTAACCCAATCTGTTACATTAATATTCGTATTATTGTGTCTAATTCCCTTTGTGTGAAGATATAATACATTAAAATCTTCTAATAATGCATGTTCATGTAATAACAATAGAGTGCTTGTTTCATATGAGTTTAGATTACTAGAAGTGCCTATAATTTTAATTTTAGAATCATTAAACCAGGCAAGATTATTATTATTTTCTGTTAAAACATTGCATCTAATTTCATGAATTTTATTATATAGCCCGCTTTTTTTAATATCCGTTAACAAGGTATCAAATACTTCTTTCCAGTTATTTATACAACATACATGAATATATATATACGTTTTTTTATTTGTAGTAGTTATAACATTATCAATAATATATTCATCATTATAAATGTGGTCTAAGTCAATATATACCTGACTTTTATTTTTAATGCATTTTCCAATATAATAACTAAACGTCGAACCATTTAAATTTACTACATTAAAATTCCCAATAAAAATATTATTGCAATATTTGGATATTAATAAATCTACTATTGCATTTTTTTCTCTATCATCAAAAAATTTACCACTAAATTTAAAAAAATAATTATTTTCGTTCAAATAATCAATAACGCGATTAGATAAAGAATTAGATAATATTATATTTTGATCTGTCTTAGATATATATTTTTTAATCAATCCAATATATTTATTTTCAATATATTCTTTATATTTATCTTCTGACATACCATTCATTTTAGACCAATGCCTTGTTGCATCATCTTCCAATCTTAAATGTAATACATTGATTTTATTATTGATATTTATGTCTTTTAATATCAAACTTGATTTGTCTATAAAATCATGCGTATAATGAATATTAGTTAGTATATTTTCAAACATGTTAATATTATGAGAATTTATCCAATTAAATGTCAATATATAAGGTGAATTTAAAAAATCTATATTAATATCCTCTAATAAATGTTCGTTGTATGTTTCTTCTATAGTATAATCATTTATTTTGTATGTGAAAAAGATATTTTTTAGTTTTCCAAAACAGGGATCTCCTTGTATATGATTAAAAATTGTATTTTTATCTATATATAGTGTATTGTCTTTATAAAATTTTTCTATAATGGATGCTGTCAAATCTATATTATTTGTTTTGGTTCCATATTTGACATTGGACAATTCAAAGTTTATATCATATTTATCAAGAATTATAATACCATAAGTTTTTTTCAAAAATATATTCATTTCTTTAATATTAAATATTTGTGATATGGGAGTATAAATTGTCTTTGATATATCATTTAAAAAAGAATCTACAACTACAACTTTATGTCCGCTTTTACAAGCAATTATTATACTTGTTATCAAGCTGAATATTTGATTTGTAAAACCAGCGCCAGTAGTATTAATTTTTGAATAGTATATCATATTATTAAACTTACAAAAAAATAATAATATAAAAACGAATTATACCTTTATTTTTTGCCACGAGGGTGGGAATAAATCATCCACGTAAATATTTGAACCGCTTCCACAAAACCATACATTTGGATAGCAGACTATCTTGTCCTTGTAAGAATTAAAATATGCGCCAAACCAACTAAATGAACTATTTGCAATAATATTATGTGTACAGCCGCTCATTAAAAGCATTTGCTCCCAGTCAGCCATTTGGTCCGACGCCTTTTCAAACGTCAATAAAGGAAAGACCTCTGCCAAGCAGTTGATGATATTTATCACTTCATTATTATCCTCCGCCTCACAAAAATATACAACCTTCCACTTTTGAAGTTGACACGACGAGAGAATATGTGTTAACGCATTCTTATAATAATTAAACCCCATAATCGGGTGAAAATGACCCAGATGTTTATAATCGCCAAGACGAAAATGCATTGCAATTGTGTTTTTTAAATCCATTTTATGCTTTGACAAACATTCTGTCCTTTGTTTCTCCAACTGAATCAACCGAAAAATGTCATTCTGTCTCTCTTCAAAATATTTATAGCTTTGAAAATATCCGTCAAATATTGTGTGATCGCTTGATGATAAAAGCGGGAGTTCACGATATTCCATATCGGGATATCTTATTATTTTTGTGTTTGTAGAGGGATATTCCTTTATAGTGAATGATTTAAGGGATTTCAAAAAGGACTCCCAGTAGCTATGTCGCGGGGTAATAGAAGGAACAAAATCAGTGTATACAAATTTAAATGGCTGATTGTGCTTTAGCGAATATGCAATGACCGCAAATATTTGAAATAATTGATTTCCTAATCCGCCTTTTAAATTACACGTAATCATATAATACTACTAAGTATAAAAAAGATTTGTTTAATATTATTACAATAAAATCTATTTATCTAACTTGTTTTGATGATGAGATAAAAATATTAATATACTATCTAATCCTGATGATTATTTAGGATTATAATAATATAACATATTCAAGCAAGTATAATGCATATTTTATTATATATATGTGTTATTAATAAGTATATCTATATTTGTTTTTTTAATATTTGCGTTTTTATTATTTTGAATAAAATCCAAAAGTTCAGATTGATCCATGCTAGGATTCAACATAATTCGTATATATTTGTCTAAAATGTTATCATTTTCTATATGCGCTTTAAAATATTTTTCATAAATTAAATCATCATGTTTGACATAATTATAAAAAGTATTGTATATTGGCATTATTTTTGTTGATAAATCTAAATTCTTACATAACTTTCCAATTATATTAAAGTCACTATTAATTGCTTCTAATTTTTCTGGATCATTATTGTCAGAATAATTTTCACAAAAATTCATACAAATCATTTTTTTATTAACATGATTTCCAAACGCGGCATGGTAAAGACTTAAATTAAATATTACAAAATCACCATAGTCATTATTAATAGAATAACTAGGAATATTGTTAGTATTTTCACCGAAAAATGATGGTTCAAATCCACCCGGTCCTAAAAATAATGGAATGGCCTTTTTAGATATAATATTATTATATTTTTCTGTTATTTGACTACCCGGTAAAACTCTCAAACAACCAGTTGTTTCATTTAGTTTGTTAAGATAAAAACAACATTTTAGATAATGATTCTTTGTTTTTCTATCACAATGCCAATTCGTATCTGATGAATATATTTTTGAATCTGATCCTGTGTAACTATAATTTGCATTAAAGACCTTTTCTAAAATCATATGAATTTTGTTGTTTAGTATGATATTTACAAAAAATGTAAGTTTTTCCATTGCCCGAGGAATGTAGTCTAATATATCCTTCTTTATATATTTTACAACATTATATGAGTAAGCTTTTATCATGTTTTCATTTACACTTATGAATAAATTATTTATTTTTAAAAATCCAAATGTATTATAAAAATTTCTTATGGCATCCATATTGCAGGTTTCAAATGTTAAATAAGTATTCATATTGTAGTTGCTTATGCTTAAATTTTGTAAAAAATTATTAACGTATATATTATGAATTTCTAATGTTTGAAATAAATGTTCTAATTGAAATGTATTTGTATGATTGTTTATTACAACAACCCCAAGTTGATTTTTTAAATCAATAGAAATAATAATATTATACGATTTATTTAAATTTAAATTATAAGCTATTCGATATGTTTTATGATACAACCTTAATATAAGCTCGTTTCTTTCTCTATATAGGACTAAATTTGTCATGTTTATAATTTCATACGTTCCATTTTTATTTATGTCAAAAATAAATTTTAACGTAATGTCGTCAAATATTTCTTTATTTACAATACTTAATGATTCGTATTTATAAAAACAATTTAATATCTTTCTTGGATAATTTAAATACCACGTATCTATACTCGGTAAATAGTGGTCTAGTTCTTGTAAAATTGGAATATTATAGTTATACAATTTAAAATTAAAGAGTGTTCCATTTTTAAGCATTCGTTCATTGTTAAATCCTCCGCAAATAGATATATTATTCACGTTAAACATATTTTTATTTGTAATGCAAGAACCAATATAATTATTAAGATTGTAAGATATGTTGTTATTAGAAATTGCAATTTTTAAAGAAACCTTTTCATGTGGTTTAATAGCAATATTATTTAATATATAACCATCAAACTTCTTGTCACTAACGCCTATAATCAATGCTACAAAACCATTTTTATCTATTTCTAATCTAGGTCCAACATTAATACTTCCATAATTAAGGTCAAAAATATTTTGGTAATCAAAATTAAAAGAGTTCATAATAAAATTTGTTTCGATCGATAGTGCATTACATGTAATATTTGCCTTAATAATATTATGTTGTAATCCATTTTTATTAAAAAGATTAAATATAGGTTCGGTGAATCTAACTTCTTCAAAATTAACTCTTTTCATAATAATATCTTTAAAATTTTTCATACTTTCTTCCAAGCGATCATCTATATTAAATATAACATTGTTTCTATACAAATCATCATTATAATAATCTATTATATCAGGATGATAAACATTTGCAGTTTTAAATACATTTTTTAAAATATTAATATTTTTGAAAAATATAATGTCTGTATTATTAAAAGATTCATATGTTTCCGAACTTGGGATATTACATAAAAAACGTATAACATTCTTAAAATTAAAAGGATTTCCTTTTATTTTTTCATGATACATGATAAAATCGGTATTTATATCTGCATTGTAATGGGTATTTAATATATCAGTGTTAACATGTATGATATTAACCTCAAAGGTTGTTTTAGATTGAATTTCAATAGACAACTTTTCTAAATAATATTTGTCTTTCTCGTGGTTAGTGTCATGGGAACAAATGTATATTTTCATATACTTATATAATATTATATATTATATATTTTATTTCTACCCTTAAAGATTTAAATAACAAACAAGTATAAAAAAGATTTGTTTAATATTATTACAATAAAATCTATTTATATAGATGTGGTCCACAACCCACAACCAGGCTACATGATATAGTAGTATTTTTGAAAAGCCCTCTCTACATCTTGCTCCACGTTTTTTATGTGAATTTTTTCCCAATAAGTTGAGTCTTGCAACTCCATCGGTGAGAGAACCCATTCCACATTCGCATCTGGTGAAATCATCTCTTGGAATTGTTTTGCCCGTTCATAATGAAATTGAGATGTCACCACATAGACGCGGTCATATTGCGACCCGTTTTTCTTCAAATAGCTGTCTACCATGATAAAGTTCTCCGCCGTATTTTGAGAAATCGTATCATAAATATAGTTCCATGGATTCATTGCTCTTGTGCTATTTGTATTATGCTCTGAAATAATTTTTTGCATTTTTTTTGCTTCGCTCGTAACATCGCGGAATGGATCTTTTATGCCACCGCTCAAAAACCAATCAATCTGGGCATTCGGATAGGCAGCTGAAATGGTAAGGGCCGTGTGAATTCTATCATACAAGATAGCAGTAATATTGCACCCAAGCAGTATAATCAAAAGAGTAAGCATTTATTGTTGTTCGACGTATGTCGTATATATTGTTTGTATAGCATTATATCCTTAGATTTTGTTTCAATTTTTTTGGCGCTGGTTTAGGCAATTATTTTCAAGCGTAATATACAAGAAAGCACATGTATAAGTTAACATTAGCAGAACGTGATTTATATTTAGTACATATTGATACACTCATAAACGAAAAGCGCAAAATGCTTCTTGAAAAACAAAAAACGCTCCAACAAACTGCCAAGGAAAATGAATATTTAGAAATGGTGCGTAATGATTATAGAAAATACTATAACCACATAGTCAAACAAAAAGAAGACCAAATAAACGCCATGAATTATTTGAAGCAATATATCGATGAAATTATGGTTAACGGAAAATTGACGGATACAGATTTAGAAAATGCAAAAATGGAACAGGACGAGCTTATTCAGGAAATGGCCGATATTAAAAGTAAGATGGACGAGATAACTCAAGTACAACAAGAGAAAGCGGAAGGGGAGGATATCAGTGATGCGGTGGATTCTGACATTATTTCATATTCGTAAAATTATAATACTCAATTCAAATATATATTTTATTACTAATATATATATACTTTATGCAATCTTTAGATACCTCATTGGGGAATTTAAATACAGCAATACAAAGAAAAAATCAACAAGGCGAGAACTATGTAAACATGGTAAATGCGCTTATTGAGGAAATTACAAATTTCTTAAATGGCGTACAGCAAAATAATGATACTTCTGCCGCCCTACAACAACAACTCAATGCAGCAAATGCAGAAATACGCCGATTAACCGAAGAAAATGCAAGAACCCAAGAACAATTAAGGGCGTTGCAGGATAGAGCAAATGC
>Ga0164293_10005443_pt1 | contig 10829 bp, 10 predicted proteins | sample GEODES118metaG_FD_111487 | JGI IMG/M metagenome (GOLD analysis project Ga0164293, IMG submission 111487) | Eutrophic lake water microbial communities from Lake Mendota, Wisconsin, USA - GEODES118 metaG | ecosystem: Environmental > Aquatic > Freshwater > Lake | place: USA: Lake Mendota...
CCCCCTGAACTGAGCGTTTGGCCCTCCTTCGCGATCGTTCCAGCATGGAACACCATGGCGTCCATCTCGTCTTTAGGCAATCCCGAAATGACATCACCCTTGCGTGGGTTCATGGGGTACCCAGCGGCCGCCATCACGACCCCCAAAGCAGTTCGCCTGTCCCACTCAAGCTCAACTGTGTCCAATTTTTCGCTGGTGGCAGCCAACATAACTTCTACCAAATCGCTCTTCAAGCGCATCATGATGGGCTGGGTTTCTGGATCGCCCATGCGGCAGTTGAACTCCAATGTTTTCGGCTGACCTTTTTCATCAATCATGAGGCCGGCATACAAAAAGCCGGTGTAGGGAATGCCGTCTTTTTCCATGCCCTTGATGGTCGGCATAATCACTTCACGCATGGCCCTGGCATGCACTTGCGCCGTAACAACGGGCGCAGGCGAGTAAGCACCCATGCCACCTGTGTTGGGGCCTTCGTCATGGTCTAACAAACGCTTGTGATCTTGGCTGGTGGCCAACGCCACCACATTTTTGCCATCGCACAACACAATGAAGCTGGCCTCTTCGCCTTGCAAAAATTCTTCTATCACAACGCGTGGCACAGCAGCGCCATCTGCACCTGCGTTGTGAACTACGCCCAAGCTGTTGTCTAGCAACATAAAGTCAACGGCCTCGTGAGCCTCTGCGGCCGTCATGGCCACCACCACGCCTTTGCCTGCCGCTAAGCCATCGGCCTTCACCACAATGGGCGCTCCCATTTTGTCGACATACGCATGCGCTAGTGCAACATCCGTGAAGGCTTGATACAGGGCTGTCGGAATACCATGTCTAAGCATGAACGCTTTAGAAAAAGCTTTTGAGCTTTCCAATTGCGCGGCTGCTTTTGTGGGTCCAAAAATTTTCATGGCATGCGCACGAAACTCATCCACAATGCCTGCGGCCAATGGGGCCTCAGGCCCAACCACCGTGAGATCGATTTTTTCTTGTTGCGCCCATTCGCGCAGTGCCTTCACATCGGTGATGGGCACGTTAACCAAATTGGGATCGCGCGCTGTGCCGCCATTGCCTGGTGCTACAAACACTTTTTGAATGCGTTGTGATTGCGACAACTTCCAAGCCAAAGCATGCTCGCGTCCGCCACCACCTACTACCAATACTTTCATTGATCAAGCCTTATTCAGAAATGGTTGCGTTGTGGAAAACGTTTTGCACATCGTCCAAATCTTCCAAGATATCCAAGAGTTTTTGCATTTTGGCAGCATCATCGCCTGAAAGGTCGATGCTGTTCTCTGCGCGCATGGTGACTTCTGCCATGTCAGCCGTCAAACCAGCGGCTTCAAGAGCATTTTTAACTGTTTCAAAATCTGTCGTCGACGTCAGGACTTCGATGGCGCCATCATCGTCGGCAATGACATCTTCAGCGCCGGCTTCTAGTGCCACTTCCATCACTTTGTCTTCTGAGGTACCTGGCGCAAAAATCAATTGCCCGCAATGCTTGAACTGAAAAGCCACTGAGCCTTCTGTGCCCATGTTGCCGCCGTGCTTGCTGAAGGCGTGCCGAACTTCTGCCACGGTGCGCACTCGGTTGTCGGTCATGGTGTCAACAATGATGGCCGCACCGCCAATGCCATACCCTTCATACCGAATCTCCTCGTAAGTCACGCCTTCCAAGTTGCCGGTGGCTTTATCGATATTGCGCTTCACGGTATCGGCTGGCATGTTGGCTGCCTTGGCCTTCTCAATGGCCAGGCGCAAACGGGGGTTGGCAGTAGGATCACCGCCGCCGGTTCTGGCAGCCACCATGATCTCTCGAACGACACGGGTCCAAATGCGCTGGCGTTTTTCGTCCTGCCGGCCCTTGCGGTGTTGAATATTTGCCCATTTACTGTGGCCAGCCATCTCAAATTCCTTGATGTGATTTAAATCGTCGAGGCTAGATTTTACTTTTCATCTGCGGGCAGATCGAAAGCACTCGGCGTTACTTGAGCTTGCGCAACAAAAAAGCCGGACGAATCCGGCTTTTTTCAGTTAGCAGTTGCCTCTTCAGGCTCGTGGGGTTCAGATTTTGAATTGCGGCCTTCTTTCTTGGGCAAAGGCTGGATGTCCAACAATACCTCGTCCTTTTCGTCCAAATCGACGCTCAAACGACCACCATCGATCAATCGACCAAACAACAATTCGTCGGCCAAGGCCTTGCGAATGGTGTCTTGAATCAAACGCTGCATCGGTCTGGCGCCCATGAGCGGGTCGAAGCCTTTTTTGGCCAAGAACTTGCGCAAGTTGTCGCTGAACGTGACATCGACTTTCTTCTCAGACAACTGTGTTTCAAGCTGCAACAAGAACTTGTCGACCACGCGCATGATGATTTGCTCGTCCAAGGCTTTGAAGCTGACCATGGCATCCAAGCGATTGCGGAACTCCGGAGTGAACAAGCGTTTGATATCGCCCATTTCGTCGCCCGCCTGACGCGGATTGGTAAAGCCAATGGTGGCCTTGTTCATGGTCTCTGCGCCCGCATTGGTGGTCATGATGATGATCACATTGCGGAAGTCAGCTTTGCGGCCGTTGTTATCCGTCAAGGTGCCATGGTCCATGACCTGCAGCAACACATTGAAAATATCAGGGTGTGCTTTTTCAATTTCGTCGAGCAACAAAACGCAATGCGGTTTCTTGGTCACGGCTTCTGTCAGCAAGCCACCTTGGTCAAAGCCCACATAGCCTGGAGGCGCACCAATTAAGCGGCTAACCGCATGACGCTCCATGTACTCTGACATGTCAAAGCGAATGAGGTCGATGCCCATGATGTAGGCCAACTGCTTAGCCGCTTCTGTTTTACCCACACCGGTAGGGCCACTGAACAGGAATGAGCCAATGGGCTTGTCGGTTTTACCCAATCCAGACCGCGCCATTTTGACAGCGGATGCCAAGACTTCGATCGCCTTGTCTTGACCAAACACCACACTCTTCAAATCGCGTTCAATGGTTTGCAATTTGCTGCGATCGTCGTTGGACACATTGGCGGGCGGAATGCGTGCAATCTTGGCCACGATGTCTTCCACTTCGGCTTTGCCGATGGTTTTCTTGCGCTTGGAAGGTGGCAAGATGCGTTGGGCTGCGCCGGCTTCGTCAATCACGTCAATGGCCTTGTCGGGCAAGTGGCGATCGTTGATGAATTTGGCAGACAACTCAGCGGCGGCTTGCAGGGCGGCATTGGCGTATTTCACGCTGTGATGTTCTTCAAAGCGAGACTTCAAGCCCTTCAAAATGTCGACTGTTTCTGCCACAGTAGGCTCAACCACATCGACCTTTTGGAAACGACGTGACAAGGCTGCGTCTTTTTCAAAGATGCCGCGGTATTCGGTGAAGGTGGTGGCACCAATGCATTTCAGCTGGCCGCTAGACAGCGCAGGCTTGAGCAAATTGGAAGCATCCAATGTGCCCCCCGATGCCGCACCGGCGCCGATGAGCGTGTGAATTTCGTCGATGAACAAGACCGCGTGCGGCCTGTCTTTCAGGGCCTTCAAAACGCCCTTCAGGCGTTGCTCAAAATCACCTCGGTATTTGGTGCCTGCAAGCAAGGCACCCATGTCCAGAGAATAGACCACAGCCTCTGCCAAAATTTCTGGCACGCTAGATTGCGTGATGCGCCAAGCCAAGCCTTCTGCAATGGCCGTTTTACCGACACCGGCCTCGCCCACCAACAGAGGATTGTTTTTACGCCGACGGCACAAAATTTGGATGGTGCGCTCAACCTCATATTCGCGGCCAATGAGCGGATCAATTTTGCCCTCTTTGGCCATCTGATTCAGGTTCTGAGTGAACTGCTCTAAAGGCGATGCCTTTTCGTTTCGTTCAGAGCCACCACTGCCCTCTTCATTTTCTGGTGAAGGCGCTGCGTCACTGCCCTTGGTGGCTTCAGGTGGATCGCTTTTTCGAATACCGTGGGCGATGAAATTAACAACGTCCAAACGTGTAATGCCTTGTTGGTGCAAGTAGTAAACAGCGTGCGAATCTTTTTCACCAAAAATAGCAACCAGCACATTAGCACCAGTCACTTCTTTTTTGCCACTGCCGGTCGATTGAACGTGCATGATGGCGCGCTGAATCACACGCTGAAAACCCAATGTGGGTTGCGTGTCGACTTCTTCGGTACCCGCCACTTGGGGCGTGTTGTCCTTGATGAAGGTGGCCAGCGATTGACGCAAATCGTCAACTTGCGCCGAACACGCGCGCAACACTTCTGCTGCGCTAGGGTTGTCTAGCAATGCCAACAGCAAATGCTCTACGGTAATGAACTCGTGTCGCTGCTGACGCGCCTCAACAAAGGCCATGTGCAAACTGACTTCCAATTCTTGGGCAATCATGTGATTTCCTTCAATGCCTTGCGGAGGTTAAAAATATTAGGTTGGGTAGATTTGTTAGATTGCAACTGCTTTATGCCACATTCTTGCCGACTTTTTGTGCGATTCATGCCACAGGCTCGCTTACACACTGAAGTGGGTGTCCGGCCTGATTGGCCGCATCAAGCACTTGGTCGACCTTTGTAGCGGCCACATCACGGGAGAAAATCCCACAGACGCCTTTGCCATCTAAGTGAATTTTCAACATGATTTGCGTGGCAGCTTCTCTGTCTTTGTTAAAAAACTCTTGAAGCACCAAAACAACAAACTCCATGGGGGTGTAGTCGTCATTCAGCATGACAACTTGGTACATCTGAGGCGGTCCAACTTTGGCAGGTCGTCTTTCTAAAACCACAGAATCACTATTTCCGGGGGTACTAGCAGGATCCCCAACCGATCCGGGCGGGTTTGGTGAATTTGGTTTTTTAGGTTTCTCTGTTGCCATGATTTCATTCTATAGAGACTGAGCGGGGTTCTGAGCCGACCCCTGAAAAAGTCCCTATGTCGCAATGCAGCAATTCTGCATCAGTCGGGTAAACCTTGAATTGACAACGTCAAAAACAGTGCTTTAAATGTGTCCTATAAATCTAACGGATGGAGACATGCATGCTCAACGGAACAGTGAAATGGTTCAACGACGCTAAGGGATTTGGATTTATTCAGCCCGATGGTGGTGGCCCAGACGCTTTTGCGCACTTTTCTGCCATCACCATGGAGGGCTTTAAAAGTCTTAAAGAAGGTGCAAGGGTGAGCTTTGACTTGACCGATGGCCCCAAGGGGCCAATGGCCATTAACATTCAGTCTGAGCAGGGTGCGGCGCAGGAAGCCAAACCCGAGGGGATGTGAGCTAACTTAAATTGCCAAGAAAAAAGCCCTTAAGAATTAATTCTTAAGAGCTTTTGTCAGACATCAATGGTCGGCGTGGCGGGATTCGAACTCGCGACCCCTTGCACCCCATGCAAGTGCGCTACCAGGCTGCGCTACACGCCGACAAGCTTTAAATTATAGCCCGAGATTGCTCTCAATTTGAGAGCAGGTCTCTGATATCCATCAATTCACGGCGCAGGGTTGGCAGGCTGCTTGAGGCTTGAAGCGGAGAAGCCCGTTGAGCACTTTCCATGGCCATGACGGATGTTTGATCATTCACTGAGAAAGCTTCGGTGTCCTCGTCGAAGTCCTCCATGCCTTCATTGTCTTCAGTGCTCAATTCAAGCGCATCTTTTTTCATGCCTTTTTGAGATTGAGCCAATTCTTGCATTTTGTTGCGGGCACCACTGATGGTGAAGCCTTGCTCATAAAGCAAATCACGGATACGGCGAATCATGAGCACTTCGTGGTGCTGGTAGTAACGGCGATTACCGCGGCGCTTGACGGGCCGAAGTTGCGTAAATTCCTGCTCCCAATAGCGCAGCACATGCGGCTTGACACCGCAAAGCTCGCCCACCTCACCAATGGTGAAGTAGCGCTTGGCTGGAATAGACGGGAGGGAGTTCTCCATTGAAATCACTAACTTGCTTGGGGGATTGCAAGCTTACTCTAAGCATGGGGGCCGAGTAAAGGGGCTATTGATTAAATTTATGAAGGAATCAAGAAAAATTTTGCAGAGACTGCAAGTCAGAGAAATTCAGTGAACGCCAGTTTCACAATTTTTCATCGCCTTGAATGACCGCTTTCAGCTTGTGGCTTGCATGAAAGGTGGACACACGCCTGGCTTCAATGGGGATCAGTTCACCGGTGCGCGGGTTGCGACCTGGCCGCGGCGCTTTCTCACGAATTTGGAAATTGCCAAAACCAGAGATCTTGACATCTGTCCCTTCTACCAGTTGGGTCGCAATCAAGTCAAAGAAAGAATCAACCATGTCCTTAGATTCGCGCTTGTTCAGACCGATTTGTTCAAACAACAAATCAGCCAGGTGAGCCTTGGTGAGGGCTGGCGTTTCGAGGCTTTCAACAGAAAAATTCATATCCACTTTCAGGCAAGCATCAGGTGCGCAAACGGGCTGCTAACTTCAATGCCAAATGATCCAACACAGACTTAACTGTGGATTCAATTTGCACATCTGTCAATGAGGCTTCGTCGCTGTTCAAAACAAGTCGCACAGCCAAACTTTTTTCTACACCTAGCGAGGCCTGTGGACGGAACACATCAAACAAAACAGCACTTCGAAGCAGGCCTGCTGTAGGGGCTTCGTGAACTGCCGCCATCAATTCAGCGTGCGTTACTTTTTCGGCTACTACGACGGCAATGTCCCGCTCTACGGCTTGAAATTTTGCGACGCCTTGCGCCACTGGTACGTCTCGCTGAAGGACGGCATCCAAATCGAGTTCAAACAAAATAGGCGCCTGTTGCAGGTCCCATGACTGACGCCAACGAGGATGCAACTCCCCCACATGGCCAACCACATTGCCATGCAAAGAGACTTGCGCACATCGCCCGGGGTGCATGGCAGGATGTTCTGCCGACACAAACACTGGCTTGGCGGGTGCCAACAACGCCTCTATTTCACCCTTCACGTCAAAGAAATCGACGTTTCGAACCTTGCCGCCCCAGGAAGTGGAAGACACAGACCCATAAGCGACGCCCGACACACGCATGGGCTGACTCAAACCTTCAACGGTGGTGTCTGAATCCTTCACCGATGCATCGCGCAAAAACACCCGTCCCAATTCAAAGACACGCACGCGATCGGCTTTGCGGTCTAGGTTGAACTTCACAACTTGCAATAAGGATCCCAGCAGGCTGGTGCGCATCACACTCATTTGACTGGCAATGGGGTTGAGTAATTTGAGCGGCGCAGGGTTGCCCGCCAACTCATGCTCCCAGCGTTCTTCCACAAAACTGAAGTTGATGGTCTCTTGGTAACCAAGCGCTGCCAAACTGCGACGGACTGCAAACGGGCCACGCACACTTTCTTTGCGAATTTTGGCCGTGATGGGGGCCAAGGGTGGCGTGGTGGGTAGCTGGGTGTAGCCCACCATGCGTGCAACCTCTTCAATGAGGTCTTCTTCAATTTCCAAATCAAAGCGCCAGCTTGGAGGATTGACCGTGATCAAGCCTTCTGTTTCTGAAACCTCAAAACCCAAGCCACGCAGTGCATCGGCACATTGCTTCTGGCTCAAGGTCATGCCGATGACTTTGTTGGCACGCGCCACGCGCAATGTGACGGGCTTGCGAACTGGCATGTTCAACTTTTGATCATCGACAGGGCCAATTTGCGTTGCAGGTGTACCGCAAATATCAATGACCAATTGGGTAATGCGCTCAATGTGTTCAACCGTGCTTTCAGGGTCGACACCACGCTCAAAGCGATGACCAGCGTCGGTTGAAAAGTTGTAACGGCGTGACCGGCCTGCAATGGCTTTGGGCCACCAGTAGGCGGCTTCGATGTAAATGTTTTGCGTGTCATCAGACACCGCAGTGGCGTCTCCACCCATGATGCCTGCCAAGGACTCTACTTGAGCGTCATCTGCAATCACACCCACTTTGTCGTCTACCGTCACGGTGTTGCCGTTGAGCAGTTTGAGTGATTCATCGGCGCGGCCCCAGCGAACTTGCAAACCGCCATGAATTTTGTTGAGGTCAAAAATGTGGGAAGGCCGCCCAAGCTCAAACATCACGTAGTTTGAAATATCCACCAAGGGGCTGACACTGCGCTGGCCACATCGCGCCAAACGGTCTACCATCCATGCGGGCGTTTGGGCCTTGGGATTGACACCCTTCACCACCCTGCCGCTGAATCGGCCACACAAGTCAGTGGCATGCACGGCCACAGGCAATGTGTCTTGAACTTGTGCAGCGAGTGATTTGAATTCTGGCGCTTTCAAGGGCGCACCCGTTAGGGCAGAAACTTCTCGGGCAATGCCATAGACGCTCAAGCAATGTGCCAAGTTAGGCGTGAGTTTGAGTGTGAAAAGCGTATCGTCGAGCTTCAAATAAGTGCGAATGCTTTTGCCCAGGGGGGCATCGGCAGGCAGCTCTAACAAGCCGCCATGATCGTCTGCAATTTTGAGTTCTTTGGCTGAACACAGCATGCCTTGGCTTTCGACACCGCGCAGTTTGCCCACTTTGATCTGGAAGGGTTGACCATCTTCACCGGGGGGCAACTCTGCGCCCACCATGGCGCAAGGGATGCGAATGCCTACACGCGCATTGGGTGCGCCGCAAACAATGTTGAGCAAGGTGGGTTGGCCGACATCGACTTGGCAAACGCGCAAGCGGTCTGCATTGGGATGCTGCTCTGCACTTTTAATTTCACCAACAACCACGCTGGAAAATGGTGGCGCTACAGGCTGAAGTTCTTCAACCTCCAAGCCCGCCATGGTGAGGGTTTCGGCAAGTTGTTCAGTCGAGAGGGGTGGGTTACAAAACTCACGCAGCCAAGATTCAGGAAATTGCATGGTCTTTAATTTATTGAAATTGACTCAAGAAGCGAACGTCGCCATCGAAGAACAAGCGCAAATCATTGACGCCATATCGGAGCATGGTGAGACGGTCGGGGCCCATGCCAAAGGCAAAGCCAATGAATTTTTCTGGGTCGAGGCCCATGTTGCGAACCACATTGGGGTGCACTTGGCCAGAGCCAGCCACTTCTAACCAGCGACCGGCCAAGGGACCGGTTTGGAATTGAATGTCTATTTCTGCGCTGGGTTCTGTGAACGGAAAGAAACTGGGGCGGAAGCGCAGAACCAAGTCGTCGCTTTCAAAAAACGTGCGGCAAAAATCGGTGAAGACTACTTTCAAATCTTTGAAACTGACGTTCTCGCCAATCCACAAGCCTTCGCACTGGTGAAACATAGGCGAGTGAGTGGCATCGCTGTCCACACGGTAGGTGCGGCCAGGCGCAATGACGCGAATTTCAGGCATGCCCTGCCCTGCTTCCAGCTGTGCTTTGAAGCGCTTCACGTGCTGAACAGCATGGCGAATTTGCATGGGACTGGTGTGGGTGCGCAACAAATGACCGCCTTCTACATAGAAGGTGTCGTGCATGGAGCGGGCTGGATGATCTTCAGGTGTGTTCAAGGCGGTGAAGTTGAACCAATCGGTTTCAATTTCAGGGCCTTGTGCCACTTCAAAACCCATGGAGCCAAAAATTTGCTCAATGCGTTCTAAAGTGAGTGAAACTGGGTGCAAGCCGCCTTGGGTGAGGGGGCGTCCTGGCAATGACACGTCGAAAGCTTCCGCTTTGAGTTGAACGGCCAACTCGGCATCGGCCAAAGCTTGGCGGCGCGCATTCAGCGCTGCTTCAATGCCCTGCTTGGCCACATTGACCGCTGCACCAAATGTTTTCTTTTCTTCAACGCTTAATGCGGCCATGCCCTTCATCATTTCGGTGATGCGGCCTGACTTGCCCAAATACAGAGCCTTGGCATTTTCAAGATCGGCGGGGGTTTGGGCCTGCGCAAAACTGGCACTGGCCGCTTCAACCAAACTGTCCAACTCGGTCATGGTGGGAACTTTAAAAGGAACTTAAATTCAACATAAAAAAAGGATTGAAGCCTTCGCAAGCCTCAACCCCCTTGATCGACTGTGATATCGACTGCGTGAGTGCTTAAGCTGCGGCCAATCTGGCCTTGACTTGGTTCACGATACCCGCAAAAGCGGCCTTGTCGTGCACGGCGATGTCCGCCAACACTTTGCGGTCGATTTCGATGGCAGCCTTTTTCAGGCCATTGGCAAATTGACTGTAGGTCATGCCGCATTCACGAGCCGCTGCATTGATACGCGCGATCCACAATTGGCGGAACACACGTTTCTTGGCACGACGATCGCGGTAGGCGTACTGACCGGCCTTCATCACCGCTTGTTTAGCGATGCGGAAGACATTACCGCGGCGGCCGCGGAAACCTTTGGCCAGGGCCAATACTTTTTTGTGACGGGCTCTTGCCGTAACACCACGTTTTACGCGAGGCATATTTTCTCCTTGTTCGTCAGTGAATTACAAGCCAGCCGAAGGCAGCATTTGCGCCATGTGACCCATATTGGTCTCATGCACTCCTACTGAACCACGGAGGTGACGTTTGTTCTTGGTTGTCTTCTTCGTCAAGATGTGACGCTTGAAGGCTTGACCGCGTTTAACGGTACCACCAGGACGAACTCGGAAGCGCTTTTTAGCGCTGCTTTTGGTCTTCATTTTGGGCATTTGACTGCTCCTTAATTTGTGCTCGTGAGGCGTCTGCAAACTCCTTGCAGCCTTGTTGGCCCCGAGACACTTTTAATCAGCCATTCACCGAGGTGAACAGCTGTTTCACTCCGAAGCTGCCGGAGCCGCTTCGTTGGCTGTTTTACCAGCCGGTTTTTTTCGACCTGGCGCAATCATCATGATCATTTGGCGGCCTTCCAACTTTGGAAACTGCTCAACCACAATCAGATCGCCCAAGTCATCGCGAATACGCTGCAACAGTGCCATGCCCAACTCTTGGTGGGTAATTTCG
>Ga0164293_10005447_pt1 | contig 10827 bp, 6 predicted proteins | sample GEODES118metaG_FD_111487 | JGI IMG/M metagenome (GOLD analysis project Ga0164293, IMG submission 111487) | Eutrophic lake water microbial communities from Lake Mendota, Wisconsin, USA - GEODES118 metaG | ecosystem: Environmental > Aquatic > Freshwater > Lake | place: USA: Lake Mendota, Wisconsin...
GTTGCGTGATCCTGGCGGCGTGGCTGGCCGCCTGCATGGTGGCCGGCCCGGCGCGAGCGCAGGAGACCCCGCCAGCGCCGACACCCGCCGAGGCCCCGAAGATCACGAAGGTCCAGCGCCAGCGCCCGTGGACGGGCCTCGCGCTCGGCGTCGGCTGGGAGAAGGTCTTCACCACCGCGGGGCACGTGTCGAACCCGCTGCCGTTCCGGGTGCTGGCTCGAACGCCCACCAAGAGCGGCTGGGCCGTGTCGCCGATGTTCGGCTGGTTCCGCAGCGACGTCGACGCCGTGGCGCTCAACCGTCCCACCACGCCGATGGGGCAGCTCACGGTACGGCCCATCCTCGTCGGTGTCCGCCGCACCTGGGCGGGTCGTCCACTCAGCTACGACGTCGCGCTCGCCGCGGGGCCGTCCTTCAACAGCTTCAAGGTGGCCGACGAGATCAAGCCCGACCTCGCGCTGGGCAGTGGCGCCATCACCGCCGACGCCAACATCGCCTTCGCCTGGCGCCTGCAGGGCAGCGTGTGGCACGACTTCACCGACAAGATCGCCATCCGCGGCACTGTGGCCTACGCCTGGTGCCAGCCCGAGATCACCTTCCGATCCGGCGCCTCCGGTCGGCGCGTCACCGAGAATGCCAACGCCGTCATGATCGGCGCCGGCCTCGTGTATCGCATCTTCTGACGGGGACCGGGTACCGGGTACGGGGTACCGGGTACGCGTATCGGCGAGCGGGGAGTGTCGGCCGGGCTCGGAGAGCCGGCCCTACCTTCCGTGTCTTCCTCCCTTCCTCTCCCCTCTCCCTTCTCCCTTCTGCATGACTCATGACTCATGACTCATGACCAATGACTGATGCCTGGCGGCCCGTCCCCGCGCACCGCCGCACCATCACACGCCCCGCCCTGATCGCGTAAATCCTCGAACACGCACTCGCCCGCGCCGTCTCCTCTGCCACCACTCATCACGGAGGATGCGATGCGACAGGTCAGCCTGCTGCGAGTCGGGATCGGTGCCTGCGCCTTGTCCGGCGCCCTGTGGTCCGGGCCGGTCCACGCGGCCGAGCCGGTGCTCGAGGGCCGATGGATCGGCGGGTTCGAGAACCGCAACAGCGTCGTCGTGATCGACGCGCGCTTCACGCGCACCCCGGACTTCGCGGGCACCATCGCCCTGCCACAGCGCGGCGAGGGGGGCATCCCGCTGCACGCCGTTCGCCAGCGGGGCCGCACGGTCACGTTCGAGGTACCCGGCCAGCAGGGCAACCTGCTCTTTGAAGGCCGGTTCGACGGCGACGCGCACCTGCGCGGCAACGTGCGCCAGGGGTACGGGTATGCGCGCTTCGAACTGCTGCGCCTCGCGGACGTGACGGCGGCGCAACTCTCTGGCGTCTACGGCACCTACGAGTGGGCCCCCGGCAAGGTGCTGCTGATCGCGCCGGGGCAGGAAGCCCCGATCTACGTCGACTACGAGTCCGGGCGCACCGGCATGCTCTTCCCGGTGGGCGCCGACGAGTTCGTGGCGGGGCCGTCGGTCTCCACAGGATTCCCCGTCGAGGTCCGCCTGCGCGCCCGGCGCGGCGCCGACGGGGTGGCCACGCGGGTCGAGTTCGAGCGGCGTGGTCAGGTGGTCGAGGCGCGTCGCAAGGAGTTCTATCGGGAGGTCGCCGTCAGGTACGCCAACGGCACGGTCAGCATCGCGGGCAGCCTGCTGCTCCCGGCCGGACCGGGGCCGCACCCGGCCATCGTGATGATTCACGGCTCCGGCGCCGTCACGCGCGACGCACTCCGCCCCTTTGCCGACCACTTCGCGCGCAACGGCGTGGCGGTGCTCATCACCGACAAGCGCGGCACGGGCGTGTCGAGCGGGCGCTGGGCCCGCGCCACCTTCGACGACCTCGCCGAGGATGCGCTGGCGGGTGTGCGCTACCTGCGGACGCGGCCGGAGATCCAGCCCTCGGCCATCGGCGTGCACGGCATGAGCCTCGGCGGGTGGGTCGCGCCGCTGGCCGCCGTCAAGTCCGCCGACGTCGCCTTCGTCGTCGTCGAATCGGCGCCGGTGATGACCCCGCGGGAGCACGAGCGCCTCCGTGTCGAGTCCACCATGCGCGCCGATGGGCAGAAGGGTGAGGCGATTGCCGCAGCCGTGGCCTTCATGGACCAGAAGTTCGAGGTCGCACGCACCGGTGAGGGCTGGGATCGCCTCGAGGCCGCCATTGTCGCGGGGACGCGCGCCGGCTGGATCTCCTACGTGAACGCCCCGACGTCGCTCGAGTCCCTGCGGTGGAACTGGGACCACGTCTTCTCGTACGACCCGCTGCCCATCCTCAAGCAGCTCAGCGTGCCGATGCTGGTGCTGTACGGCGAACTGGACTCGCTGGTCCCGCCTCGCGTGCACCGGGCGCGGATGGAGCAGGCGGTCCAGGAGGCCGGCAAGGCCAACGTCACCATCCGCGAGTTCGCCCGCGCCAACCACGGCTTCTTCGAGGCCATCACCGGCGGCAGGCAGGAGCAGCCCACCCTCGGGGGCTTCGTCGCCGGGTACTTCGAGGCCCGGACGGCCTGGGTGCGGGCGCGCTCACAGGAGGCCCAGGCCGCCGCCGACTTGCAGGAGTAGTCGGTCGCTCGACAAACCCGACACCTCTGTCCGACAGCAGGCCCGCACGCCTGTAAAGTTCTGCAGCATTTTCCCACTGTCAGTGGTTGGTATACCTCTTGCGTTGGGAGTCGGCACGGCAGCCCCGCCGCCGTGCCGACCATGTCCATACACTCCCGCCCCACGTCCCGGGGCATGACGCTCCTGGAACTGCTGATCGTCGTGGCGATCATCGGCACCCTCGTCGCCATGTCGGCGCTGGTGCTGCCGTCGGCGCTCGCGTCGGCGCGCGCCGACGCGGGCGCGAGTCAGGCGCTCGCCGTCCTGCGGACCTGTCGTGAGCAGGCCGTCACCGACCGCCGACTGGTGACGGTCGCCTTCGAGGACGCCAACCGCATCGCCTGCCGACGCCGCGAGATCACTGCGGCAGGCCTGCCCTCGGGCGTCCTCACGCTGGTGGGCGAGGCCCTGCTCGCGGAGCGCATGGAGTTCCTGCGCATCCCGGGGCTTCCGGACACACCCGACGCGTTCGCGGCCGGGGTGGTGCCCGTCGACTTCACCGGACCCGCCCCCTGGAGTTTCACGAGCGAAGGCACGCTCGTCGACGCCAACGGCGACGTCGTGAACGGCACCGTGTTCCTCGGCAGGGAAGGCGAGCCGCTGACCACCCGTGCCGTCACCCTTTTCGGCGCCACGGCGCTCCTGCGGGAGTGGCAGTGGAACGGCACGGCCTGGGCGGAGTGATCCATGACGACCACGCATGACGATGCACGGGGATTCAGCCTGATCGAGGTGCTGGTGGCGATGTTCCTGCTGACCGGCGCCCTGCTCGGGCTCGCGCAGGTCTTCCTGCTGGGGCTGGCGCACAACTCCACCTCGTCGGCGGGGCTGGTGGCTCGCGAGAAGGCCCGGGAGGCCGTCGAGAGCGTCCACGCCGCCCGCGATGCGCGCACGGTCGAGTGGCGGCAGATCCGCAACGCGACCGCGCGCATGTGCCCGGGCGTGAACCAGCCGCCCGGCTGGGACGGCGCGGGCGGCCTGTTCGTCGACGGCGAGCAGCCCGACGGACTGCACGTGGCCGGCGCGGACGGCCTGGTCAACACCGAAGGCGACGAGGATGGACCCCTGGAGCGGGTGGCGCACCCCGGCCCCGATGGGCTCTTCGGCACCAACGACGACTTCCGCCAGGAACTGCGCGAGTACGACCGCGAGGTCTGGATCTGCGACCGCAGCCTGTCCTTGCGCGAGATTCGCGTCACCGTGACCTACCGGGTGGGCAGCATCCAGCAGCGCTACCAGCTCGTCACGTACGTGTCCAATTACTCGTAGGAGCCAGCCATGAGCCCCACCCGATCGGATCGGCGCGGCTTCTCGCTCACCGAGCTCGTCATCTCGATGGGCCTGATGTCGGCCGTGCTCGCCGGCGCCTTCGCCGCCCTGCTGGAGGCCACGCGTGCCAACGAGTCCGTGCGGCTCGTCACGGGCATGAACCAGCACCTGCGCTCGGGGATGGACCTGATCGTGCGGGACCTGATCCAGGTGGGGCAGGGGCTCCCGACCGGCCGCGTCATCGCCGTACCCTCGGGCGGAGGCGCGCTGCCGATCCTTCGCCCGGGACCGGCCGGCACCAACTACACGTTCGACCCCGCGGCCACGTCGCTGTCGGCCGTCACCGTCGGCCCGGGGCTCGGACCTGTCGTCGGCGGGCAGCCGACCGACATGATCACCGTGCTCGCGGCCGACAACGCCTTCGACCACGTGCGCCTGGCCGCCCTCAACGACACCTCGATGCGGGTCGTCGCCGATGTCGACATCTCGGGACAGCCCGACGTGCCGGGCGACAACCTGCGGGTGGGCGACCTCATCATGCTCACCAAGCAGTCGCTGAGCCTGCTGGTGTACGTGACGGCCGTGAACGGCCAGGTGGTGCGGTTCGACGAGGGTGATCCGCTCGAGCTGAACCAGCGCGGAGCAGACGACGGCACGCTGCCGCAGTACGTGGCGGCGGCGCCCCTCGAGAACACCGGCCCGCAGTGTCCGCAGCAGCCGGCCCAGTGCGTCGTGCCGACGGTGGCCACCCGCATCAGGATGATCAGCTACTACCTCGAGCCGCCGGGACCGGACGGTGCCTCGAGGCTGATCCGCCGCGTCAATGCGCAGCCGGAGACGGTGGTGGCCTTCGGGCTCGAGCAGCTCTTGATCACCTACGACATCGTCGACGACCTCCTGAACCCGGTCGACGTCGCGATGACGCCCGACGATGTCGCGGGCAATGGCGCCTGTGATGCCGACCTCGGCACGGCGCCGCCCGTGCCCTGTTCTCCAGGCCAGGTGCGCAAGGTCAACGTGCGCATGGCCGTCAGGTCGGCGCGGCCGCTGCGGAGCACCGGCCTCTTCTTCAGGAACGTGCTGTCCACCCAGGTCAGCCTTCGCAGCCTCGCGCTGGTGGATCGGTACTCATGACTTCGCATCCCGTCCGGATTGGTTCGGCCGTCGCCGTGTCGCGCGGCGCGTGGTCGTCTCGCGCGCACGACGAGCGAGGCATGGCCCTGCTGTCGGCCGTCATGGTGATGATGCTGATGTCGGCGGTGATGGCCGGCTTCATCGCCGTCGTGATTGGCGACCAGCAGTCGTCGGGCAGCACACGCGACCAGACGCAGGCCTACGCCGCCGCGCACGCCGGGCTGGAGAAGGCCACCTCCGATCTCGGCGACCTGTTCGTCAGCGGCAACTACAGCCCGACGGTGGCGCAGTTGGAGGCGATCGAGGCGGACGTCCCCGAACTCGAGGGCTTCGTGTTCGAGGGGCCCGAGGGCAGCCCTGGCTACACCGTCGCACGCGGCGCGACGCGTACCGCACAGGTCGAGTCCGGCCCGTACCAGGGCCTGGTCGGCCTCATCACGCCCTACGCCATCACCGTGACGGCGCGATCGATCGCGGGCGGGGAAGTGCGCATGCGCCGCGAGATGCAGACGGTCGGCATCCCGGTGTTCCAGTTCGGCATCTTCTCGGAGAACGACCTGGCCTTCTTCGCCGGCCCCAACTTCAACTTCGGCGGCCGCGTCCACACGAACCAGCACCTGTTCCTGAAGCAGGTCGGCGGCAACACCCTCACGCTGTCGGACCGCGTGACCGCCGTCCGCGACGTCGTGCGCACGCAGCTGCAGAACGGCAACACGGGCACGCACACCAGTCGCGTCCGCGTCACGCTCGCGCCCGGCACCAACCAGTTCCGGAATCTGGGCACCGTCGGCTGCGGCAGCACCGGCCCCGACCGCGCGTGCGAAGGCAGCGTCCTCGGCGGGCCGGGGTCGGCACGCAACCCGGACTGGGTCGGACTCTCGGTCGGCACCTACAACCGGACCATCACCAATGGCGAGACGGGGGCGCGTCGGCTCGACCTCCCGCTCGTCAGCGACGGGGCGCGCCCCATCGACCTCGTCCGCCGGCCCGATCGCTTCCAGCCCGACACGCCCCTCGTGCTGGACCAGCGCTACTTCACGCTGGCCTCGATCCGCGTCCTGATCTCCGACACGGCGGACGACATCACCGAACTGCCCACCGTCACGAACACGGCGCCGATCCCGCTCGGCGACTACGCCGCGGCCGTGGCGCTCGGCTACGACCCCACCGGCACCCTGCCGCGATTCGCGCTCTCGTCGGGCGTGCTCGCCGATGGCTACCGGTCGGCCGCCGGCACGCCGCTGCTCGAGGGCTTCATCAAGATCGAGCAGCGGACCGGCCCTGCGACCACGGACTGGCGTGACGTCACGACGGAGATCCTCAATCTCGGCATCGCCGGGCGCAACCTCTCGTCGGGGCAGGCCAACGTGCCGAGCCTGGCCGGTCTCGGCTGCGCGGAGCCCAACCAGGATGCCGTCATCCGCCTCCAGCGCGTGCGCGACGTGCCGGCCACCGCGCCTCCCTGCGGGATCGGCAGCACGGTGGCCACCGACTACTGGCCCAACGTGCTCTACGACGCGCGCGAGGGCCTGCGACGCGACACGGAGGCGTCGGGACAGACCGAGGTCTACCTCGGCGGCGTGATGCACTACGTCGAACTCGACGTGCGCAACCTGAAGCGCTGGATCGAGGGCGCCATCGGCGCCTCGGGCGACGACACCTGGCAGCGCACCGGCTACGTCTTCTACTTCTCCGATAGGCGCGGCAACCGCGACCTCGGGGCCGACGGGCAGCCGCGCACCGCCGACGATCGCGAGACGGGCGAGTACGGCTGGGAGGACTTCATCAACACCGACGCGACGAGTACGCCCAACGGGCAGCTCGGTCCGGGCGAGGACATGAACGGCAACGGCGTGCTGGAGACCTATGGCGCCAACGCGCGCCCGGTCAATCCCATCGCGCCGGGCGGGGCGGCCCCGGCGCTGCCCTCCGTGAATCAGCTGGCGACCTGGGTCCAGCCCATCCATCGCGTGCCCTGGAACGTGGCGCGGAGCAATGCCCCCGTGTTCTTCCGCCGTGCGCTCAAGCTCGTGAACGGCCAGCGCGGCAACCTGCCCTTCGCGCCGGGCACGCTGCAGGGACTCGCGGTGGTCTCCGAGAACCCCGTGTACGTGCAGGGCAACTACAACGCCGACGGCACGGGCTTCGTCGCGCACGCGCCGGGGGCGCCCGACACGCACCGGTCGGCCTCGATCCTTGCCGACGCCGTGACGCTCCTGTCCAACAACTGGAACGACGTCCGCTCGTTCAACAACCCGCATGGGATCGGCACGTCCTGGACTGGCGCGCACCCGCTGAGCGGCCAGCGCATCCATCAGGGCACCACGACCTGGTACCGGGTGGGCGTCATCGCGGGCAAAGGCCTGGCGTTCCCACGGGCGGGCGTCTCGCCAACCACCGGCGACCACGCCGACTTCGGCACCGATGGCGGCGCGCACAACTTCCTGCGCTACCTCGAGGACTGGAGTTTCAACGGCGCCACGCTCAACTACCGGGGCTCCATCGTGAGCTTCTTCACCAGTCGGCAGGGCGTGGGCGCGTACAAGTGCTGCGACAACGTCTACACGGCGCCGGCCCGCGGCTACAACTTCGACACGGAGTTCCTCGACCCGGCCCTGCTGCCGCCAGAGACGCCCATGTTCCGCGACGTGAACACCCTCACGTTCCGGCAGTTGCTGCGTCCCACGCAGTGACGTCGCGCGGTCCGCATACAATCGCGGCATGCGCCGCCGCCAGTTCGCCCGGGCCCTGATGGCCCTGCTCGGCGCCGGGATTCCGGGACGCGGCCGGGCCGCAGGCGCCGAGGGCGTGTCGTCGTGGGTCGTGCTCTACGAGCAGGCCCTCACGGCGCTGGCCGGCGACGATGTGGCGGCCGCGGTCGAGGCCGTGGCGCGTGCGGCGCGCCGCGCTCCCCCGAACCACCCCTACATTCTCTACGCGCAGGTGCGGGCTGCCGTGCGTGCCGGCCGACTCGACCAGGCCTTCGGCGTCCTCGGACTGCTCGCCGAGAAGGGCATCGCCGCCGATGTGCTCATCTCACCGTCCTTCGAGGCGATGCGCGACGACCCGCGCTGGCCCGAGTGGCAGGAGAAGCTGCAGGCCCTGGTGGCGCCCGTGGCGCGCAGCGTCGTGGCCTTCCGCCTGAACGAGCCCGACTTCTTCCCGGAGGCGATGACGTACGACCGGGGATCGCGCCGCTTCCTCATCGGCAGCCTGTACAAGCGCAAGGTCGTGGTGGTCGACGAAGTCACCGGCAGGGCGGCCGACTACGCAACATTCCGTGAGGCGGGCTTCTTCGGCGTGCGCGGGCTCGAGGCCGACAACCGGCGGGGCGCGCTGTACGTGCTGAGCAGTGGTGGCCCCGAGATGCAGGCGTACGCCGCCGCCGACGAGGGGCAGTCGTACCTGCATCGCCTGCAGTTGTCGTCGGGCCGGCAGGTCACGCGCACGGCGCCTCCGGTCGTGGCGGGCGGCCACCAGCTCGACGAGATCGTGCAGGCGCCCGATGGCGCGCTCTACATGACCGATGCACGGGCCGGCGTGATCTACCGCTGGCGTCCGGGCACGAAGGCCCTCGACCCCTTCGTGCGCATCGGGGCCGAGCTCAGGCCGACCGGCCTCACGTGGAGCGGGGACGGCCGAGCCCTGTACGTGGCGCACCTCGAAGGCGTGTCACGCGTGGCACTCGCGACCAGGACCGTCGAACCCGTGGGGCATCCCCCATCGGTGACGCTGGTCGGCTTCGATGGTCTCGAGTCGCACAGGGGCGATCTCATCGGCATCCAGAACGGGCTGCCCGGTCTCTCGCGGGTGGTGAGGTTGCGCCTCACCCCGGACGGACTCAACGTGCGCCAGCTCGAGGTCCTCGACGCGAACCTGCCCGACCACGACGTACCGACGACGGGCGTGGTGGTCGGCGACGGCTTCTACTACATCGCCAACAGCCAGCTGCGCCGCTTCACCGCCCCCGGCGTCCCGGCGCCCCTCGACACGTTGCAGAAGCCGGTGATCCGACGGGTGAATCTGGCGAGCTGAACAAGGGACAAGGGACACGTACGCAAGAGACAAGGGCGGCAAGGGAACAGGGACAAGATGCGGCAGGGACAAGGGACGAGGACAACCAACTCGCGCACCTCGCGCCGGATCTGCAGCAGGTGATCCTCGAGTCCCATCGCCTGCCCCGAGCGTTGCTGCCACTTTTCATGAGCTGCGCTCGCCCAGGCTCTGAGCCTTCGTGTCCCTCGTCCCTTTGAGAGCCCCGTCACTTGTCCCTCGACGCCCTGGTGACTGGTCTTCTCGTCCCTTGTCCCTCGAGCCCCTCGTCGCTTGACCCGCGCCGTCCTTCGCGACTGGCGTGCCTTGTCCCTCGTCCCTTGTGAGCCCCGTCACTTGTCCCTCGACGCCCTGGTGACTGGTCTTCTCGTCCCTTGTCCCTCGAGCCCCTCGTCCCTCGTCCCGTGACTCCCTTGTCTCTTGCGTACGTGTCCCTCGTCCCTTGTGCTACATCCCGCCGATCGGATCCCCTGCCGGTGTCGGCAGCGGCTTCTGGGGCGTGTATGGCGAGAACGGGCGCGCCTGGTAGCGCGTGACCATGTCGCGCAGCGCCGCGGCGTGCGCGGTCCACTCGGGGCTGGCCGCCGCGGAGGCACCGCGCGCGACCGTGAGCGTCGCGAGCTGGGCCACCTGCTGCTGCGCGATGGCGCGCACGTCGGCCGCGGCCGCCTCGTTGGCGCCGAGCTCCATCAGCCGCATGGCGAACACCGTCTGCGCGGCGCGCTGCGCCAGGGCCGCCGCATCCTCGCGCCCGCTGGCCGGCCGCAGCGCCGTGCGAATCGCCTGAATCACCTCGTGCAGGCCCGGGTTCTTCGCGTCCCGTGCGTGGAACTCCACCAGCCGCGCGGCGCGTTCCGGGTTCAGCAGCGCGGAGATCGTCATGTCGGCGGCAATGGCGGCGGCCGACGCCGGATCGAAGGTGAGTCCCGTGCGGCGCGGGAACATCTCCGTGTTGTAGCCGCCGAAGGCTTCCGTCTTCGGCTGCAGCAGCGCGAGGATGCGATCGGGCACCACCAGCACGTCGGGCGACAGCGTGCCGAGCAGCGCGTCGAGCGCGGCGCGCTGCACCTCGGGGGCGACGATCCGCGTCGCGGCCGGCGCAGGCGCACCGCCCTTGCGCACGGCATAGGTGTAGAACTGCCCGCCCACCGACTTCACCGTCGCCTGCACCTGGTAGCGATGGTGGAAGTAGAGCGGCAGGAACTGCTGCTCGAGGAAGCTGAGCGAGCGGCCGTCGGGAATGTTGGCGATGTCGAACGTGCCCATGGCCAGCGCACGCACGGCGAGCTCGTGCTTCAGGTTGGCCACCGGGTCGCTGCCGTTGTCCCACAGGCTCGCCAGCGGATGCGCGGCGCCAGCCGGCCGCGCGTCCGTGTCGGCGATGAACAGCAGGCCCTTCGCCGTGGCCTCGTCCACGAGGCGCGAGAGTTCGGCGGCCTCGTTGGCGCCTGGCGCGAACTGGCTGTAGGCGTACTTCACCGCGAACTCGTCGAAGGCCCCGATGCCCACGCCATACGCCTCCGACAGGTCGACCTTGCCGTTGGTGATCTTCGCCATCGGCGCCGGGTAGTCCATCACCGACGCGCGGCCGTAGGTGCTCGCCGCGAAGTTGTGCGTGAAGCCGAGGGTGTGGCCCACCTCGTGCGCCGAGAGCTGGCGGATGCGCGCGAGCGCCATCGCCGTCGCGTCGGTGCTCGGATCCAGCGCCGCGAGGTACTCGGCA
>Ga0164293_10005448_pt1 | contig 10823 bp, 10 predicted proteins | sample GEODES118metaG_FD_111487 | JGI IMG/M metagenome (GOLD analysis project Ga0164293, IMG submission 111487) | Eutrophic lake water microbial communities from Lake Mendota, Wisconsin, USA - GEODES118 metaG | ecosystem: Environmental > Aquatic > Freshwater > Lake | place: USA: Lake Mendota...
ATCGGGCCATCTCCAGAAGCCATGGAAATCATGGGAAATAAACTATCGGCTAAGGCTGCCGCAATGAAGTATAACATTCCTATGGTTCCTGGAACCGAAGAAGCAGTTACTGATATCCAAGTCGCACAAAAAAAAGCACAGGAAATTGGCTTTCCAATTCTTATAAAAGCGGCTGCAGGTGGAGGTGGAAAAGGCATGCGGATTGTCGAAAGGCAGTCTGAGTTTGTAGAGCAAATGGACCTGGCTGTGTCTGAAGCATTATCTTCATTTGGAGATGGTTCTGTATTTATCGAACGTTATGTTTCTTCACCTAGGCATATAGAAATTCAGGTTCTAGGTGATAATTACGGCAATATCGTGCATTTGTTTGAACGGGATTGTTCAATTCAAAGGAGGTACCAGAAGGTTGTTGAAGAAGCCCCTTCATCAGTTTTGAGTGAAGAATTGAGACAAAAAATGGGTGAATGTGCAGTAAATGCTGCAAGATCCTGCAATTATATTGGAGCCGGAACAGTTGAATTTATTTTGGATGAGAACCTTGATTTTTTCTTTCTTGAAATGAATACACGCTTGCAAGTTGAACACCCGGTTACAGAAATGATAACTGGTGTAGACCTTGTAAAAGAACAAATAAAAATTGCAAGGGGTGAGAAATTAAGTTTTAAGCAGGAAGACCTTAAAATAAGAGGTCATGCTATGGAATTAAGAGTTTATGCTGAAGATCCGGCAAATAATTTCCTACCTGATATTGGCAAGCTTCAAACCTATATCACTCCCAAGGGCCCGGGTGTACGCGTGGATGATGGATTCGAACAAGGTATGGAAATACCTATATATTATGATCCTATGATTGCTAAGCTGGTCACTTATGGAAAGGACCGTACGGAAGCCATAGAACGAATGATCAGAGCAATTGACGAATACCAAATTACCGGAATTCAAACTACGCTTAGTTTTGGGAGATTTGTTATGCAGCATGAAGCATTTATCTCAGGGAACTTTGATACCCATTTTGTAGGTAAGTATTTTCTTCCTGAATATTTAGGGGATGAAAATGAAGATGAAGCCATGATAGCTGCATTAATTGGAGCTGAGCTTATGACACCAAGTAGTACAGGCATCGCAACAAACACCAATCAAACTTCGAGATCATCATCATGGATGAAAAATAGAAAATCGTATTAAACTTGACACTATAAATTATGTTTACAGGTATAATAGAGACAGTGGGAACAGTTTCCAGCTTAAAAAAAGACCGGGATAACCTCCAAATGATCATTCAATCTGAGCTTTCAAACGAATTGAAGATCGACCAGTCTGTTTCACATAATGGTGTTTGCTTAACTGTAGTTGCAATAGGTTTGGGTACCCATACTGTAACTGCTATAACTGAAACATTGAACAAAACAAACCTGGGTAAACTCAAAGAAGGTGATCAGGTTAATCTGGAACGATGTATGCAGATAAATGGCAGGCTTGACGGGCATATTGTGCAGGGTCATGTTGACCAAACTGGTATTTGCACAGCATCAATTGAAAAAAATGGCAGCTGGGAATATACCATTAGCTATGATCCTTCTGTTGGAAACATTACCGTTGAGAAGGGTTCAATCTGTGTTAACGGAATAAGTCTGACAGTTGTTAACTCCAGAAAGGATTCTTTTTCTGTTGCAATAATACCCTACACGTATGAAAATACCAACATGCAAAGCCTAAGGGTTGGTGACACTGTAAATCTGGAATTTGATATTATTGGAAAATATGTTGCCCGATTAGCCCTTCAAAAAGATGGGGGATGGGAGAAATGAGATGGGAGATAGGAGAGTCGAAACTATCGTAATTTCAATCAAAAACAATTCCTTGAGAAAATAAGCAAGATAGTCTACCGGGTTTATTGCAAATGCTACTTTACCCGTGCTGCCCGTCCTTTTGAAAAACAACACCGGGTATAATAAACCTTGCCGGAGGAGGTCCCAGCTGTCGCTGGAATGACAACGATTTCTTGCCGGAACTACCCTGAAGGAAAGGGCTGAACTTACCTATAACACGCAGGTATTGCTTTCAAAAATAAAATTATGGTTGTTTCAGAGTACTATCAGAGGAATTATAATCTCTGTCTGTAGAATTTCCGAAACTTCATCATAGCATTGATTCTAAAAGAAATCGAGTATGAGTAAATTAAATTAGGCTGTATTTTTTAAAGAAATCTTTAGGTAAAAAGAAAAATGGCTGTGAAAAAGATAACCCTCATAAAAACCTCCGAGATGGTTTAACAATTAAATAGGGTTGATAGAACAAGGAGCTATGATTCAGGAAAATAATCAAAATTTCAAACTCTCATCAGACATCTGATATCCGACATCAGACAACAATCCTATTCTATTGCCTTCCCCTTCATTGCTGACGAAATTGCGGTGTTCATCAATCGCTCAGCAAATGGTCTAGTAAATTCATTAAGTTCATCAATACTTTTATGAATAAGGTCCTTATCTCCGGAGTTGAGAGAAGATTTTAGAGCGCTAATTAATTTATGAGTATCATCTGCTTCTTGTTCAGAAACTTGTGCACCATTCTTTTCTAAAAATCGCTCAACTGTATAAACCATTTGTTCCCCTTCAGTGCGGGCTTCTATTATCATTCTTTTACTTACGTCCTCTTTAGCATTCTGAATACTGTCTAAAAGCATTTTTTCAACCTGCTCATCGGTGATACCATAAGTTGGTTTCACTTCAACTTCCTGTTTAACCCCTGATCTCAGTTCAACAGCCTCAACGGTTAATATTCCATCAGCATTCAATCTGAAATTAATATCAACTTTTGGAAAACCTGCAGGCATCGCTGGAATTCCTTTCAGTTCAAATTCAGCTAGTATCCGATTTTCAGACACAAGATCCCGCTCGCCCTGATAAACAGAAATTTTCATATTGATTTGCCCGTCTATAGAGGTAGTATATTGTCTTCCAGCTTTAGTAGGCACCTTTGCGTTCCGAGGTATAATCACATCCATAAGACCGCCCATGGTTTCAATACCTAGAGAAAGTGGCGTAACATCCAACAAAAGAATATCCTTTCTGTTTCCGGCTAGAATATCCGACTGAATGGCAGCCCCTAATGCAACTACTTCATCAGGATTGATTTGATCATGAACCTCTTTCCCAAAAAATATTGCCACCATTTGTTTAACCAATGGTGTGCGCGTTGAACCTCCAACCATTACAACTTCTTGGATATCACTTGTATTTAGGTCTGCATCTTTCAATGCATTTTTACAGCAAGTTATTGTTTGATCAACAAAGGAAAGGATTAGCTCTTCAAATTTATGTTTAGTTATTGCGCAAGGAATGTTATCAACAAAACCATTAAAGATATTCTGAGTGCTTAATACCTTTTTTGCCTCCTCAGCTTTCAATCGCAGTGCCTGACTCAGTGAAGATGTCATTACCTCATCACCCAATTGATTCTGCTCAATCCAGTAATTAACAATTGCACTGTCGAAATCATCTCCACCTAAAAATGTATCTCCATTTGTTGAAAGGACTTCAAAAATTCCGTTCTGAATTTTTAAAATTGATACATCGAACGTTCCGCCTCCCAAATCATAAACAGCAATAATTTTTTCTTCTTCCGGATCCAGGCCTATACCGTAAGCCAAACTTGCAGCTGTTGGTTCATTCACGATTCGCAAAACATCGAGCCCGGCAAGTTTACCTGCATCACGGGTTGCCTGGCGCTGACTATCATTAAAGTATGCAGGAACAGTAATTACTGCACGATTTACTGCAGTTTTTAAGGCGTGCTCAGCCCTTTCCTTCAATTCTTTCAATATCATTCCCGAAAGTTCAATCGGCGTAAAATAGTTATCTCCTGCTTTTATCTTGACTAGACTTTCACTGTTATCGTCTATGATTTTATAGGAGAATAAATCGCTGTGTTCTTGAACATCTTTAAAAGAGCGGCCTAAAAGACGCTTTACGGAAAAAATTGTATTTTGAGGATCAGAAATTAAATATTCTTTCGCTTCATTTCCTATTATAAGTCCGCCCCCTGTTTGGAAATGAACTACTGAAGGCACTAATACACCTTTACCTGTATCATTTATTACCTGTGGCTTTCCCTCAGGATTAATAAATGCGACTAGGCTATTCGTTGTACCCAAATCAATCCCAACAATTACTTCTTCCTTCTGTACAGAACCGGTTGCAATATTAATAGAAACTTTAGCCATAATTGCTGATCAACAATGCGCAAAGGTATATAGTTTAGCCACAATACGGAACTATTCCCTTCAATTAGAATTTTTATTACAATCTGATTAGTTTTTAGAAAAGCCTATGGCAGTTTTCTGTTAAAATAATCGCATTTTTAAGTAAACCTAAATACCGGATTATGAAAACACTACTTTTAAATTATCTGGAATACAATCATTGGGCGAATGAAAAAATGTGTAATTATCTGTCGGGCATTGATGAGGCCGAGATCGTTACGAATAAAAAAGCTGAATATCAGACAATCAAAAAAGTCATACTTCATATTGCAGATGGTGAGCAAACCTGGCTTGCCCGACTAAATGAAAAGAATATTCCACATATGCATAAGCTCGATTCTTCAGGGAGTTTTACTGGTATTTGCAGCAAAATTAGAAATAACTCAGTAGATTTTATCGAATTTATATCCGGCAAGGATGATCAATTCTTACTGTCGGTCACCGAATATGTCAATTTAAAAGGTAAGACTTTCAGTCAGAACAATGCAGAGATAATCCTCCATTGCATGAATCACTCTACTTTTCACCGTGGACAAGTGATGAGTATGCTCAGACATGTGGGATATACCGATCAATCGGCAAGTGATTTTATTATGTTTTTAAGAATTAAGGCTGACAGGGCTTAAAAAAGGCTGACAGGGTTTTAAACCCTGTCAGCCTTAACCTATCTATTAAACACCATCCTTTTCCCAAATATCCCATCAATAAGTTTACCGTTTTCGTAAACCAGATTTCCTGAAACAATTGTACTGACTACAACAGAACCAAATGTTTGTCCTTCAAAAGGACTCCAGCCGCATTTGTAAAGCAAATTTGACTTACTGACCGTGAGATTCTTATTTAAATCAACCAATACCAGATCTGCCCAATAACCCTCCCTTATAAATCCTCGTTTCTCTATTTGAAAGCAAATTGCGGGATTATGAGCCATTTTTTCAATAATCTTCTCAAGGGTTATTTTACCCTGCTTGTAAAATTCAATCATCGCGATCAATGCATGCTGCACCAATGGTCCGCCGGATGGTGCTTTGGAATATGGCTGTGATTTTTCCTCGATTGTATGTGGTGCATGATCTGTGGCAATGACATCAATCCGATCATCGAATACTGCTTTAAATATCTCATCCCGATCGGCAGCTGTTTTTATAGCCGGATTCCATTTGATCCAGTTCCCCTTTTTTGCATAATCAGCATCCGAAAACCATAAATGATGAATACAGGCCTCAGAAGTTATCCTTTTCTTTTCTAGAGGGATTGAATTATCAAAAAGAAAGGTCTCAATTGCAGTAGATATATGAAGAATATGTAGGCGCGTGTTGAACTTTTTAGCAAGCCCAACCGCTAAAGAGCTTGAAATATAGCAGGCTTCTGCATTTCGGATCAGCGGATGCATTTCGGGAGTTAAATTCTCACCATACTGCATTTTGAACTGTGCTGAATTGGCACGGATAGTAGCCTCATCTTCACAATGAGTGGCAACCAGCATAGGTGTCTTACTAAAAATACCTTCCAGGGTCTTCTCATTATCAACAAGCATATCGCCAGTTGATGAACCCATAAACACCTTAATACCACATACATTTTTTGGATCTGTTCTTAATACTTCATCAAGATTGTCATTACCGGCACCCATAAAAAAGGAATAATTGCCAGCAGAAGTCTGACTGGCAATCTGGTATTTATCTTCCAGTAATTCTTGTGTTAATGCATTGGGTATTGTATTAGGCATTTCCATAAAAGAGGTTATGCCGCCGGCAATTGCCGCCCGGCTCTCAGTATAAATATTTGCCTTATGAGTCAATCCGGGTTCTCTGAAATGAACCTGATCATCAATACATCCAGGAAATAGATGTAGTCCCTCAGCGTTAATCTCCTTGTCAGCTGAAATATTAAGACTTGAACCAATTTGTTCAATCAGTCCGTTTTTAACAAAGACATCCCCAATAAATGTACGGCCTTCGTTAACTATAGTTGCAGATTTGATTATTATTGAAGACATTTCCTTGGGTTTAGATTAAATACTGACGCGAATTTCGGAAAATTTTCATTAGTTCTTTCTCAGCATAAGTGTAAATAAATTTTGCGTTCCAGAATTGACATAATGGAGCAAAGAATAAGGAACAAGGAATAAGGAAAGTGAATATTGATTTGAAATTTACATTTGTTTCAGATAACAGGAAACAGACAACTGAAAATAGACAACTGACCTCATAAGTCCTAATCTAAATTCCAAATCCCTACCTTTGCAATATGTCATTATCCTTCGAAGATTTTAAGCTGAACAGGCAAATTCTGAATGCTGTTGCGGACGCAGGTTATACCCTGCCTACGCCAATACAGGAAAAAGCGATTATGCCAATCTTATCTGGTCAGGATATAATGGGTATTGCGCAAACCGGCACAGGTAAAACTGCAGCTTTCGTTTTGCCCATTCTAATGAAGCTGAAATATGCACAAGGCAATGATCCAAGGGCATTAATAATTGCACCTACCCGTGAGCTTGCTATGCAGATAGAAGAAAATGTTAAAACATTTGCCAAGTATACTGATCTGCGAACAGTGGTGCTTTACGGGGGCTTGGGCCCTAAAATACAGATCGCTGAATTAAAAAAGGGAGTAGATATTATTATATCAACCCCCGGTCGTTTTCTTGATTTATATCTTGAAGGAAATATCAATACTCAAAATTTGAAATTTCTGGTGATGGATGAAGCGGATAAAATGATGGACATGGGTTTTATTGGTTCTATCCACCGCATCCTGGAAGTGGTACCAAGAAAGCGTCAGAACCTGCTATTTTCAGCTACTATGAGTGAACTGGTACACAAGATTTCTGGGGATTTTCTTAAACATCCCACAGTGATTGAGGTGGCTGAACAGGCAACTCCAGCAGCAACCGTAAACCAGGTTTTGTATAAAGTTCCAAACTTAAAAACCAAATTAAATCTACTTCAGCATCTATTAAGAGATACCGAGGATTTCACCCGCCTAATAATTTTCTGTAAAACCAAAACGGTTGCCGACAATATATTTCATTTCCTCGAAAGGCGGTATGGAACAGATCAGGTAAGGGTTATTCATGCCAATAAGGGACAAAACACCCGGATTAACTCAATAAACGCGTTTAAAGAAGGCGATATAAGGATTTTGGTCGCTACTGATGTTGCTTCCCGCGGACTAGATGTTAGCAATGTCAGTCATGTGATAAATTTCGATGTGCCTATAATCATTGAAGATTATGTACACCGAATTGGACGTACCGGGAGAGCACTTCAAACAGGTGATGCGATTACTTTTTGCAGCCCTTCGGAAGAATACTATGTAGAGAAAATTGAAAAATTGATCCGGCAATCCATTCCTGTATCTGAACTACCCGAAAATGTATTCATTGATGATACTCCGTATGAAGAACGGCAAAATATTGCCCGGGAGATTGATTTGCAAAAACGGAGGGAAGATCCTGAATTTAAAGGAGCATTTCATGAGAAAAAAGCTAAGAACTCGAAAAATACAAAGTCAATAAAGGCCGTAGCAAAACCTAAAGCCAGAAATAATAAACCAGGTGCTGCAAGGAGAAAGAAAAGTGTCAAATTTGATTCTGTTCATAAAAAAGATCGAAAGAAATGAAATTGCGATTAACTCCGCTAAACCTAGTTTCTTCATTCGTGTTGGTAAGTATTGGTTACCAGCTATTTTTCCCGGGCAAAAATGGATTTAGCGAGTTAGGAAGCATTCAGCTAATCATTCTGCTAATTCTTAGTTTTATCGCTGATCAGGTTTTCCGCAGATATATACCTCAGCTAAAACGCATTTGGTTAATTGAAGTTCTATTTCTCATCTTTGTAGCCGTTTTGATGATACTTATTAAATTGTATGTTTTCAGTTGATAGTTGACATCCGATAGACATCGGGTTGGCAATTGAGAACTGAGAATGAAGAAAAAAGCCATTAAAACCTAGAATACAGAGAAATAAAATTCAAAGAAAGGCAGCTCAAGCAGCCGCAACCTATAACTTAATACTTACAACATAAAACTTACAACTTAAGAATGAAAAAAGCCGAAATAAAACTTACCATAGAATTAGACGATCAAAACGTACCTGAAAATATATTATGGGAATCAACTGACTCTCAAAACAAGGAAGCGTTACCTGTTAAATCTATGATGCTTGCCCTATGGGATCACAATTATAAGAACTCACTTCGTATAGACCTTTGGACAAAGGATATGCCGGTTGATGAAATGAAGCGTTTTTTTTATGAGACTCTTCAGACCATGGGTGACAGTTTTTTACGGGCCACGGGAGAAGAAGCAATTGTTGAAGATCTCAGGGATTACTGTGCTCATTTTGCTGAAAAAATGGAGTTAACCGATGGCAATAGCCCTCAATCAGCCCTAAAAGGTTAATTCTAAATTCATGACTTTTAAAAATTACATCGGAATTATTGCTTCGCTCACAGTTATTGCGGGAGGATTAATGCCAATGCTGCATATCCCAATAATAGGAAACTGGAATTACTGGGATTTAGATACTGTGTTGGCATCTATTGTGTATTCAATAGCAATTCTATCTTTGATTGCAGCTGCCTCAAACAAAAGAGGTTTACTTCGCTTTTGTGGATGGGTTTTATTATTGGTGTTGATTTTTACTTTTGGAGCAGTTTATTTTAAAGTCAGTAATTATTTCAGTTTCATCCCCTTTAAAAAATTGGCAGCGGTTGCGGGTAAAATGATTCAATATCGATGGATTGGCTGGGCACTAATAGCCTCAGGAGCGATCCTGATGATACTTGTTTCAGGAAAGATTAAAAAAACAAAAATTGGTTGATAATTAGTAAATTGATTAATTATTTGATTAGAATTATTGAACTGAATCTAAAAAGATGAATCAAATTCTTTCCCTTGGCCTATTGCGAGTAATTTTTGCAATCCCATTTGCAGTATTTGGCGTGATGCATCTAATGGCTGCAGACAAAATGCAAGGAATGGTTCCGTCCTTTATTCCCGGCGGCGTGATCTGGGTTTACATCACTGGTGTTTTATTGATTCTAGGAGCTGCAGGTTTTGTAATCAACAAATCGGTTCAACTTGCTGGTTACCTTTTGGGGGGATTGATGTTAATTTTCATACTAACAATACATCTTCCCGTGGTAATAGGAGGCGATCAAAATGGCATGGTAAGTTTATTAAAGGATGTTTCGATGATGGCTGGGGCACTATATATTGGAAGTTCCTCATCTAAGTAAAATAGATATTTATACCTTAAAATCTTTCCTAAATTCTGTTATCAAAAATGAATAGTGAAGTTAAAAAAATTGGAAAATCCTTTCGAAACTGGAAATACTTTTTAAATCTTATACCTGTACTTTTGGTCATAGTTGGAAATCTTTCTGGTGGTTGGTTTACACTTTTAAATTTCACCTTCTCTTTTATTTTTCTTGGAATTGCCGAGATATTAGTCCCCGAAGACCGTAGAAATGATGATTTTACAGAGGATAATCTTCCGGAAGTCTTAATGTTTTTATCCGTTGGGGGCCAGATTTTAGCTATTACAAGTCTAGTTTATGGTATTTCAACCGGAATAATAAATGAGTATTGGATACTAGCTGCTGCAATTTCAACTGGTGGATCATCAGGAACTCTAGCCATTGTGGTAGCCCATGAATTAATTCACAAAAAACACAAGGCCTGGAATTTTGCAGGTCGATTTTTATTGTTTACAGCGTTCAACCCCTATTTTTACATCCATCATTTGCGCGTTCATCATAAATATGTTGGGACTGATCATGATCCAGTAACTGCAAAATTCGGAGAAAATTATTATCATTTTGCATTACGCTCCATAAGCGGACAGTTCAAGCAATCTATGGAAATTGAAACAGAGCGCTGCAAGTCGAAAAAACTTGCTCCTTATGGGTTAAACAACTATATAGTTGCTTGTATTTTAGGTTACCTCATAATCATTGCGGTTTGTACGATCATTTGGGGCTGGAATATTTCGGCTGCACTAATACTCCAGGCCATTTTTGCATGCCTGCTACTAGAGTACACTAATTATATTGAACATTATGGTTTGGGAAGGCTCGATAATGAACGCGTAAATGAAAAACATTCCTGGCAGAGTGACAAACTGATTAGCCGCTTTCTGCTTATTGATCTGAGTAGGCATTCGGATCATCATTTTCATGCCTCAAAACCCTTTAACCAACTTTTGTCTTATCCTGAAAGCCCAGTTCTACCAGGTGGCTATGCGAGTATGATTTTACCGGCCTTGATCCCTCCATTGTGGTTTAAACTTGTAAATAAAAGAGTTCCTGAAAATCCTTCTTTAAAAAAAACTGATTCTGCCCTTATCTAGTCTCTCTCGCATTGAGCTTGACGCAACATTGCGGACTTGATCCAATTGTATTTACGGGCTAGAACCAATGTCATTGCGGGCTAGAACCGCAACATTGCGGACTTGATCCAATGTCATTGCGGGCTAGAACCGCAACATTGCGGACTTGAACCAATTGTATTTGCGGACTTGATCCAATGTCATTGCGGGCTAGAACCGCA
>Ga0164293_10005449_pt1 | contig 10822 bp, 6 predicted proteins | sample GEODES118metaG_FD_111487 | JGI IMG/M metagenome (GOLD analysis project Ga0164293, IMG submission 111487) | Eutrophic lake water microbial communities from Lake Mendota, Wisconsin, USA - GEODES118 metaG | ecosystem: Environmental > Aquatic > Freshwater > Lake | place: USA: Lake Mendota, Wisconsin...
CAGACGACCCGTCGCCACCACCATGGTGTTCCTGATTATTATCACCTTGGGCACCTTGTCCTTCCGGTTTTTACCGGTGGATCTGCTGCCGGCCATTGAGATGCCCGAGTTGTCGGTGCAGGTCAGTTATCCCAACGTCGGCCCCGAAGAAATCGAGATGCTGATTACGGAGCCGCTGGAAAATGCGCTGTCGATTGTGCCTGATGTTGAACGTATGACGTCGTTCTCACGCGAAGGCAGTGCGTCGGTATCGCTGCGCTTTGCGCAGGGTGTGGATATCGATCTGATCAGCAATGATGTGCGCGAGGCGCTGGATCGTGTACGACGCTCCTTGCCCGATGAAGCCGATTCCCCGCGGATCAACCGTTTTAATCCGGACGACCAGCCGATTGTGGTGATCGGAGCGCAGTCCACCCTCGACATGATGGAACTGACACGCATCCTTGAGCGCGATCTGGCGCGTCGTTTTGAGCAGATCCCCGGGGTTGGCGCGATTGATATCTGGGGCGGCATCAACCGCGAAATCCGCGTGGAAGTCAGCCGCGACCGACTGCTGGCCAGCGGGCTGACCATGAACGACATCAGCAGCGCGATTAGCCGCGAAAATTCCACTTTGCCAGGCGGTAATGTGCAGCGCGGCCTCAGTGATCTGTATGTGCGCTCCCGCGGTGAGTACGACAACGTTCAGGAAGTGCGCGACACGGTGATCCGCAATGTGAACGGGGTGCCCGTTCGTGTGGGAGATCTGGCCGAGGTGTCGCTGGACAGGCGCGATATCGGACGCTTTGTGGAAATCAACGAAACGCCGATGCTCCGACTGGGTATCCGCAAACAATCCGGTGCCAACACGGTGGAAGTTGCCCAAGAGATTCGCGCGGAAGCCGAGCGCATCTCCCGCGAGCGGCCGGATATCAACATGATTGTGATTCAGGATCAAAGCCAGTTTATCCAACAGTCTATTGACAGCGTGCGCAACTCCGCGCTGTGGGGTGGCATGCTGACGGTGATTGTTTTACTGGCGTTTTTCCGTAACGGCTCGATCACGCTGGTGATCTCTGTTGCGATTCCCATCGCGATTATTTCGACCTTTGGCCTGTTGTATTTTGGTGGCTTGACGCTGAACCAGATGAGTTTTGGCGGGCTGGCACTGGGTGTGGGCATGATTGTCGACAACGCCATTGTGGTGATCGAAAACATTGTGCGCTTGCGAAAAGGGGGCGCATCAAAAATGCATGCCGCTGCCGAGGGCACACGCCAGGTCACCGGGGCGGTGATTGCATCCACGCTGACCACGCTAGTGATTTTCCTGCCGGTGCTCTTTATGCAGACCACTACCGGCGCCATGTATCAGGAATTGGCGCTGGTGGTTGCCTTTTCGCTGATTTGTTCATTGTTTGTGGCGCTGACCCTGGTGCCCATGCTGGCCAGCCGCTTTTTGACCGTGGTGCCTGATGGTGAACGTGCCGGCCCTTTGCCAGGCAACGAACGCGTACTAGAGGCCATGGAAAAACGTTATGAAGGCATTCTGGTGTGGGCGCTTGGCCATCGTGTGGTAGTGGTGGCCAGTACCATAGCCTTGCTGGGTGCGGCGTTGTTTGGTACGCGTTATCTGTCGTATGAACTCAGTCCGCAGGCACAGGCCGACAGCATCCGTATTCGCATGAGCATGGATCAGGGCACCAATATTGCCATCCTGCACTCTTACCTGATGGAAATGGATACGGTGGTGCAGGCTATTCTCCCTCCTCAGGATGTGCTGCATTACTTGCGTGATGTCTCCAATGGCAGTGCTGAAATCGAGATTCAACTGGTACCACAAGGTGAGCGAAGTATGAACGCCGATGCGCTGGCAGATTTTTTGAGAGCGCGGGTTCAGCAGGCGATTCCCGGCGTGCGTGTGCAGGTACGGGCACAGTCGGGCATGGGATTTATGGCCCGCATGATGGGTTCCAGCGGTGGTGACGATGCCGTGCAGATTGAGCTTCGCGGCTACGATCTGGATCAGGCCGTGGAAGTTGCGCAGGCTGTGCAGCAGCGTGTTGAGTTAATCCCCGGCATCGCCGACGTCAACTTGAGTCGTCTTGAGGGACGACCTGAACAGAATATCCGTTTTGACCGCGAGCGAATGGCTAGTCTGGGTATCAGCGTTGCGGATGTCAGCCGCGCCGTGCAGGCCAGTATTGGCGGATCACGGGCCGGTGTTTTCCGCGACCGCGGAGAGGAAATTGATATTGTGGTGCGCCTGCGTCAGGAAGATCGACTGAACGTGCAGGACATCGACAATATTTCTATCCGTGCCTCAAACGGACAGGTGGTGCCGTTGTCGTCTTTGGTGACCAGCAGTTATGACCGCGGTCCGACGGATATTCGCCGCATCGACGGGCAACGCGTCACCTTTATTAATGCCAATCTGCAAAGTGGTGTGGCGCTGGGGGATGCCGTGGACAGAATCCGTGCCGATCTGGCATTGATGCCACTGCCGGATGGTTTTTCTCTGGTGTATGGCGGCCAATACGAGGAGCAACAGAGAGCTCAGCGCGATTTTGTGATGGCCATTGTGATGGCGCTGGCGTTGATTTATATGGTGATGGCGGCGCAGTTTGAGCGTTATCTTGACCCGCTGATTGTGATGTTGTCCGTGCCGCTGGCAATTGTGGGCGTGGTGCCCATGTTGCTGGCCACCGGCACCACACTGAACATGCAGAGTTTTATGGGGCTGATCATGCTCATTGGTATTGTGGTCAACAATGCCATTCTGCTGGTGGACTACATCAACATGATGCGCCGCGACGAGGGGTTGGATCTGGTGCCAGCGGTGATCAACGCTGGAAAATTGCGGCTGCGGCCCATTCTGATGACCACACTGACCACTGTGCTGGGATTGATGCCGTTGGCGCTGGGTATCGGGGTCGGAGCAGAGATGCAGGCATCGCTGGGGCGGGTGGTGATTGGTGGTTTGTTGGCGTCGACGCTGATCACGCTGGTGCTGATTCCGGTGGTTTACGTGGCGGCCTATACGCTGCGCAGCAAGATCAGCGAGCGCATTTCCGCTCGTCGCTCAGCTAATTTTGCACATCGTCATCCACAATCGTAGAAATGGTGTCCTGGTCATGAATCTGTTTCAGGGCGCCGGTGTAGATGTTGTAATGCCAGCCTTTTAATTTCAAGGTGCCATCCTCAACGCGGCTGGCAATCCACGGATAACTCATCAGGTTGCGCAGTGAGAAGCCGACTGCGGCCTGTTCACAGCGGTTAAAGGTTTTTATGTCATCCAGGTTGTTGGTATCTGCCAGTTGTGCAATCGGCGCAACAATCGACATCCAGCGCGCAATAAAGGAATCTGGCGCCAAGGTATTTTGATCCGTCACCAGAGCGCGGATACCGCCACAGCGGGAATGGCCCAGAACCAGAATTTCAGGTACTTCCAGCACGGTGATGGCAAATTCGAGCGCCGCACTGGTGCCGTGGTAAGAACCTCCGGTTTCGTAGGGTGGCACCAGATTGGCAACGTTGCGGATCACAAACAGTTCGCCGGGTTCGGTATCAAAAATCAGTGAGGGTTCCAGGCGTGCATCGCAGCAGGTGATCAGTACGTAGGAGGGTTTTTGGTTGCGTGCCAGTTCGCGGATTTTGTCGCGATTTTCAGCAAAGTAGCCCGCTTTGAAACGTTTGTATCCGTCCAGTAACTTATCGCTCATCCTGACTGCCTGTTATGTTTTTGTTCAGCCGCTGCATTAAAAGGGTCGTTCACGTCACTCCAGTTCAACCAAAGACTTGTCGCTTCAGCAGTGGAGCGCCGGTATTGTAGCCGAGTAGTTGCCGAGTTTCAGCAAGGATTGCCGGCTAATTCACCGCTGCCTGCGACGATCTGTCGCACCTTGGTTACTGTAAACAGGAATCTGATCGGGTAGACTGTAACGGAATCCGTTATGTGAAGGGAGTAAAAAATGCGATTGAATTCCTGGTTTAAATCAATGCTGTTGACATGTGGTGTTGCTGTGGTGGCAGCTGCCTTTTCCGCGACGGCGCTGGCCCACAGCGTTCTGAGCTCGTCAATGCCTGGCGATAAGGCCACTGTTACCGCGCCAGAAAAGCTGGAATTAACGTTTAATGAGCCTGTCCGCGTATTGCGTCTGACTGTGGTTCATGGGGCCGCACATCAGATCGAATTCGGATTCACGCCGTCTACTGAGCCGACACAAACGCTCAGTTACGAGCTCCCGGTGATGATGATGGGTGCTCACACCGTTAACTGGACGGTGATTGGTGCCGATGGCCACACAGTGAATGGTACCTTTGGTTTTACGGTGAGTGCAGAAGGCGCTCCTGCACATCAGATGATGCATTCACAAGGCAATTCTGAAGAAACACCGCATCAGCATCATTGATCTGTTCTAAATAGCGCGGTTCAAGCATGAACGAGTGGGAACTGGCCGGCATACTCAGCAAGGTTATGGTGTATCTGGGTATGCTGGCGGCTATGGGCGGCAGCTTTGTATTGATGCTCTGTCGCCGGCAACCCGCACTGATGCTGCTGATCACCCGCCGGTTTATGATGCCGACCCTGTTAATCGGGCTGGTCGCTACCTGTCTGTATTTTTTCGTGCAAGTTGGTTCTATCAATCAACGTGGCATCGCCGGGATGTTTGATCCCTTGATCGGCAGCATCCTCGTTGATACCAAGATCGGGTCGGCTCTGCGTTGGCGTTTGGCCGGTTTTATGCTGGCGCTGTTCTGTCTGATGCCCCTTAACTTCCCCGGCGTTGGTCTGCATCACCGGGGTATCCAGGCCTTTTGTATCGTCATGGCATTGGCTGCAGCTGGCAGTTTTATGCTGTCGGTGTCCGTTCAGGGCCACAGCAGTGCGCTCAGCATACAGGCGCAGGTACTGGTGGCCTTTCACGTATTAGCCATCGGATGCTGGGCAGGTGCTCTGTATCCGCTCTATCTGGCGATCGCTGCGGATAGTGAACAAACATCAAACACACAACAACTTGCGGAAATGCTGCGACAATTCGGTCGTTACGCCTGGGTGATGCTGACGGTGATGTTGATGTCGGGCGTCAGCCTGTTCTGGCTGTTGACCGGTGGTTTTGGCACCTTGTTCAGCACCCTTTACGGACAACTGTTTTCGGCAAAGGTGCTGCTGGTAACGGCCATGATGGGGCTGGGTGCCGTGCATAAATTCCGCTGGGTACCGCGGCTGCGCGGTGCAGCTGAGCAAATGGCCGGCAACTCAACGATGCATCATCTGCTGGCGCGCAGCATCCGTTTTGAAACCGGACTGGCTGTGGTGGTGCTGCTGATCACCGCCATCATGACCAGTATCACCGGTCCTCAGGCTGGTTGATCAGCATAAAACTGGCCAGTGAAATCACCGAGGCCACCAGCATCAACAGCAGCATCGGATAGACCGTGCCGTTGAACAGCAGTGCTACCAATTGAGCAGCCAGTGCTGACAAACCCATCTGCAGAAATCCGGTCAGACCTGAAGCGCTTCCGGCCATATTTGGAAACTCATTGATAGCACCCGCCTGAGCATTCGGCAATGAAATGCCATTGCCGAAGGTGGTCAGTGCCACTGGCATAAACAACGCCAGTGGATGAATAAATCCGGCAGCATGCAGCAGTAATGCGATCACGATGCCCGCAATACTGAGCTTTGATCCCATGGCAATCATGCGCAGAATGCCCATGCGTTTTGACAGGCTGCGCGCCACATAATTACCCACCATAAATGCCGCCGGTACCATCACAAAATAGTATCCGTATTCATTGGGCGGGCGTTTCAACACTGACACCATGATTTCCGGCGCTGCTGAAATAAAGGTAAAAAAGACCACCGAGATAAACGCCACATTAAAGGCGTAGGCCGAGAACACCCGTGACCCGAACAAACTGGCGAATCCCCGCAGCATACTGGCGACGCCGGTAAAGGCTACTGGCCCGGACAGTGTTTCTGGCAAAAATTTAACCATGGCAACCAGCATCACCAAAGCGACAACAGCCACCAGATAAAAAATTGAGTGCCAGTCATATCGCACCAACAGTTCACCACCCACCAGTGGCGAGATCATGGGCATCACCACCATGACCATCACCAGTGTGGCAATAATGCCGGCGGCGTCGGCCGCATCGTAAACGTCACGCACAATCGCGCGTGCCAGCACCAGCCCCACTGCGCCTCCGGCTGCCTGCACAATGCGCCCGGCGATCAGCCATTCAATGGAACCGGCCAGCATACACAAACCCGAACCCAGCACGGTGATGGAAATGCCGGTTAACATCACTGGACGTCTGCCAAAGCGGTCGGACAAAGGACCATAGATCAACGTTGCCAGTGCGATGGAGAGCATCGACAAACTCAAGGTCAGCTGCGCAGTGCCCGTACTGATACCAAAATTCTCCCGTACGATAGGGATGGCCGGCAACATGATCTGCATGGCAACGGGGCCCAGTGCAGAGGCCGCCGCCAGCAATAAAATCATGCTGCGGCTAAGCGAACGGGGAGTAGTGTGCATAGTATTTGTACTGAGAGCTTCCTGACTGTTATCCGGACATCAACGCTGTCACTGCGTTGTCTGATCTGCGGTGGGGTTGTTGACCTGATTGCTGAAGATGACGCTGTTGCCCAGCAGTGCAAGCCGTTGAGTGCGGCTGATATCGTAGGACAGACTGAAAGTGCCTTCATGAAACTGTTGCACCAGGCGCTGTGCATCGGTGAACCCGGCGCTTTCAACAGAGGTTGCCTCCTCGCTGGACTCAGCGGCTGCCAGCTGAATACAGGACAAGGCATCGCCGCTGCTGTCGCGCAGGCATAGGGTTTGAGAGTCATCCGCCAGCAATTCCAGCGGCAGGCCCTGCGCATGGGTGATCAGGCGCGGAGAGTCGTCCAGATAAGCGCGCAAGTCCTCTACAAACGCATCTGCGCGGCCATTGGCCATGAAGTTGACTGGAATGGCAGTGCCTGTCCTGCGCGGCAGGCCCGGGTCGTGGCGCAAGGCGTAGGCAAAATGTTCCAGCGCGGCGCTGTGCTGATTATCCCGCCACAACGCGTTGGCCAGGCGCAGAGAAACCCGCGCCCGCAGCAGTACTTCCTGTGCCGGGAGCAGGCGCAAAGCCTGCTCTGCAGCGTCCTGCACCAGCGCTTGATTGCCGCGCACAGCGAGAATCTCAGTCTGGTAAGCAAAAAAGTAACCTTCGTTAAGCGCAAACACGCCCTGCGCGGCTGCGGTGCTGAGCAGATTCTGCATCACGCCCGCGCCCATCAGTTCAACCAACCCGGACTCAATCCATTCAGGGATATGCACATCCAGCGGCGCATACGGGCGCATGCGGTTTTGCAGGACTTCCTGGTTGGCAAACAGTGACGCTGCCAGTCTGCCGGCCCGCCAGGACTGGAATTGTGCCGCCTGTGCCTCGATACGCAGGCGTCCGCTGGACCACCAGGATTGCAGAGCTGCCCGCTCACGCAGGCGCTCGTAACGCTGTCGATGCGCCATACTGTTGACCAAGGCCGCCACCGAATCTTTTTGGGCTTCATCAGCGGTATAGGAGCCAGTGCGGTCTGGCTGATTCAGTGCCGCCTGTGTCAGTCGGGCAGCATCGTCGGGGTAACCTGCCAACAGCAGGAATATGGCACTGACCAGAAAGTGATCACCGCGATTCATGACCCCGACCAGCGGGCTCTGGGCGTCGCGCCACACCAGCATGCGGTCCAGGGCGTCACGGGCACTGTCATAGCGCGCCTGATTCATGTACAGGTAAAGTTTATAGACCCAGGGATTGCCAACACTCTCCGGATCAATCTGCCGCGATGCGCGGTTGAGATAGTCCTCAGCCTCCTGAAACCGTAACAGATTTAATGACACTTCCGAGGCGTTGAGCAGATGCACGGTATCCAGGTCGGCCTCAGCATCCGCCAGCGCAATGCTTTCATCTTCGCCCATGGCATTTTCGCAGGCCTGCAGCGATTCATTCGGGCGCAGATCTGCCAATTCCACGGCGCACAGCGTGTTCCAGGCGCGGCTGCGATCGCGGGCATTGTCGCTGCTGGCCAGCACACGCTCGGCGCTGGCGCGGGCTTCATCGTATTGTTTAAGTTTGATCAGTGGCCAGCCGCGGAATGACTCCACATCCTGGCCATAAAATTCACCGATCAGCTCCAGATAACGCAGCGACTCCAGTTGATTTCCGATCAACTGATGGGCATAGGACAATTGGCTGAGCGTGAGGTAATGCCACTCCAGATTACCGGACTCGACGGCGCGGCCCAGGCTGGAATAGGGCATAAGAGATTCGGCAACATTCAGGTGAAACAGTGCCCGCGGCAAGTTGCCCTCAACGCGGAACAACACCTCTGCCAGGGCAAACTGTGCAGCTGGCGATTCAGGTTGCTCACTTACCCATTGTTGAGCCAGTTCGCGTGCCCGCACATTCTCACCCAGCGCCAGCGCATCACACACGCCCAGCGCACTGCGATCGGTGATGCCGTTCATACCAAAACACAGGATCTGGCTGGACGGCATGTCGATGCCATCCAGATCCTGTGCCTGTACATGAACCTGCAGTCCTGCATTCAGGCTGAGCACAAAGGCCGCGCTCACAGCTGTGTGCAGCGCGGTTCTCAGTGTGGTTCTTAATGTGGTTCTTAATGGCGCGCCTGCGGCAGTCCTAAGGGCAGCATCAAGCAGTGGTGGTTTAATCACAGGGGCACCGTCATGCTGTGGGGTTTAATGTGCTGCGCGCCAGAGTTTCCATGGGAACACGCATACAATCCCGCAGGATTTTTGCAAAATCCGCTGAGCCGGGTGCCAGCTCTACCCGGTGAGTCAGGACGGGCGGCAACAGGGTTTCCAGATCATCGGCATTCACATAATTGCGCCCGCGCATCGCGGCCAGCACCTGCAACGCCGGCAGAATCAGCACCAGACTGCGGGTTGAGTTGCCTTGCAGGATACGTTCATCGGCGCGCAGGGTTCTGGAAATATCCACCAGTGCGGTTTTGATAGCTGACGAGATGTAGACACCGGCATCAATGGCATGACGGGCCTGCAGGATTTCGGTGCGCCCGACGTGAATTCGGGTGCTGGTTTTGTCGCGACGCGACTGCCAGGTATTGAGTACCTCCAGTTCGGCATCGCGCTCAACATGCACCATGCGCAGCTTAAACAGAAAACGATCCAGCTGCGGTGTGGGCAGGGGGTAGGTGCCGACCAGATCCAGCGGGTTCTGCGTGGCGATGACAAAAAACAGCGGGTCCAGCGCATAGGTCTGGTTGTCGACGGTGACTTGTTTTTCGCCCATGGCTTCCAGCATGGCGGCCTGTACTTTCGGGGAGGTACGGTTGATCTCGTCCGCCAGCACCACATGCGCAAAAATAGGGCCGTGACGGAAGTGGAAGCTGTTGGTGCTGGCATCAAATACCGCACTGCCGGTGACATCGGAGGGTAACAGGTCGGGGGTAAACTGAATGCGCCGGAACGGGACAATGGGCACGGGTGAGCGCTTGTGGTCGGCGGCCTGATCATCGGTGATGGCTTCCCCCAGCGCCTTGGCGAGGGTGGTCTTGCCAGAACCGGGAAAATCTTCCAACAGCACGTGGCCGTCCGACATCAGCGCAATCAGCGCCAGTTCGATCACATCGTCACGCCCCAGTACCTGCGCTTTGACGGCGTTGGTCAGCCGTGCCATGACTTCGCGTGCGCGGTCGAGTGTGTGGTCGAGTGTGTGGTCCAGATCGGCGCTGTGTACAGTTTCAACTTCCAAGACTTGCATTCATCACTCCACGAACCAGATTTTTAGTTGTCAGTATTGTCAGGAAAACAGATCGGTAAACCCGCAAACGCGCCTTATCGGCTCAGCAGCCAGGGTAACGGGTGCGCAATCGCCAGGGCGCTTTGCCACCAGCGCTGCTGTGCCTTCAATTGCTGACGCAGCGCAGCGGTTTGCCCCAGCCATTGTTGCCTGCTGATGCCCGTGCTTACATTACGGGCGCCCGTATCGGCGCCTGACAGGGCCAGCGCCGGATCAAAGGCGTATCCGGGCGCGGCAGACAGATGCCAATTGCTCAGCGCCTGAAAAGCCGGCAGTGTTTTGCTGACGCGTCGGGCAAAGGCTTCGCGGCTTTCGCCAAGCCGTCGACGGATACCGTGAGCAGCCAGGCTGTCCAGGGCTGCGCGATAGGCAAGTCGATACAGGGTGCCTTCGTCGGCCCACCCCAGGCAGCTTGCCCGGTAGACACGAACGGCATAGGCCAGTAACACCGCTGCCAGCGCCATGGCCAGCAATAATCGCAGAGTCAGCGCCCAGTTGATGGCTGAGGTGCCAGCCTGATCCTCCAGAAATGCCTGAAAGGCGGCATCGTCGCGCAACATGTCACCGAGCATCTGCTGCAAGGAGTCCTGCGGTTCAACACTCATGTCAACCAGCGTCTGACGGGGCGCCGGATCAACAATCACCCAGCCAAGACCCTGCAGATAAATCTCCGGCCAGGCATGTCCGTTCACCGCCTGAATCAGCAGTGCGGAACCCCCGGCCCGATTGGCCGCCGGCACTGAATATCCCACGCCGACCCGCGCCGGAATACCCAGGCTGCGGTACAGGTAAGTGGCGGAGTAGGCAAAGTGCACGCAGTACCCCGTCAGGTCACCAAACAGGAAAGAAGCCGCCGGATCAACCGCATAAGCGTGTTCATTTTTCAGGCTGTAGATGCCGTTTTCATCCAGCCAGGCTTTGATGGCCATTGCCTTGGCATAAGGATCGTCGGCAAACTCGGGACGCAGCGTTGCGGTCAGCTGGCGTGCAAACTCACCGTAACGCG
>Ga0164293_10005450_pt1 | contig 10822 bp, 11 predicted proteins | sample GEODES118metaG_FD_111487 | JGI IMG/M metagenome (GOLD analysis project Ga0164293, IMG submission 111487) | Eutrophic lake water microbial communities from Lake Mendota, Wisconsin, USA - GEODES118 metaG | ecosystem: Environmental > Aquatic > Freshwater > Lake | place: USA: Lake Mendota...
AAAGCAACGCTAAGGCCGGTGCGATCTATCGGGTTTGACCGAGGATTTATTGACACGCCGACACTTTAATCCAGCCAATCATCAATTACCAAAGATAGGGTCGCAACCATGAGCGATGAGATCATTTTTCGAGAGGATATGTCGGTTGAGTTAGTTAAATCTAGCGCAAGCGATGCAGATGTAATTTGGGCTGCTCGGGTTTCAACTACAGGCGATAAATCCCTTGAAGATGTTGGGGGTGATGCTTCTAAATCTGAAGGACTTATTAATTATTTAGCAAGAGAGCGTCATGGTTCACCATTTGAACATACTTCAATGACTTTCTTTATCTCTGCTCCAATTTTTGTCTTCAGAGAGTTTATGCGCCATCGAATTGCCTCTTACAATGAAGAAAGTGGAAGATACCGGGAGCTAAAGCCAGTTTTTTATATTCCTAGCAAAGAACGAAAGTTAGTACAGATAGGTAAAGCAGGCTCCTATACATTTATTGATGGCACACCAGAGCAATATGAAATTACCGTTAAGTCAATTAAAGAAACTTGCGTCTTAGCTTATGAAAACTATCAGAAGATGTTAGCCGCCGGAGTTGCCAGAGAGGTTGCCAGAGCAGTATTGCCAGTAACTTTGTACTCATCAATGTATGTAACTATGAATGCTCGGGCATTAATGAATTTTCTTTCCCTTCGGACTTCACGCGATGGTTCGCATTTCCCCTCATATCCACAACGGGAGATTGAGATGGTGGCGGAGAAAATGGAAGCTGAGTTCGCCAAACTAATGCCTATTACCTACGGAGCATTCGAAAAATCTGGCCGCATAGCGCCATAAATAAGCGGTAACCTTAAGCCATGCAAATCACTCCACCATTTGGCAGATTAATTACTGCAATGGTCACTCCTTTTTCTAAAAGTGGTGAGATTGATTGGGCGGGTGTAGAAAAAATTGCCGCACACCTTGTCTCAACGGGTCACGATGGAATTGCAGTTAATGGCACGACCGGTGAGGCACCAACTACATCAGATGATGAAAAAGATCAGATTGTTAAAGTTGTTAGAGGCGTTGTTGGCGATAAGATTAAAATTATTGCCGGTGCTGGAAATAATGAAACCTCTCACTCAGTCGAGCAAGCACAACGAGCAGCTAAAGCAGGCGCTAATGGTTTATTAGTTGTTACTCCTTATTACAACAAGCCACCACAAGCTGGAATTGAAGCTCATTTTCGGGCAATGGCTGATGCAACAGATCTACCAGTGATGATTTATGACATTCCAGGAAGAACTGGGGTTGAAATTGAGTCAGATACGATTGTTAAATTAGCAGAGCATAAAAATATTGCAGCATTAAAAGATGCAAAGGGAAATCCGGCAGCAACATCTTGGGTCATAAAAAGGTCATCAATTCCAGTTTATTCTGGTGATGATATTTTGAATCTGCCATTACTTTCAGTCGGCGCCGTCGGTTTTGTTTCAGTTTGCGGGCACACGGTTGGTTCTGAGTTAAAAGCTATGTTAGATGCATGGTTTTCTGGAAATTCAAATAAAGCTCTTGAGATTCACCAGCAATTACTTCCAGTTTTTACTGGAACATTCCGCACACAAGGTGCGATACTTACAAAAGCAGCTTTAAATTTAATGGGTCTTCCAGGCGGATTTACGAGATTGCCACTTGTTGATGCAACCGATGCGCAAATTGCGCAGTTAAAGGTTGATCTACAAGCTGGTGGCGTAAAATTAAAGTAAATTAATGAATCATCCCCATCCAGGTCTGCCCTATCCTTCAAAGTTAGCTAAAAAAACACTTCGTATTGTTGCCTTAGGTGGGTTAGGTGAGATCGGTCGAAATATGACCGTGTTTGAATACGAGGGAAGATTATTAATTGTAGATTGCGGTGTTTTATTTCCTGGCGATGATCAGCCTGGAATTGATTTAATTTTGCCAGATTTTTCTTATCTTAAAGATCGTATGAATGATATCGAGGCCATCTTTTTAACTCATGGCCATGAAGATCACATTGGGGCAGTGCCATATCTACTTAGGGAACGAAGTGATATCCGCATTATTGGCTCTCAATTAACACTGGCATTTGTAACACCAAAATTAAAGGAGCGCAGAATTACTGCGCCAATGACACAGGTTAAAGCTGGACAGATAGAAAAAGTTGGCCCATTCACTCTCGAGTTTGTAACTGTTAATCACTCAATTCCTGATTCACTTGCGGTAGCAATTAAAACTGATGCTGGAGTTGTTTTACACACTGGTGATTTTAAAATGGACAAGATGCCACTAGATGGAAAAGTTACCGATCTAGAGACCTTTGCCAGGTTGGGTAAAGAGGGTGTAGATCTATTTTTAGTTGATTCAACTAACGCCGATGTGCCAGGACTTACTGTGGCTGAAAAAGATATTTACCCAGCTCTAAAAGAGGCGATTGCTAAGACCCCACGTCGAGTAGTAGTTACATCATTTGCTTCCCATGTTCACCGAATTCAGCAGGTATTAAATGCTGCACAAGAGGCTAATCGCAAGGTTGCATATGTCGGCAGATCTATGGTTAGAAATATGAAGTTGGCAGAAGATTTAGGTTATTTAAAAGTTCCAACTGGCTTAGTTGTTGATTATAAAGATATCGATAGTTTTGCAGATAAAATTGTATTAGTTTGTACTGGTTCTCAAGGTGAACCATTAGCTGCACTCTCTCGAATTGCAAATGGTGATCATGAGATCCAGGTAGGAAAAGGTGACACGGTAGTACTTGCATCATCATTGATTCCAGGCAATGAGAAATCGGTTTATAGAGTAATTAATGAGTTAACTAGATTTGGTGCACATGTAGTTCATAAAGGAAATGCAATGGTGCATGTTTCTGGCCATGCCTCTGCTGGAGAGTTATTACATTGCTATGAAGTAGTAAAACCAAAGAATGTTCTACCAGTTCATGGTGAGTGGCGACATATGAGAGCAAATGCAGACCTTGCAATGAAATCTGGTTTATCAGAGCATAATGTTGTAATCGCTGAAAATGGAATCACTATTGATGTGGCAAATGGCCATGCCGATATATCTGGTTCAGTTCCATGTGGCTATGTTTATGTAGATGGGCAAAGTGTTGGCGAGATAACAGAAAGTTCTCTTAAGGATCGAAGAATTCTAGGCGATGAAGGATTTATTTCCGTTGTGGTTGTAATTGATTCACAGAGCGGAAAAATTGTTGCTGGCCCTGATATTCATGCCAGAGGATTTACTGAAGACAAAACTTTATTTGATGATGTAAAGGGTGATATTGAGAAAGCTTTGAGTAAGGCGGTGGCTGGTGGTTTTAATGGCACGCACCAACTTTCTCAAGTTGTTCGCCGAACAATTGGTAGCTGGGTTGGGGAGGAGCATCGTCGTAAGCCGATGATCATTCCGCTAGTAATTGAGGTTTAAGAAAACAATTTAAGTTAACTTTTTCAGTAAAGTGCGCGCCGATTACACCAAGTAATTAACTTATTCTTTAGGCTTATCTTCTTATGGCAAAGAAGAAAAAAAACACGAAAAGCGCATTTGTGTTTGCCCCAATTTTAAGAGCCTTCTCCTGGCTTTGGCGCTTTATTGCAAAAATCTTTGGCAACATCACGCGGTTTATTTTTAGATCATCAAAAGAGTTAGACCCTGCCCATCAAAGAGATGGAATAGGCTTTTTTGTATTTATACTGGCATTAATTGCTGCAGCTGGTACTTGGTTTAATTTAGATAATTTCTTAGGCAGATCGGTGTATTCATTTCTGTTTGGGTCAGTAGGCAGGCTTGCTTATTTTGTACCAATAATTTTCGTTTACTTTGCCTATCGTTTATTTAAAACTCCAGATGAGTCAAGTGAAATTGGCCGAATAACTATTGGCACATTACTTCTTCTAGTTAGTACGACTTCTTTAATACATGTTGTTAACGGCTCAACTGGAACTGGGGCAACTGCGATTCGCCACGGTGGCGGTTGGGTAGGTTATGCAACCTCAACTGGACTAATTGCTTTAGTCACAGAGATTTTGGCAATTCCAATTTTGATCATATTTTTTATCTTTGGCCTGTTGGTTATTACTAAAACCCCATTTTCAAAGGTCATTGGGCAGATTAGTAATTTATTTAAATTGGGCGGGGCTGGAATAAGTAATGCCAGAGCGCGTAGAGCTGAGAGATTAGTTGATGAGGATTTTGAGGTTAGTGAGAGCCCGCCATTTGAAACCCCATTAGTTAAGGATCTGGTTCAAGAGTTTGAACCACAACAATTAGATTATGAAGTTGAGTTAGAGGATTTTGAAGAGGCTACCCAAGCAGTTCCAACAGTAACTAGAGCGAGCAAGAGTGAACACACCAGACCTCAGCAGTTACTTCTAACCTCAGATTCAAAGTATGAATTACCTCCGGCAGATTTATTAAGAACAGGGCCTGCGGCAAAAGGTAAATCAAAGGTAAATGAAACTGTTGTAGCAGCACTTAAACAAGTCTTTGAGCAATTTGATGTTGACGCGCAAGTTACTGGGTTTATGCGCGGACCAACCGTTACTAGGTATGAAATTGAGTTAGGAAATGGCGTAAAAGTAGAGGCTATTTCAGCACTTTCTAAAAATATTGCATACGCGGTTGCAAGTGGTGAGATCAGAATTCTCTCGCCAATTCCTGGCAAATCTGCGGTAGGAATTGAAATTCCAAACTCTGATCGAGAGATTGTGGCGTTAGGGGACGTGCTTAGATCGTCAGTTTCTTCAAGTGATCCACACCCGATGTTAATTGCATTAGGAAAAGATGTTGAAGGCTCATTTTTATGTGCGAATTTAGCAAAGATGCCACACCTACTTGTTGCTGGTGCAACTGGCGCTGGTAAATCCTCGATGATTAACTCATTAGTTGTTTCAATTTTAATGAGAGCAACCCCTGATGAAGTTCGCTTAGTAATGATTGATCCAAAACGGGTTGAATTAACAAATTATGAAGGTGTGCCCCATTTAATTGCGCCAATCATCACTAACCCTAAAAAGGCAGCAGATGTTCTAGCCTGGGTAGTGCGTGAAATGGAGATGCGCTATGACGATCTTTCAGTCTTTGGCTTTAGACACATTGATGATTTTAATAAAGCAGTAAAAGCTGGCAAGGTAACTCCACCAGCAGGAAGTGATCGAACATTAGAGCCGTACCCATACCTATTAGTCATTGTTGATGAGTTAGCAGATTTAATGATGGTGGCAGCTCGTGAAGTTGAAGATTCAATCGTTCGAATTACTCAATTAGCAAGAGCAGCTGGTATCCATTTAGTACTTGCAACTCAACGGCCAAGCGTTGATATTGTTACTGGCTTAATCAAAGCTAATGTGCCATCAAGGTTATCTTTTGCTACCAGTAGCCTTGCTGACTCAAGAGTTATTCTTGATACACCCGGAGCTGAAAAATTAGTAGGCCAAGGCGATGGTTTGTTCTTGCCAATGGGTGCAAGCAAGGCAGTTCGAGTTCAAGGTGCTTATGTTTCAGAGCGTGAAATTGAAGCAGTTGTTAATCATGTTAAAGGCCAACTGCAACCAGTTTATAGAATTGATTTAAATGCACCGATTAAGTCAAATGTTGTAACAGATGATGTTGGTGATGACTTAGATCTACTACTTCAAGCTGTTCAATTAGTAGTTTCTACTCAATTTGGTTCTACTTCAATGTTGCAACGTAAATTACGAATTGGATTTGCAAAAGCTGGCCGACTTATGGATTTAATGGAAAGCCGTGGCATTGTTGGGCCAACTGAAGGATCTAAAGCTCGGGCAGTTTTGATTAACGCTGAGCAAATGCCAGATGTCTTAGAATCACTTCGAGGTAATCAGTAGTTCACCGTCGGGGTGACAAAATGGGTGAGATATAAAATCTGGGATTCATAGACGTAAAGTCCCCAAAATGGTCCTCAGAATTTATTGCATATAACCCTACTTCGGTTCTACCCTTAGACCTCCCCCGAGTAAGACAGGTTAAATTGATGTCAGAGAAATCATCACTTCAGCAAGCCCGTGAGGCTGCTGGTTTAACCGTTGAACAAATTTCTGCTCTAACAAATATTAGAGCAGGTGTAATTAGAGATATAGAAAATAATTCAGTAGAGATTTGTGGTGGTATTGCATACGCTCGTGGCCATATTAGATCAATAGCTAAAGTGCTTAATGCTAAGACACCTAAATCTGTAATTATTGACGCAGACCAATTAGTTGCTGAGATGGAAGCCGCCCAAGCTTCAGATAGCAGGCCAATAATTGACCGACTTGCTGAGAATAATGTTGCAGATAAACCAAAAGAAAAAAAGCGTATGAAGTTTGGCACCCTTGCTTCAATATCAGCTGCTGTTCTTAGTATTGGTTTTGTTGCACAAATTGCAATAAATAATGTGTCGGCGGTAAGTACTGGTGTTACTTCTGTTTCAGTTAAATCACCTACTACTCAAGAGAATACCTCAACAATTTCATTACCAGCTAGTGTGAATCTAGTTTTAACTGGTGTTAATGGTCGTAGTTGGGTAGGCCTGACAAATTCTGATGGTGCAAGTGTATTTAATGGCCAAATTGCTTCCGGTCAAGTTGTAACTTTTAATGATCCAAAAATGATTAAGGCAGTGATTGGAAATGCTGGTGCGATCAAGGTAAATATAAATGGCGCTGATTTAGGAGTCGCCGGCGCTGAAGGTCAGGTAGTTCGGTTAGATTTTGATCCAAATGGGCAGCTGTAATTCAATAAAGTAGAAATTTACCGGTAAGTGCGCGCTATCCTTAGCGCATAGTGAGTTCACAAACAATAAATCAAAAAACACCACGTACTGTTGCACTGGTTACTTTAGGCTGCGCCCGAAATGAAACTGACTCTGAGGAGTTAGCTGGCAGATTAGCCGCTGATGGTTGGGTGTTAGTTTCTGATCCAGCCAAAGCTGAGATTGCCGTAATTAATACCTGCGGCTTTATTGAGAGTGCTAAAAAAGATTCAGTAGATGCCCTACTTGAGGCACACTCACTTAAAGGCAATGGTGTTACCAAAGCAGTAGTTGCTGTGGGCTGTATGGCAGAGCGATATGGAAATGAGCTAGCTTCAGCACTTCCTGAGGCTGATGCAATTTTAGGTTTTGATGATTATCAAGATATCTCCGCCAGGCTTTCAACGATTATTGATGGTGGAAAAATTACGACGCACACCCCAAAGGATCGAAGAACATTACTGCCGATTGCACCTGCAGACCGTGCTGAAAAGAAAGCAGCAGCACAAATTGATGGCCCGTCCCCACTTGGCACCGTCCTTCGCAAGCGATTAGATAACGCACCAATCGCACCACTTAAAATTGCAAGTGGCTGTGACCGCAGATGCTCATTTTGCGCCATTCCATACTTTCGTGGCTCATTTGTTTCTCGCCGGCCAACTGAAATTATCGAAGAGGCAAAGTGGTTGGCAGATAATGGAGTTTCAGAGATCTACCTGGTAAGTGAGAACACCACCTCATATGGCAAAGATTTTGGTGATTTAAAGCTAATGGAAAAGATGTTGCCTGATCTATCAAAAATTGATGGTATTAAGCGCATCAGGCTTTCATACCTGCAGCCTGCTGAGGTAAGGCCATCATTATTACAAGCAATGGTTTCAGTGGATAAAGTTGTCCCATACTTTGATCTCTCCTTCCAACATGCAAATGGGGACCTACTTCGAAGTATGCGCAGATTTGGTGATGGAGAGAAATTCTTACACCTAATCACACAGATCAGAGCGCTAAATCCAGAGGCTGGAATTAGATCTAACTTTATTGTGGGCTTTCCTGGGGAGAGTGATGCGCAGTTTATGGATTTAATTGAGTTCTTAACTCAGGCCCAATTAGATGCAATCGGCATATTTGGTTACTCCGATGAGGATAAAACCGAGGGTAAAACTCTAGAGAATAAAGTAGCACCAGAGTTAATTACTGAGCGGGTTAATGAACTTTCAACCTTAGTTGATGAATTAATTACTCAACGAGCAGAGGCTCGGATTGGCCAGAAGGTTTCGGTCTTAATTGAAGATGAAGCTGAGCAAGAAGGCAGAGCTGAACATCAAGGACCTGATGTGGATGGCTCAACATTTATTAAATCCCGCAATAAGTATCGGGTAGGTGAGTATGTTGATGCGGTGGTAAGTGATGTGATGGGTGTGGATTTGATTGCGCAAGTATTATGAGAAAAGTTAAGCGCCCAAATTTACCTAACTCACTAACTATTTTTCGAATATTGGCACTACCTTTTTGTGCATACGCCTTATTTAAAAATAATGGCACAGATGATAACTGGCGAATCATTGCCTTCACCCTCTTTTTTATTGTGGGCTTAAGTGATGTATTAGATGGCAAATTAGCAAGAGATCGAAATCAGATTACTGAGTTTGGAAAGTTGTTAGATCCAATCGCAGATAAGGCGATGCTTGCTACCGCCACAATTGGTGCCTCATACCTTGGCATGCTCTCCTGGTGGGTAACAGCGGTATTTTTAATTAGAGAGGCAGCAGTTACTATGCTGCGCTTTGCGGTGATTAAAAAAGGTGTTATCCCAGCTAGTAAGGGCGGAAAGATTAAGAGCTTTTTTCAAAGTTTTGGGGTGGGATTTTATATTTTGCCCCTTCCTTCCTACCTAGAGGTCCCACGGGCGATCTTTATGGCAGTTGCTATTTATTTAACCATTGCAACAGGATTTGATTACTTTAGAAAGGCGCTAAAAAAGTGAGTGAGATCTTAATTGCAAAATCAGTGATTAAAGCGCTAACAAAACAACGGAAAAGTATTTGTGTGGCCGAATCAATTACTGGTGGTGGGTTAGGGCAGGTGTTAACGCAAATTCCTGGCTCATCAATGGTTTTTGTTGGAGGAGTAATTACCTATAGCGATGAGTTAAAGGTATCTGAGTTGGGCGTAAGTAAAGGTGATTTAAAAAAATACACCGCGGTCTCAGAGGAGATTGCAATCTCAATGGCAAAGGGTGCACTTAAGAAATTTAAAACAGATTTTGCAGTTTCAACAACTGGAGTAGCAGGTCCTGGGGCTGCCTATGGACAAAAGGCTGGCACTGCTTGGATTGGTGTAGCAAGTAAAAAAGAGGCCTTTGCGATCAACCTCGCCCTTTCTGGCAAGCGAGATGTGATCCGACATGCGATTATTACCAGCGCATTAGCTGCCTTAGAGCGTATTCTTAAGCCGTGATCCTTTTACGTACCCACATCGGAAGCTCCCTTCGTGCTGCTCGAATTGAGCAAGGACGGACCTTAAGAGATGTAGCAAAGAGTGCAAAGGTTTCACTCGGCTATCTATCTGAGGTGGAGCGCGGTCATAAAGAGGCATCAAGTGAATTATTAAATGCAATTTGTTCAGCCCTAGATCTATCTCTTTCCACAATCTTGGTTGATGTTGCCACTGTGGTTAAAACCCACGAATCCCCAGTACTAACAATCTCAACTTTGCAAGTGGTAGAGACCGCAGCTTAAGTTGTCTGCTCAGCCGGCGGTTGCACCATACGCCCGCCAAAGTGCTACCAGTAACAAATCTCGCGCTGCTATCTTTCATGGCGCTAAATTAGTAATCACCGAGGTTGGTAACTACCAATCTAATATTGCAGATATTGCACTCGCCGCCCAAGTTTCAAAAGCTACGATCTACAATCAATTTGCCGATAAAGCAGAGATGATGGAGTGCTTGGTTGAATCTGAGGTAAGTAGGTTGACACAGGTAGCGCTCGCAGCATCTTCTAGACAAGAGGCTTTATTCTTACTCTCATCTGCAATCTCTCAAGATGAGGTACTTCGCAAATTAACGCAATCAGATCCTGGTGATATTGCAAAGCTGGTAACAATCTCAAATCACCCAACCTGGGTACTTGCCCACCATGGGATTGCAAAAATCTTTGGCGCCGACTCTGCCGCCTGTGGAGTGATCCTTAGATGGTTAATTGGCCAGATCGCCTCCCCAATTACGCAAGAGGAGTCCTTAGCTCAATCAAAACGATTGGCTAATTCACTCTTTAATTAAGCATGAGAATTTCAGAGCTTCGCGCGCGACTAAGTGATTACTTTCCTGATGCTGACACCTATGCCCGCGACATCATCCATAGCGAATTAGGCGGGATTAGTGTCAACGGTGCAATTGAGTTGGGGATGGAGCCGGATGAGATTTGGAAGGCGGTAGTTCGCCATAACCCTGCGATGCCAGATAAATACAGATAACGGCGTGTCATAGCCACCTTTTAGCCTTTCGAACAGTTGTTCGATACACTTATCCTGCCCAACCAGAGCGGTTCCACAGTTCCGCTGGCACCCCGTGCCAGCCGTCAGTGATGTTCCGTACCTTCTGGACCGAAAGATGACCTCGCTAGTAGGAGTTGAAAGCCCTAGAGCTGGTCAAGGAGACGAAAGGAAATAAATCACTATGGCCTCTGCTAATAGAGAACCACAAGATGATAAGAAAGAAGATAAACGATCTAGTGATCGTGCTAAATCCCTAGATACCGCCCTTGCCCAAATCGAGCGTCAGTTCGGTAAAGGATCGGTAATGAAGATGGGAGATCGCAAAGCTGTTGCTATGGAGGTAATTCCAACTGGTTCAGTTGCATTAGATATCGCACTCGGCGTCGGTGGCTTGCCACGTGGCCGCGTTGTTGAGATCTACGGCCCAGAATCATCAGGTAAAACCACAGTTGCATTACATGCAATTGCAAATGCCCAAAAAGCTGGTGGCATTGCTGCTTTTATCGATGCTGAACACGCCCTTGATCCAGAGTATGCAAAGAAGCTTGGCGTTGATATTGATGCGCTGTTAGTTTCT
>Ga0164293_10005453_pt1 | contig 10821 bp, 11 predicted proteins | sample GEODES118metaG_FD_111487 | JGI IMG/M metagenome (GOLD analysis project Ga0164293, IMG submission 111487) | Eutrophic lake water microbial communities from Lake Mendota, Wisconsin, USA - GEODES118 metaG | ecosystem: Environmental > Aquatic > Freshwater > Lake | place: USA: Lake Mendota...
AAAGCATTGAGGTCTGTGGCACATAAGCGATATCGCGGGTGCGCATGTCGCGTGGTACCGAGAGGCGAGGTGTTCCGTCCAGCGAGACGTAGCCCGACCATGGGCGTAATTCACCGATGATGAGTTTCGCAATAGTGGTCTTGCCACTACCACTCGGGCCCACGAGGGCAACGCGGCGGCCAGCTCCGATCTCCAAGGAAAGATCCTCGAGAAGAAGATCAATGGCGTCGCCATACCCGAAGTTGACAGAGTGCAGTGAGACCGCACCCCTAAGTCGATTCGAGGCCTCTGAAGGTCCCCTTGGCGTAGCTGCACAGACCGTGAGCAACTCCGGGTCAAGAGGCTGACGCACAACGGGTCCGAACTGTTTTTCGGCACTTGTGATGGATTGCGCCAGGGCCCCGACGTAGGCAAGCATTTGGATTCTCATGAGCAGCAGCACCATGAAGGCTTGAGCAGCCACCACGGTGCCCAAATTGATGGTGCCTGCGAAGACCTCCGCGACCCCGAGGGCAAGGAGTGCTCCCAGTCCCACGGTCTGAGCAAGGACTGGCACGAGAGTGAGGTACTGATTTGCGATGCCCAACTGGGTGGCAGAAGATGCCACGTCCTGGCGGACGCGAGCCCAGCGCGCAAAGGAAAACTGCTCCCAGGCGGCTGCCTTGATCGACTCAATCGATGAAACAATGTCGGAGGTGTAACCACTCAGGCGCACAAGATCGGTGTCGAAACCACGCTGCAGGCTCCTTCGACGCTTGAGCACAGCTCGGCTGATCAACAAGGTGACGACACTTACGAGCAGTGCAGTGAGGCCCATGACGGCGTCAAGGAAGAAGATCATGACGAGAAATACGATGGCCATGAGTGAGTTGACAAGAGCATGCGGGAGGTTACTACCACTTCGCATAGCAAAGCGTTCTACAGAGTTGAATCGCCCTAGCACATTGCCGATACCGTAACGCTGAAGGTGCGGGATGCTCATCGTGAGGGAGTGCCACACGAAGGCTGTCGCCTGTGAACGGGAAAAACGCTTCTGCAGGTGCGTCAACACTGCGTTCGCAATCACGACGGCCGCAGCGAGTATGGAGGCTGCGACGATCAGGCCCAGGACTGCGATCAGACCCCAAGAGGTGTCCAATTCGACGATGTAGCGGTCGACGAAGAGCCGCATGAGCAGCGGTACCGCGATGGAGGGCACCAGGCCCACCAAAACGGCCACGAATACGTAACTGAGGCTCGTTCTCGACTGCAGCAAGATGGCAGCGATCACCCCGCGTGACGTGCGATCAGGTTCGAAGCCCGGCAGGGGTGTGCCATCGGGTGCGATGCAGTAGGTGCGCAGCAGTGCATCTGCAGCGACATCTGACGGTAGTCCCTCGAACCCTCCGAGTTGGCGTTCGACAGTCTCAGTCGATACAACTCGACCATGTGCTGCGAGCGTGGCGACCACGCGCTCTACCTGACTCACTGCGCGAAACAGCCCGTCGTCCTGCAGCCGATCACGGCGTGAACCAACCCAGTACCGGCGAGTCACGAAGCAGCACCGTGACTTCGCTCAGTGAGCCTGCATCGATCTCCACGTCGGGGCCTTGGCCAATGCTCCAGCTGTAGCCGGAGGGGGTCGACGGATCTTGTTCAAGCTCAACAGTTACCTCGAGAACGGGTCCTGACGCGAGGAAGTAGTCAACGAGAGAGGTGTTGCCTCCTACGATGTAACTGATTCGATCAGCCGACACTGGTGTCGGAGACATTGCAGTGACGGAGCCGCGTATCACGCCGTATTGCGCCGCGCGCGGCGCATCGGCAGGCGACACCGCCGCCGGTGCGCCAACACCAATGGAAAATGCCTCCGTCGCGGGGATGAACGCCTTGACAAGGAGAGGGGCATCGACAGGCTGCAGGTAAAGCATGGGGTCACCCGCCTCCGTGATGCGACCTGGAAGGGCCTCCACCTCGCTGACGATGGCATCTAGCGGACTCACGATCGACTCAAGGTCGCCGTCCGCGACGATAACTCTCACGAGTTCCTCGCCCTGGCTCACGCGCTGGCCCGGTTGAACATTGACCGTTTCCACGAGGCCGGCCATCGTCGTGCCCACTTCGGTGAAGCCTTGTGCGGGAACGACGTAGCCAGGTCCCGCAACGGTCTGCGGAACACGACCAAAGAGTGCCCAGACCACGATGGCGACCACGACCAAGCTCAAGCCGACTAGCGCAACCAGAAGTGGGCGTCCTACCGGCGAAGTCCGCTGGTCAACAACAGCAGCGGGATCAGGCGGCGCCTGGATAGTGCTCATCGAAGCACACTAGATGATGGGCAGGGTGCCCACAACAGAGTTTGCGCCTTTGATCTTGCGAGCGTGCGACCGTTGGTGCAATAGGGACCTGCCCGATAGCTTGGTCTGAACGCCTGCGGTTCTTGACCAAGAAATGGCAGAGAACAATCAGCCAAAGAGCAACCAGCAGCAGGTGGATGAAGCGAAGGTTAAGGCACTCGTGGTGTCACAACATGGGGTAGTGCGCATCGGCACACTCCTCATGCGTAGGTCCGGGGTTCACATCCCCAAGGCGGCTCCGTTGTCGATGGCCTTCGAGAGTCAGGTCACTCTCGGCTTCCCGGGGGCGATGCGGTGGAGATGCCTGCGTAGGTCATGCGGCGAAGCAGACGTTCAGCGGGCCCGGGTGCATTCGGCCCGAACCACCGATGCCAAAGCCCTGCCATGACTGACAGCACAATCCACACACCCAGGGCAACAAGTAATGCTGCAGCGGTGTCGAGCCCGAAAAGCCCAAAGCCCCAGCCTGCCGCGAGCGTTGTCATGAGAAGTGACTCGCCAAGGTAAATCGAAAGACTCATCTTTCCGTCGCCCTCGAGGATTCGAGTAACGCGCGACGGCCGCAGGAGAGCGATTGTCGCCACATAGGCGGCTGAGAGCACGGGCGCGGTGAGGTAGATGAGGACGACACCCACCATGAAGCGCCCTGGATCGGCATCAGCGCCAGGGATGATGATGAGTGCGGCTCCGATCAGCGATGGAGGTAGGCCCAGCCAGTATCCCCATCTGCGCACCCGGCGAAGCGTTTCGCGGTGGGCGTCGGGATCGGCCAGCCACTTGCGCCGCCCAGCCACCATGCCGACGCAGAACAACGACAGGACGAGCAGTCCCTGCAGCGCGATGATCAGTGCAAGGGCAAATGGCCAAACCTCGAGCCGAGTGAGGCTGGCACCCCAAAGCCCATCCGTTGCCCATGATGTATCGATGTTCGCAATATCCACGCCCAGCGTTGAGTCGACAGCGTTCGAAGAGTCGCTTGTGGGCATGAACGCGAGTGCCAGTAGTCCGGCCATGACAACTACCTGTGCGGCGTAGAAGACAGCTGCGAAGCGAAGGATTGTGCGATCGCTCTTGCGCCGTAGCCACAGCAAGCTGGTGCCGAGGAGTGCGTAGATGAACAAGATGTCGCCAACGAACAGCAGTACGGCGTGGACGGCACCGATCACGGCGAGGGCGAGAAGTCGCTGGCGGTAGGCGCGGCGACCATCAATGCCCTTCGCCATCGCGCGTTCGAGGAAGATTGTCAGCGAGTAGCCGAAGATGAACGAGAAGATCACGTAGCTCTTTGCCTGGAACAATGCCCAGGTAATGAAGCCTGCCGTCCTGTCCCAGTTGGTGGGCATGGAGATCTCGGAGATCCCCGCCACGCTCGTGATGAGGAATGGAGTGTTGACGATCAGTACTCCTAGCAGCGCGAAGCCGCGCAGTCGATCAACGGCATGCTGGCGTCCCTGCCCGCTCATGACCGTCTCGCAGTAGTGCGCGGCTTGTTCGCGGTACTGCGCAGGGTCGCGATGAGCGTGTTGAGTGCCGGTCGCGCGTCCCAGGTTGGCTCAATCGCAATCCGTAGGGTGATGCCGTCTAGAGCGCAGGTAGCGAGTGAGGCGCGTCCCCGCGCCTCGACTGCAGGGAGGCCGGCCTGCTCGAGTGCCGCGGACAGCACGTCGACCGCATGGCGCTCACCCTCGGTAACGTCAGCCCGGACTTGTCCATCACGTACGGCGAGGCCGGCAATCTCCGCCATGAGCGCGCAGGACCGCGGATCCTCGGTCGCGGCGGCAACCCACCCCTCGACGTAAGCGACGATTGCGGCCTCGGGGTCGACGTTGACGTGCTTGAGGGCCGCCAGCGCGACAGCCTCCTCCTCGTGGAAGGAGGCGACGATCGCTCGGGCAAGGTCTGCCTTGCCGGGGAAGTAGCGGTAGAGGAGCCCGGTGCTCACGCCGGCGCGCGAGGCAATCTGCTGCACGGTGGCAGCCTCGAACCCGCGTTCGGCGAAGATTTCCGCCGCGGCGGCCACGAGTAGGTCAGCGCGTGTGGAGTCCTGCCCCGGTAATGAATGAACGTTCATTCATTCAGGCTACCGCCTGTGAACCCCTAGTTGGGGGCTTAGTGGGAATCTCCCTTACGAGTAGAGCGCCGCGATCTCGTCGGCAGACTCCTGCATCACGACGCCTCGCTTGAGGCTGAGCTTCGCGGTGAGTTGTCCACCTGCTTCCGTCCAGTCGACGGGAAGGATCGCGAACTTCTTGATCGCCTCTGCCTGTGACACTGCCTTGTTCGCATCGTCGATGGCCTCCTGAACGCTGGCGCGCAGGACATCGTTGTTCACGATGGACTCAAGGGTCGTGTCAGCGGGCATGTTGTTCATGTTCAGCCACGCGGGCAGCATGTCGCGATCGATCGTGACCAGGGCTGCGATGTACGGCTGCGCATCGCCCACGACCATGCACTGCGAGACGAGCCAGTGCGCGCGGATGCGATCCTCGAGCACTGCAGGCGCGACGTTCTTACCGCCTGCGGTGACGAGAATCTCCTTCTTGCGACCGGTGATGCGGACGAAGCCGTCGTCGTCGATCTCGCCGAGGTCGCCGGAGTGGAACCAGCCTTCGGAGTCGATGACCTCATCAGTCGCGGCGGCATTGTTCCAATAGCCAGGGAAGACCTGCGCGCCCTTCCAGAGCAGCTCGCCATCGTCACCAACGCGACCGGTGGTGCCTGGTACTGGCTGGCCGACACTGCCGATGCGCAGTGCATCGGGACGATTAACCGTCACAGCGGCGCTGGTCTCAGTGAGTCCGTAGCCCTCGAGGATCGTGATGCCGATTCCACGGTAGAAGTGACCGAGTCGGGTGCCCAGGGGAGCGCCGCCGGAGATCGCCCATTCGACCTGGCCGCCGAGCGCGAGCCGAATCTTCGAGTAGACGAGCTTGTCGAAGATCTTGTGCTTGAGCGACAGCAGGATTCCGGGACGGCCGGTGTCCTTTGCCGTGCTGTAGTCGATAGCGACCTGTGCCGCGGTATCGAAGATGTGACCCTTGCCTGCAGCTACGGCCTTCTGCTGCGAGGAGTTGTAGACCTTCTCGAAGACGCGCGGAACGGCGAGCAAGAAGGTGGGCTTAAAGGTTGCCAGCGAGGGCAGCAGGTTCGTGATGTCAGGCGAGTGACCCATGCGCACGCGCGCAAGGACACAGCCATGCTGGATCGCACGGCCGAAGACATGCGCGATCGGCAGGAACAGCAGGGTCGATGAGTCCTTCTGCAAGAAGACGTCGGGCAAGCCCTGCACGACGTTCTGCACCTCGAACATGAAGTTCTTGTGTGTGAGCACGCAGCCCTTGGGGCGACCGGTCGTGCCGGAGGTGTAGATCAAGGTGGCGATCGAGTCAGGGTTGAGCGTGGCGCGGCGATCCTCGAGTGTCTCGTCGCTGACTGACATGCCGAGCTCGTTCAGGCGAGAGAGATCGTCACTCTCGATGACCCAGCAGTTGCGCACGTGGGGGGTGCGTGAGGCAACCTCGTCGAAGAGGCGCTTGTTCTTCATGCTCTCGGTGACAATCGCCACGGATCCGGAGTCGGTGAGGATCCATTCGAGCTGCTCCGCGGAGGACGTCTCGTAGACCGGCACGCTGATCGCGCCGGCGTACCAGACCGCGTAGTCGAGGAGGGTCCACTCGTAGCGAGTGCGAGACATGATGGCAATGCGCTGGCCGGCCTCGAGGCCGCTGGCGATGAGGCCCTTGGCCAGGGCGCGTACCTCATCGAGGAACTGCACCGAGGTGACGTCGTGCCAGGCGCCGTCGCGCTCGATGCTCATGATCGGCATCTGCGGGTACAGGCGGGCGTTGTCGAGGATGTAATCGACGACGCTGCCGTTCACGGGTGGGTTTACCCGAGCCGGGGTGGTGAATTCGCGTAGCACTGACATCTCCTCCGTTAGGGCGATCTTGCCTTCACGGTACGCGATGACCCGCCCCGCAATGGGAGGTTCGGACAAGTCTTTTTCCGAGTCATGGCATTGTGGCCCCATGCGGATCCATGTCGTCAGCGATGTGCATGGCGCTGCCCCCGAATTGGCTCGCGCCGCCGACGGGTCCGACCTGTTCATCTGCCTCGGCGACCTCATCCTCTTCCTCGATTACGACAACCCCGAGCGGGGAATCCACGCCGATCTCTTCGGGGCCGATCACACCCGGGCCTACATTGCCGCCCGCACGGCCGGGCGCTTCGAGGATGCCCGCGAGCTCAGCGCCGCCGCCTGGGCCAGGCGCGGGATCGTCGATCCGTCGCAGCGATGGGCAGTGCTCGAGGGCATGGTGGCCGCCCAGTACGCCGAGTTGTTCGCCGCGATGCCCTCGCCCGCGTTGCTCACCTACGGAAATGTCGATGTCCCGGCCCTGTGGCCTGACTTCCTGCGCGAGGGCCACCGTGTGGTCGATGGCGAGGTCGTCGAGTACGGAGGCCTTCGGCTTGGCTTCGTCGGCGGTGGTCTGGTCAGCCCCATGCGCACCCCGTATGAGCTGACCCCTGAGGACTATGCGGACAAGATCGCCGGTCTTGGTGAGGTCGACATTCTGTTCACCCATATCCCGCCCAAGGTGCCCGAGCTCAACTACGACATCGTCGCCCGGCGCTTCGAGATCGGCAGTGCCGCGGTTCGCGAGTACATCGAGCGAGTGCAGCCGGCCTACGCGCTCTTCGGCCATGTGCACCAGCCATTGCAGCCGCGCTATCGAATCGGGCACACCGAATGCCTCAATGTCGGCCACTTCCATGGCACGGGCACTCCTTTCGTGCTCGAGGTCTGATTCGTCTCATCTCGTGACGAGGTAGCCTGCACCCATGTCCGAGCAGACCCAGTCCAGCATCGTGATCGATGCCTCGCCCGCCCAGGTGATGGCTGTGATCGCTGATCTCGTGGCCTACCCCGACTGGAGCGATGGAATTACGTCGGTGAAGATCCTGAGCATCTACGAGGAAGACCGACGGCCGGCCGATGCGCGATTCCAGTTGGCTTCCGGTCCAATCAAGGACACCTATGAGCTCGAGTACGACTGGGAGGGTGATCACAAGGTCACCTGGAAGCTCACCAAGGCCGACGTGCTCACCGCGATGGACGGCGCCTACCTGCTCACCGACAACGGCAATGGCACCACCACCGTCGAGTATCGACTCGCCGTCGACGTCAAGATCCCGATGATCGGCATGATCAAGCGCAAGGCCGAGAAGGTCATCGTCGACACTGCCCTGAAGGGCCTGAAGAAGCGCGTGGAGTCCGGTGCGACTTCTGCTTCTTAGCGGCACCGGGGGAGCCGGCACGAGCACCATCGCTCAGGCCACCGCACTCCAGGCTGTCGCCGACGGTGCGCGCGTTCAGCTCATCGACCTAGGTAATGTGCGCGAGGCATCGGTAGCGCGAGCATCGGCTGCGCAGTGGCTCAGTGCTCTGGCCGCCGACATCTTGATTCTGCGCGATTCCGAGCGAGTCCTTCCCGAGGAGCTCCCCATCTTGCCGGGTATCGATGAGTTCTTGGCACTCGCTGCAATCACGGAATGCGTGACAGACCCGGAGATCGATTTCGCCGTCGTCGATGTGGGCCCACTCGGCCAGCTCGCTCGACTTCTGATGACGATCGACACCCTCGACGTGCTCGCTTCAGCATTGATGACTCCGGCCATGGCGGTTGTGCGCGACGATGTCGACGCCCCTTTGAGCCAGTTGCGTCACGAGCTGCAACGGATCCGTGAGTGCCTGCGGAGCACTGATACTTCAATTCGGCTCGTCAGCCTCCCCGATGATCGCGGTATCCCTGAGCTGGCGACTGCCGCGCTGATCGCTTCTCTTTACGAGGTCGCCGTCGACTTGATCTACGTCAACCAGGTGCCGCGCGAAAAGGATGACTGGCCGAAGTCATGGGCCGCCTCTCGCCGTCGACAGGCGCAAGCTATTGCTGAAGGCTCGTTGCCAATCCCCAGCCGCTTCCTGCCCCTGCGCGAACAGCAGGGCGACGCAGTCGTTACTCGGTTGCGCGTGGTGAAGAAGAACCGCCCCGTGTGGAGCGAGCATGCCCCACGGCAACCTGAAGGCATTGAGTCGACCGAGAACGGATTCACCTGGAGCATTCCGGTGAGTATTCCCGCCCGTGGCGACCTGCGCGTCGGCCGCTCTGATGATCGAGTCATCATCGACATTGACGGCGTGACACGAGTGCGTGAGCTGCCGTCGGTGCTCCGTCGTTGCGTCATCACTCGCGCGTTCGCGACCCCGACTGCTCTGACGATTGAGCTCGTCCCCGACCCTGATGTCTGGAGGAGCAATGGCTGATCGCATGACTCCCTGGTGGTTCTCGGGGGATTCCTCAGCCGAGGAGCCCACCTCTGCCGATGCCCCGAAATCCTCGAGTTCCGCCGACTCGGGCATGAGCCTCGGTTCGCTGATCGCTGGAGCCCAGCAGTTGTTCGACTGGGCATCGGAGCTCGTCTTGGCCCCGCATGCCGATCACCTGGATCCGCGTGAGCATCCGGACTGCCTGATTTGCAAGGGAACGTCTCTCGTCCAGGGCGTCCGCAGTGAGCCCGCGACGCCCCGCGCCCCTCGATCTATTTCCTGGATTCAGGTCGAACGTCGAGGGTTCTAGGCTGTGCAGGTGAGCAACTCCATTGGTGTCGACGTCGGCGGGACAAAAATCCTCGCCGGCCTGGTCGACGAGGCCGGACATGTGCTCGCGACCGCACGGCGACCTACCCCCGCCCAGGATCCTGCCGCGGTGCTCGCTGTCGTGGCCGAGGTCGTGCGTGAGCTGATGGCCGACTCGGTCGCTCCGGTCGTTGGAGTCGGTCTCGGTATCGCCGGTCAGGTCGAGAACACGCGCTCTACCGTGCTCTGGGCACCCAATCTTCAATGGCGACGTGTCGAGGTTCGCGCGATTCTCGAATCCGAGCTGGGCGTGACAGTCATTGCCGAGAACGATGCCAATGCCGCAGCCTGGGGGGAGTTCACCTTCGGTGCGGGTGCCGACGTCGACGATCTCACCGTGGTGACCGTCGGCACCGGTATCGGTGGCGGCGTCATCGTCGGCGGCATGATGCTGCGTGGTGCAACAGGCGGAGCAGCCGAAATCGGTCACATCACTCTCGTTCCCGATGGCCGCGAATGCGGTTGCGGGCGGCTTGGCTGCTGGGAGCAGTACTGCAGCGGTAGCGCTCTCGTGCGTCAAACTCGGGAGCTCGCCGCCGAGCGTCCTTCGGATGCGGCGCTGCTTATCTCGCTCGGTGACGGAACCATCGAAGGCATTCAGGGTCCGCAGGTAACGCAGGCAGCCCTCGCCGGTGACCTTGTCGCGATCGATGCCTTCCGTATCTGCGGTGAATGGCTCGGGATGGGTCTGGCAGACCTCACGGCAGTCCTCGACCCGGCTGCCTTCGTGATTAGCGGCGGAGTGTGCGAAGCCGGTGACCTCCTGCTTGCGCCTGCTCGTGCCACGCTCGCGGCCCAGATGCCCGGTGGCGATTTGCGGCCGGTGCCACAGGTGCGTGTGGCTTCCCTGGGCAATGATGCTGGCCTCATCGGCGCGGCAGATATCGCGCGTCGAGCCTCGCGCTAGACCACGGCTCCATCGTCATCACTATCGCGCTCATGCGGCATCCGAGCGATCAAGGTGACGAAACCAGCAACGCTCGCGAAGACTCCCACTGCTCCAAGCCAGCCGCCGAGATCCATGACGTAGGTGACCACGACGAAGACCGGACCGCCAAGCGCGCCGGCCCAGGCGAAGCGTGCGACAGCGTCTGCCGGCGCCTTCAGGGGCGGGGGATGAGGCGGCTGGTAGTCACCCTCTTCGGCTAGTAGTTCATCGATGAACGGATCAGGCGTCGGCGTGAGATCGCCGATGTCGATGGTGCCCGAGAGATCGGCCACGATCGCGTCCCATGCGCGCTGTTCCTTCTGAGCCGAGAGATCGGGATTCTCATTCTCGTTCTCGGGCGTGCCGGGCTCTGGTGCCATGTCAGTTACTCAGTCGGCGCACGAACTCGATGCTGCGCTCGTGAATGAATTCGGCGTCATAGTCGAGGGTGGCAACGTGATACGAGTGGATCAACTCGATGGAGGTGACGTCACCTGAACTCACATTGTCGAGAATCCATTGCGCGTTACTGGCCTCCACCACGTGATCGACCGAACTACGGAACAGCAGCACCGGCTGTGTCACGCGACCGATGTCTGACTTGATCGCGGCCCAGAGCTGGGTCAGCGAATGCGCGGCCTTCAGCGGGATTTTCGCGTAGGCCCCTTCGTCGACCCCAGGCTTGCGAATGTCATTGGAAATGCCGGGGAAGGCAGGGATGAATCTCTGCAGGAAGGGCAGCAGATAGCGATCGGGACGCTCGGAGTGAACCGCGGCATTGACCAGCACGATGCCGCTGATGCGATCGCCATGCTGCTCGGCCAGGCGCAGGGTCAACGAGCCGCCCATCGATAGGCCCA
>Ga0164293_10005455_pt1 | contig 10820 bp, 9 predicted proteins | sample GEODES118metaG_FD_111487 | JGI IMG/M metagenome (GOLD analysis project Ga0164293, IMG submission 111487) | Eutrophic lake water microbial communities from Lake Mendota, Wisconsin, USA - GEODES118 metaG | ecosystem: Environmental > Aquatic > Freshwater > Lake | place: USA: Lake Mendota, Wisconsin...
ACACCATGAGACAGGGTACCTTTTGCCCTACCAATCCACACTCGACCCACGCTTAGAGGGCCCAAATCTTCTAAGCATCGCACCCACACATAGCGAGCCTTACGAAAGGTAACGCGCTGAAAGGATCACTCTCATGACAGATATGAATTTTCCACCACAGGCTAGCGCAGCAAGTGCGTTAATCGGAGATCCTTCGGCTTTTGGTCGAGTAGCAGAAGATGGAACAGTTTTTGTTAGAACAGCTCAGGGTGAAAAAGCCGTTGGGTCGTACCCGGGAAAAACCGCTGACGAAGCACTTGCCTACTTTGTTCGAAAGTTTGAAGTTCTTGCAGCTGAAGTTGCCTTGCTTGCTGCACGCATCAAGAGTGGAGCCATGGTTCCATCCGATGCTTACGCTGCAGTTAAGAAACTGCGTGAGCAAGTCAAGGAACTAAATGGTGTCGGTGACCTGGATGCTTTGGCCGCGTCTGTAGAGCAAATCGAGCCACTTATTGAAGGACATCGCGAAGCATTTGAAGCCAAGAAGGCCGCCGAAACTGCAGCAAAAGCCGCTCGTCGCGAACAGATTCTCGTGGAAAAGGAAAAAATAGTTACGGAAGCCGAATCATTAGCACTTTCCGAGAGTTGGAAAGCAACCGGTGATCGTCTCAAGGTTTTACTCGATGAATGGAAAGCAGCACCGCGTTTAGAAAAGAAGGCAGATGCCGATCTTTGGAAGCGTTTTTCATCCTCACGAAACAAGTTTGATAAGCGACGTCGCACGCACTTTGCATCTCTTGAAGCTATGCAATCAGTTGTTGCAGATGCAAAGAAGAAGATTGTGGAAGAGGCTGAAACGCTGGCAACATCTACTGAATGGGTTCCAACCGCTAAGCGCTTCAAAGTCCTGATGGATCAGTGGAAAGCTGCCGGACGTGGCAAGAAGAATGACGATGCAAAACTTTGGACACGATTTAAAGCAGCCCAAGATCAGTTCTTTACTGCAAAGAATGCTGATCTTGAAAAGCGCGATGTGACCATGGCTGCTAACCTTGCAAAGCGCGAAGAAATCGTTCCACTTATGGAAGCGTTGCTACCTATTACCGATGTTAAAGAGGCTCGCAAAGCTCTCAACGAACTGCAGCGCTCTTGGGAAAAGATCGGCATGACCCATAGGGATAAGCGCGCAGCACTTGATGCTCGCGTAGCAAAGGTTGAATCCACAATTAAGGAAGCAGAGGCTGAAATCTGGCGCAAGACAGATCCGGCCGCAAAGAAGCGCGCGCAAGAAGTTGTTGCACAGCTCATCGAGTCAATTGCTAACTATGAAAAGGCTGCAGCTAAGTTTGCTGCAACTGGCAACACAAAGAAGGCAACTGAAGCTGCCGAATCTGCGGCTGCACGAAAGGTGTGGTTAGCAGAGGCGGAAAAGGGTCTGTCAGAGTTCAACTAACAACAAGATTTAGTTGTTAGTTGTTCGATACACATCGTAAACACCTTCGATGCCTCGCACCGCTGCCAGAACTGCATCTAGATGTGTTGCATCTGCCATTTCAAAAGTAAAGCGTGAAAAAGCAGTGCGATCTTTTGATGTACTCACAGAAGCACTCAAAATGTTTACATGTTGCTCGGACAATGTTCTGGTTACATCGGCCAGCAATGAAGCGCGATCTAGAGCTTCTACTTGAATGTTTACCAAGAAGATCGAAGCGGCTCCAGTTCGCCACTTAACTTTGACTACACGATCGGCCTGATGGCTCTGTAGATCTGAAGCATTGGTGCAATCGGAGCGGTGAATTGATACTCCGCTCCCCTTTGTAATAAACCCCATGATCGAATCACCCGGTACCGGCGTACAACAGCGAGCCAGTTTTACTAAAACATCATCCGTGCCTTCAACATCAATAGCATTACTTGAACGTCTGGTTGTGGGAGCTCGATGTGGCAGAACATCCATAGTTGGCTCTGGATGAGAATCTTCTGCGCCCATGGATGCAACAAGCTTGTCAATGATTGATGCAGCTGAGACATGACCATCACCGACTGCTGAATACAGACCATCAATATCTGAATAACGAAGGTCATGCGCTAATTCAAGAAGTGAATGTCCTGCAAAAATCTTTTGTAAAGGCAGTCCAGCCTTTCGCATTTGGCGAGCTATCGATTCGCGACCAGCATCAATTGCTTCTTCGCGTCGCTCTTTGCTAAACCAGGCCTTGATCTTTGAACGAGCTCGAGGACTCTTAACAAAGTTCAACCAATCTCTACTTGGACCAGCATTTTCGCCCTTATTGGTGACGATTTCGACAACATCTCCGTTGTTTAAGCGAGATTCCAGCGGAACCAAACGACCATTTACTTTTGCCCCGGCACATCTAAGACCAACATCTGTGTGCACGGAAAAAGCGAAGTCGACAGGAGTTGAGCCGCCGGGCAGGGCGACGACACTGCCCTTAGGTGTAAAGACGAAAACTTCTGGAGAACCTAAATCAAATCGCAAAGCTTCTAGGAACTCTGAAGGGTCCTCAGTTTCTTTCTGCCATTCATGTAATTGGCGCAGCCATAACATTTCTGGGGATGAGTCACTGCTTTCTGCCCCTTGTTTATACTTCCAGTGAGCTGCGATACCGAATTCAGCGCGGGCGTGCATATCGTAGGTACGAATTTGTATTTCAATGGCTTTACCATTTGGGCCAATCACCGTCGTGTGCAGTGATTGATACAGATTAAATTTAGGCATCGCGATGTAATCTTTAAAGCGACCAGGTACCGGACTCCAGCGAGCGTGGATCGAACCAAGTACGCCGTAACAATCACGAACATCATTGACCAACACTCTGATGCCAACAAGGTCATATATGTCATTGAAATCACGGCCGCGTACTACCATTTTTTGATAAACCGAAAAGAAGTGTTTCTTTCGACCAGTAACCGTTGCGTCAATCGTATCTCGCGACAAATCCTCTTTAACTGTTGCAATTACCTCTTCTGTCAACTTATCGCGCGAAGGTGAACGTTCTGCTACCAACCTAGAAATTTCTTCGAACTTTTTTGGCTCAAGAACTTCAAATGAAAGATCTTCAAGTTCCCATTTCATCGCATTCATACCAAGGCGGTGTGCCAAAGGCGCGTAGATATCCAATGTCTCTCGAGCTTTACGAAGCGCACTTTCCTCTGAAACATACTTCCATGTCCGTGCATTGTGTAAGCGATCGGCTAATTTAATAACCAGCACACGAATATCTCTTGACATCGCAATGACCATCTTGCGAACGGTTTCAGCTTCTGCAGTTGGGCCGTAAGACAGTTTGTCTAACTTGGTTACGCCATCAACTAAATTTGCGATCTCATCTCCGAAATCATGACGTAACTGAGTTGATGAATACTCGGTATCTTCAACTGTGTCATGCAACAAGGCGGCAATGATGGTTGCAGGATTCAAGCCAAGGTTGGCCAGAATTTCGGCAACTGCAACTGGATGAGTTATGTATGGCTCACCAGATTTGCGTAATTGTCCTTCGTGGGCAATCCGAGCAACTTCATAGGCCCGAGAAATATCCGCCTCATTAACTAAGGCATGGTTTTCTTTGAGAGCACTAACTAGTGGTGCTATCAAAGTATCCACAAAGAACCCTACTTACGACCTTTACGCTTTGGTTGGTTGCGGGGACCGCGACCATTGACAACCGCAACAGATGCAACGCCAGCATTTGAAGTGGTTGCAGCTGCAGATCCGCGTGCCTCTACTCGCTTGGCAAGTGCCTGCATAGCTGGCTCTTTCTCGCGTAGTTGAGCCAAGATTGCTGGTGCAATGAAGATCGATGAATACGTTCCAACAATCAATCCAATAAACAGTGACAGCGATAGATCCTTAAGTGTTCCTGCGCCAAGAAGTCCTGCTCCAACGAACAAGATTGCTGCCACGGGAAGAATTGCAACGATCGAGGTATTTGCTGAACGAACGATTGTCTGATTGACAGCAAGATTTACTGCCTGTGAATACGTCTTAGTCGAGACCGCTGAAATTGCTTTCGTATTGTCTCGAACCCTGTCAAAGACCACCACGGTGTCATACAAGGAATAACCTAAAATCGTTAAGAATCCAATGACAGTTGCCGGCGTTACATCAAAGCCCACTAGCGCATAGATTCCGACAGTGATGAAAACATCGTGCACAACTGCAACGATTGCTGCAATAGCCATCTTTGGTTCTAGCGCCATTGCAAGATAAATCATGACAACCAATAAGAATCCGAAGAGTCCGTAGAGTGCCTTACGGGTGATTTCCTTGCCCCATGAAGGACCAATGATTTGAACATCAATAGATGAAATATTGACCGAGAACTTAGCTGCCAAAGCGTCTTGAACCGCGTTGTTTACCGCCGGGTCTAACGCTTGCGTCTGAACGCGAACCTTGTCATCTCCTACAAGTTGGACTATCGCCTCGCCCGGAACACCAGCTTCTTCAGCTGCTTCTCTGGCAAGAGCCACCGATGGGTTAGGTGTATTAACTGTAAATGAAGATCCACCCTTGAATTCAATTCCGAGAGATAAACCTTGAATCGCTAGCGCTCCAATAGACAAAAGAACGAAGAATCCAGAAAGGGCGTACCAGCGACGGCGACGGCCAATGAAATTAACAGATGTCTCTCCACGATAGAGACGACCACCTAAACCTGAAAACTTTGACACTTTATGCCTCCTTCGCAATGACTAGACCAAGACTCTTAGGTGAAAAACCTGAGAGAGGATGACCCGAGTTGAAGAACTTCATTCGAGAAATCAATACAAGTGCAGGCTTGGTGAAGAGGAAGATAATTATTAAGTCGATCAGTGTTGTTAGTCCCAGCGTAAATGCGAAACCACGGACACCACCAACTGAGAATACATAGAGGAGAACCGCGGCGATCAAGGAAACAAAGTCCGCGATCAAGATCGTGCGGCGCGCACGCACCCAGCCCGTTTCTGCTGCGGTTCGCAACGATCGTCCTTCTCGCATCTCATCCTTTACACGTTCAAAGTAAACAATAAATGAGTCTGCCGTGACACCGATGGCGGTAATCGCACCGGCGATTCCAGCCAGTGTCAAAGTGAATCCAATCCATTGACCCATAAGCAAGATCAGGGTGTAGAGCATGATTGCTGCAACAGCCAATGAACCTACTGTTACAAGTCCCAATGCTCGGTAATACAACAGCGTGAAAATTACTACTAACAACATACCTAGACCTGCAGCTAATACTCCAGCGTTAAGTTGATCGGCTCCGAGTGTTGGAGAAACTTGCTGTACCTCACCGCGATCAAATGCCAGTGGAAGCGCACCATACTTCAAAACATTTGCAAGATCCTGCGCTTCAAGCTGCGTAAAACTTCCGGTAATTTGAGCATTGCCCGAAGGGATCGCTTCTGTAATTCTTGGTGATGAAACAACTAAACCATCAAGAACAATTGCTACTTGATTAGTTGGTTCGGGCAGAGAGGTAACGCGTGAAGTCAACGCACCAAACGCTGCAGTTCCTTCGTTATCAAAGGTAAGACTTACAAACCAAGCACTTCCGGCCTGAGTATCTAAGCCTGCTGATGCCTTTGAAACTTGACGACCCAAGACTTCTGCAGGAGCCAAAATGTATTTTATTCCACCTGCACGATCACAAGTCACCAATACGGAATTTGCGTCATCTGCGCCATTTCCTTGAAGATTTTCTGGCTTGGTGCAGTCAAGGGCTGCAAACTTCGCATTGTCTGCTGCGCTGACACCAGCTGCAGGAGTTGCTTCCGCATCCCCTGTTGCCGGAACACCAGAAGCAGATGCAAGCACCTGACGGAAACGAAGTTCTGCAGTCTGACCAACCAAATCAACAACGCGACGACCAGTGTCCCCTGGTACCGAAATCACGATCTGACGATTAGTTCCACTGCCTTGCGCAGTTACTTCTGATTCAACAACACCTAGTGAGTCAACGCGTTGGCGAATAATCGAAACTGCTTGATCGATTGCCTCGCTTGTAACGCTTCCTTCTTGTCCTGGAGCGATTCGAGGTTGCAGAGTGACCGAAGTACCGCCACGTAGATCTAAACCTAATTGCAGACTCTTGGAATCTTGAAGGAACACAAGGCCTGTCAAAGAGACAAGGATTAGGCCCAGAATTGCCAAGGTGCGGCCAGGTCGTGAGCTGGTCTTTATTGGTTTCGTTGTTGTAGACATAGGGGCAGAGTCTAGAGGTCAGATGCGGGTAAGTCGAAAAGCGTAGAAATTTCAGCAGGTGGCGTTCGTCCTATATGCCGCCAGCCCTGTGCGGTCGCTACCCGTCCACGCGGAGTTCTGGCCATGAAGCCATTGCGCACTAAAAACGGTTCCGCAACTGATTCCACCGTTTCGGTCTCTTCGCCCACAGCAATTGCCAAGGTAGAAAGACCAACAGGCCCACCATTGAATCGTTCGATCAATGCTACTAAGACCGCTCGATCCAGACGATCCAAACCGAGCTGATCAACTTCATACATCTCTAATGCGGCTTGAGCTTGGGTTAATGAAATAGTCGATGCACCCTGCACTTGTGCATAATCACGAACACGTCGCAGAAGACGATTTGCAATTCGAGGTGTCCCCCGAGATCTTCCTGCGACTTCCAAAATTGCATCCTGATCTATTGAAATCTTCAACAGATCCGAACTACGTGAAATCACATGAGCAATATCTGCTTCTTCGTAAAAATCTAAATGCGCTGTGAAACCAAAACGATCACGTAATGGACTTGGCAAGAGACCGGCTCGCGTAGTGGCACCTACCAATGTGAAATGTGGCAGCTGTAATGGAATTGCAGTTGCGCCAGGACCCTTTCCTACGATGACATCTACGCGAAAATCCTCCATCGCCAAATACAGCAACTCTTCGGCAGGTCTTGGCAATCTATGAATCTCATCTAAAAAGAGAATTTCACCTTCTACTAATGAGGACAAGATGGCAGCTAGATCACCCGCATGCGTAATTGCGGGACCACTTGTGATCCGAATCGGTGCATTCATTTCACTGGCCAGAATTAAGGCAAGCGTTGTTTTACCCAAACCAGGAGGGCCGGAAAGCAAAATATGATCGGCTGGAGAATTACGGTTTCGCGCCGCAGTCAACAATACATCAATTTGTTCACGCACTCGATGTTGACCAATAAAATCAGATAGGGACTTTGGACGCAATGCATGTTCTAGTGCAGACTCTTCATTCTTTATTTGCGGAGCAACTAAACGATCATCAGCCACGAGAACTCTTTCCACTAGCTAGTGTGCGTTTTAGTAGATCACTGAGTTCTACAGTTGATGCATCGATTCCATCTCCCTGAAGCTCGGAAACAACTGCAGAAATCGCGTTATCGGATTCTTTCGGTGAAAAACCTAGTGACACCAATGCACTTGATAACTGCTCTCTCCAAGCGGGTTGATGCCCCTTGTATTGCTGGACATGAGAAAGATCGCTCAATTTTCCTTTGAGCTCCAAGATCATGCGCTGTGCACCTTTACGACCGATCCCAGGAACCTTTTCAATTGCGCCAATGTCTTCTTGCGAAATAGCGCGACCGAGATCTTCTGGAGTAAGTGCCCCCAGAATGGACAGCGCCACCTTTGGTCCAATACCTGAAACTGTTTGAACTAGTTCAAACAAGGTACGTGACTCTTCATTTACGAATCCGAAAAGTGTTAGGGAATCTTCACGCACTACTAGTGAGGTAAACAGCTGGACCTGCGAACCAAGTGTCACTTGAGTAGTTGTTAAAGGTGTCACTAGAACGCTAAAACCAAAGCCGCCAACTTCAACGACTAAACGATCGCTTTGAATAGATCGTACGGTTCCACTCAAAAGAGAAATCATCGTGATCTCAATTTCTTAAGTCGTGTTTGTTCTGCGGCAACAGCTTGTGCCAGTCGAGTGTTTCCGCCACCACGCCAAATGTTACAAATAGCAAGAGCCAAAGCATCTGTTGCATCAACTGGCTTTGGAATCGAATCAAGGTTAAGAATCTTCTGGACCATCATCGCCACTTGGGCTTTGTTTGCACGACCATTGCCAGTAACCGATGCTTTAACTTCAGATGGCGTATGCATCATGACTGGGATTCCTGCCTTTGCCGCCAATAACAATGCAACTCCTGCAGCTTGCCCGGTACCCATGACGGTTCGAACATTGTGTTGCGAAAATACTCGTTCAACCGCGATTACATCTGGCTTCCAGACATTTATCCATTGCGATAGTTGCTGATCAAGATCCAAAAGTCGTTGTTCCAAAGGCGCATCTACCGGCGTCAGGACGACACCAACTTCTACAAGTGAGATTGGCGAACCGACCGCGCCATCTACGATGCCCACACCGCAACGAGTTAAACCTGGGTCAACACCCAAAACTCTCATTGCTGTCCTCGTGCTTTCTCAATATGTCAAAGTTAAAGCCTAAGGTTATGGCGCAAAGCTCTAGTCGAGGCTCGCCATAACTTCATCGGAAACATCGAAATTGCTATATACATTCTGAACATCATCTAGCTCTTCAATTGCATCGATCAACTCAAAAACCTTCTTCGCTCCGTCAGCGTCCAAAGGAATGGACATTGATGGAAGGAAAGAAGAATCGGCAGATTCATAATCAATACCAGCGTTCTGAAGCGCGGTTCGGACCGGAACCAAATCAACCGGTTCGCTCACGATCTCGAAGGCTTCGCCTAGATCGTTTACTTCTTCAGCACCAGCCTCAAGGACTGCTTCGAGAATTGAATCCTCTGTTAGGGAGCCATCCTTCTTGACGATGACAACACCTTTGCGATTAAACAGGTAGGACACTGATCCAAGATCTGCCATGGATCCACCGTTACGAGTAACTGCGACTTTAACTTCAGATGCCGAACGGTTTCGGTTATCCGACAGACACTCGATCATGATTGCAACGCCATTGGGACCGTAACCCTCGTACATGATGGTGATCCAGTCTTTTGCACCTGCTTCTAAACCCGCACCGCGTTTTATTGCACGATCAATATTGTCGGCGGGCATTGAGGATTTTTTAGCTTTAGCAACAGCATCGAATAATGTTGGGTTGCCATCCATATCAGCGCCGCCGTTACGCGCAGCAACTTCAATTGCACGAATCTGCTTAGCAAAAACTTTTGCTCGACGGCTATCAATAATCGCCTTCTTGTGCTTTGTCGTAGCCCACTTGGAATGGCCTGACATGGATTCACCTCACCTAGATAAAGATCAAACTTTTTATTCTTGGACTACTTTACCTTCTGAAGTGCTGGGCGGGCTACTTGCTCGATAAAATAGCGATGAATTCGATGATCGCCTGTTAATTCAGGGTGGAATGATGTTGCAAGTGCAGTTTCCGAACGAACGGCAACGGGATGTGTATCTACTGATGCCAAAACCTGAACTGTTCCCGCTACTTTTTCGACCCATGGTGCTCTAATGAAAACAGCTCGAATCAAATCAGGTGAACCGTCTTCGAATGCAATATCGGATTCAAATGAATCAACCTGGCGTCCAAAAGCATTGCGCCTGACGGTGATATCTAATCCACCGAAACTCTTTTGACCAACTTTTGCATCCAGAATTTCATCGGCTAACAAAATCATTCCTGCACAGGAGCCATACACCGGCATCCCGTTCTTGATTCTACTCTTTAGCAAGTCAAAGATGCCAAAAACCTCAGCTAACTGAGCGATAGTCGTTGACTCTCCCCCAGGTAAAACCAGAGCATCAATCTCTTCGATTTCCTGTGCGCGTCTTACAGCAACTGCTTCAACACCGCACGCTGACAAGGATTCAATGTGCTCGCGGACATCACCTTGTAAAGCTAATACCCCAACCTTCATTGAACGTGAAGTTACCAACCACGTTCTGAAAGACGGTGAGGCGCTGGAAGATCGGCAACGTTGATTCCGACCATCGCCTCTCCTAGACCACGAGATGCATCGGCAACAACTTTGGCATCATCCCAAAATGTTGTCGCCTTTACGCAAGCTGCTGCACGTTGAGCAGGATTGCCAGACTTGAAAATACCTGAACCGATGAAGACGCCATCTGCGCCCATGCTCATCATTAGTGCTGCATCAGCCGGAGTTGCGATTCCACCAGCTGTGAAAAGAACTACGGGAAGTTTTCCAGTTTGAGCAACTTCCTTAACCAAGTCATATGGTGCCTGAAGCTCTTTAGCGGCTACATAAAGTTCATCTTCACGCAATGATGACAGTCGACGAATTTCTCCACCGATCATTCGCATGTGCTGCATCGCATTTGAAACATCTCCAGTACCTGCTTCGCCCTTTGAGCGGATCATCGCCGCACCTTCATTAATTCGACGAAGCGCTTCACCAAGATTTGTTGCACCGCAAACAAATGGAACCGTGAAATCAAACTTATCAATGTGGTTTACGTAATCAGCTGGAGTCAACACCTCTGATTCATCAATGTAATCAACGCCGAGTGATTCCAGAACACGAGCTTCAACAAAGTGTCCGATACGGGCCTTTGCCATAACCGGGATTGACACGGCGGCTTGGATCTTTTCGATCATGTCAGGATCAGACATTCGAGCAACTCCGCCTTGTGCGCGGATATCTGCTGGCACGCGTTCAAGTGCCATAACTGCAACAGCACCGGCATCTTCGGCGATCTTTGCTTGTTCGGCGTTAACAACATCCATAATGACGCCGCCTTTAAGCATTTCAGCCATTCCACGCTTGACGCGACCGGTGCCTGTTACTTCAGCCATGATTTAGTACTCCGCTTCAATCGAAAGATAGAGCCCAATCCTACTTCGTCTTTTCAACACTGCGCCACGTGAATTCAGGCTCACGATC
>Ga0164293_10005459_pt1 | contig 10817 bp, 12 predicted proteins | sample GEODES118metaG_FD_111487 | JGI IMG/M metagenome (GOLD analysis project Ga0164293, IMG submission 111487) | Eutrophic lake water microbial communities from Lake Mendota, Wisconsin, USA - GEODES118 metaG | ecosystem: Environmental > Aquatic > Freshwater > Lake | place: USA: Lake Mendota...
ACAAATAAAGGGAGGTGCCGGGAGTGGACACACCACAGCTACTCCCGGCACCACCTAACATCATCGGCCCGACTTGGCGCAGAACCGTTGACGGCTGGTATCTGCCAGAGAAGACCCTGGGCTGGGGCGTACTGAATTGGTGGGCCAATTACGTCCGGACGCCAGGTGGTGAGCACGCCGGCGAAGCGTTCATGCCAACCCTCGAGCAGGCCCGCTGGGTGCTGTGGTGGTACGCCGTGGACGGCGAAGGCCGCTACAGGCACCGGAATGCGGTGTACCGGAGGATCAAGGGCCACGGGAAGGACCCACTTGCCGCAGCGTTGGCGCTGGCCGAGCTGTGCGGCCCGGTGGCCTTTGACTTCTTCGACCTCAAGGGCGATCCCGTTGGCAAGCCGCGGCACGCCGCGTGGATTCAGGTAGTGGCGGTGTCGCAAGATCAGACACGCAACACGATGAGCCTCTTCCCGGTGATGGTGTCGCAGCAGTTGAAGCGGGAGTTCAAGCTCGAGGTCAACAAGACCATCATTTACAGCGAGGCTGGCGGCAGGATCGAAGCGGTCACCTCCTCGCCGCATTCAATGGAGGGCAACAGACCCACCTTTGTGATCCGCAACGAGACACAGTGGTGGCTCGAGAGCAACGACGGCCACGCCCTGGCGAACGTCATCGAGGGCAACGTCTCTAAGATTCCCGGTTCGCGGACGTTGTCGATCTGCAACGCCCACATTCCCGGCGAGGACAGTGTCGCGGAGCGTGATTACGACGCTTGGCAGGCTGTGCAGTCCGGTCAGGCCGTTGATGTCGGAACCCTCTATGACGCTTTGGAAGCTCCAGCAGATACCCCGGTCTCGGAGATACCTTCACAGAGGGAAGACCCCGCAGGCTACGCCGCTGGTGTGCAGCGGTTGAGGGAAGGCATTGAGATCGCCCGCGGCGACTCGACTTGGCTGCCGGTGGACTCCATCCTTGAGTCAGTTCTGGATGTGCGTAACCCGGTCACCGAGAGCCGCCGCAAGTTCCTCAACCATGTGACAGCCACCGAAGATGCGTGGATCGCCCCTTATGAGTGGGACGCCATCGCGGTGCCGGGGGCCGAGCTGGTCAAGGGTGATCGGATCACGTTGGGATTTGATGGCTCCAAGTCTTCGGACTGGTCATCTTTGGTGGCGTGCCGGGTGGAAGACGGCACCCTGTTTTTGATCGAGGCGTGGAACCCGGTGAAGTACCCCAACGGTGAGGTTCCCCGCGAGGATGTGGACGCCGCTGTCCGGAGCTGTTTTGAGAAGTATGACGTGGCCGGGTTCCGAGCTGACGTGAAGGAGTTCGAGGCTTACGTCGATCAGTGGTCAAGGGATTTCAAACGAAAACTGAAGGTCAATGCGACACCGGGCAATCCTGTCGCGTTCGACATGCGCGGCAACACCAAAAGATTCGCTTTGGACTGTGAGAGGTTCCTCGACGCGGTTCTGGAGCACGAACTGTCCCACGACGGTAATTCGGTGCTGCGCCAGCATGTGTTGAATGCCCGCCGGCACCCCACGAATTTTGATGCGATAGCGATCCGAAAAGCAAGCAAGGACTCCAGTCGGAAGATCGACGCCGCGGTATGCGCGGTTCTTGCGTATGGAAGTCGCCAGGACTTGCTGATGTCCAAGCGCGGCAACAGGACACGAAAGGTGGTCCAGATCAGGTGAGCCGCCTAGAAAGCATGGGGCTGTAATGGCGACCGAAATTGAGAAGACCAGAGACGATCTGCTGAACCTCTTTGAGAATCAGCAGATCGGGCTCAAGGACGACAAGGCGTACTACGACAGCCTTCGCCGGCCAACGGCGGTGGGTATCGCTGTGCCTCCTGAGATGCGTGGGCTGCTGGCCCATGTGGGTTACCCGCGTCTCTATGTGGATTCCATCGCGGAGCGCCAAGAGCTGGAAGGTTTCCGCACGGGTGCCGCCGATTCCGGTGATTCTGAGTTGTGGGATTGGTGGCAGGCGAACAGCTTGGACATTGAGGCCACTTTGGGTCACACCGACGCCCTGATTTATGGGCGCTCGTACATCACTGTCGCTGCGCCTAACAGCGATGATGTGGTTGATCCTGATGTGCCGTTGATCAGGGTTGAGCCGCCCACGGCGTTGCACGCGGTGATTGATCCGCGAACCCGTGAGGTCACTAAAGCCATCAGGGCTGTGTACGCCGACGACGATGTGGTGTACACCGATTCCTCGGCTGCGGTGATGGGCGGGGAAATGTATGCCTGCACCTTGTATCTGCCGGATCAGACGATCCAGTGGGTTCGGCAGTCAGGTCAGTGGCGTGAGGTTTCGCGGGTGCGTCACGGTATGGGTGTTGTGCCGGTGATCCCGCTGGCGAACCGCACCCGGTTGTCGGACTTGTACGGCTCGTCGGAGATCACTCCGGAGCTGCGTAGCGTGACTGATGCTGCGGCCCGCATTTTGATGGACATGCAGGGAACCGCCGAGATCATGGCGCTCCCGCAAAGGCTGCTGTTCGGTGTTCGTGCCGAGGATTTGGGTGTGAATCCTGAGACCGGGGCGAAGATGTTCGACGCTTACATGGCGAGGATCATGGCTTTTGACGATCCGGACGCGAAGGCGATGCAGTTCAGTGCTGCGGAGCTGCAAAACTTCGTGTCGGCGTTGGATGCCCTTGATCGGAAAGCCGCCGCCTACACAGGTTTGCCGCCGTCTTACTTGTCGTTCTCTGGTGATAACCCGGCGTCCGCGGAGGCGATCAAGGCTTCTGAGGCCCGCCTGGTGGCGAAGGTTGAGCGCAAGAACGCTGTGTTCGGTGGGGCGTGGGAGCAGGCGATGCGTATCGCGCACTTGGCGATGCGCAGCGAGGTTCCTTCGGAGATGCTGCGCCTCGAGGCGGTGTGGCGTGACCCTTCGACGCCCACGTATGCGGCGAAGGCTGATGCGGCGACGAAGCTGTACGCCAACGGCATGGGTGTCATCCCGCTGCGGCAAGCCCGCCTGGATATGGGGTATTCACTTGCTCAGATCGAGCAGATGGAAGCGTGGGATGAGCAGGACAACCCGATGGGGTCGCTCGCCAGGATGTACGGCCCGCCCAGGGCGGTTCCTGATGCGCCTGCTGATCCGCCGCCTGACTTGGTGGGGGCGTGAACACTGAGGAGTACGCCGCCGCGCAGGCATTGATCACCGCAGCGGTAGTGAACTATGTGTTGAGGTTCGCCCGGTTCTTCGCAGCCCCGTTCCTTACGCCGAAGCAGTGGATGGGTTTGTTGGAGTTGATGTTCCCCGAGGTGCAGCGCCGCCGGGAGCAGTCGGCGGTCCTGGCGCGGGAGTTCTATGACGCGGAGCGGGCGAGGTCTGTTCCCCAGTTGCCGCGTAACGATCAGCCGTTAGAGCCTTACGAGTTTGACTGGTTCGTTCAGGCGATGGAGCCGCTGCGGGTCCAGATGTCCGCGGAGAACGCCAGTGACAAGGTTGTGGCGCAGATGGCGTTGGCTGCGGCCCGCGAGGTGGAGAACGGTGGACGCCGGCAGATCATCCACGCGGTGGAGAAAGATTCGGCGTTAACGGAGTTCATCACCGCCGACGAGCGTGTCACCGAGCCGATGCCGCAGGGCTTGAAGGACGAACTCGAGGCAATCCTGAGCGGTGAAGAACCGCAGACTTATGAGCGTCCGACGTGGGGCGGTCAAACCGTCACCGAAACCAAACCCAAGCCGGTGAAGCGGTCAAATCTTGTGCAGGGCTGGGCCAGGGTGGCGACCGGGGATGAAACCTGTTCGTACTGCCTGATGCTTGTGTCCCGAGAACCGCTTTACACCTCACCGAAGACGGCGGGTTACTACGGCGAACAGTCAGAAGAAGAGCTGGTTGAGATGTTCAACCGCATGGATTTGGAAACCTACTTCCTTGAGACAGACGCCCTGAACGACGAGTTCAAGAAGTGGCACATCGGTTGCGACTGCAAAGTGGTGCCCGTCTTCGACAAGGCGAACTGGTTCGGCAAGAAAGCCCAGAAACGCGCCAAAGCTTTGTGGGACGACGCTGCGAAGGATGCAGCTAAGTACCGCAGGGACAATCCTGGACGCCGGAAAGTGAGAGGCGAGAACAAAGGCGACCGCTACACCAAGAACGAAGACACCCTGCTGGCTCTTCGCCGTGACATCGACAACGGCAAGATCAGCTCCAAAGACTGGGCCGCACTCCAAGCGGCCTAACCCAAAGGAAAACCGCCCGCCCAAGCACCCTTGATGGGTGTTTTTTATTGCCCAGGAGGCATCAACAATGTCCGACGAAACCACTACCACTGATACCGCCCCGGCCCAGGAGGCCGCACCGAAGGCTGAAACATTCTCTGCGGAGTATGTGCAGCAGTTGCGTGATGAGGCAGCCCGTTACCGCACCGAGAAACGGTCTGCTGCCGAACGCGCAAAAGCTGAAGCCGTCAAGGATTACGAGGGCCGGATCGCGGAGAAGGATTCAGCAGCCAATCTGCTGCAATCCGAACTGTCCGACAGGACGCTGGAGCTGGCGAAGCTCAAAGCTGTCCTGGGGGCCGGCATCGCATCTGAGGATGCTTTGAAGGTCGCGGCTCTCGTCCAGGGAACGGATGAGGATTCGATCTCACAGAGTGTGCAGTCGGTTAAGTCGCTGATCGGGAGGGCTCCCGAGCGGGACCGCCCGGTCGATCCATCACAGGGGTCAGGCAACTATGTGCCTTTGAACGGTGATCCGATTCTGGAGACCGTCAAGCGCATGGTTGGTGCCTGACCTTCCATTCATTTAACAAGTTAGGAAACAAGATTCATCATGGCTGACATTTTCCACACCCCGGCTCCCGATACGGCGGCGAAGCTGACCGACTCGATGTTCTCGGGTTTCCTCGAGCCGACTTTGGCTCAGGATTACTTCGCGGAGGTTGAGAAGACCTCCATCGTTCAGCAGATCGCCCGCAAAATCCCGTTGGGGCCGTCCGGCGTCCGCATCCCGCACTGGGACGGCGACGTTACTGCCCGCTGGGTTGGTGAAACCGAGCAGAAGCCGGTCACCAAGGGCGGGCTGAGCAAGCAGGACGTTGTGCCGTTCAAAATCGCGAGCATCTTCGCCGCTTCGTCTGAGGTTGTGCGGGCCAACCCCGCCAACTACCTGAACACCATGCGCAGCAAGATCGCTGAGGCGATTGCGTTGGCGTTCGACGCGGCTGTGCTGCACGGCATCGACAGCCCGTTTGGCGCTGATCTGGCTGACACCACCAAAGAGGTTGCTTTGGCCCCGAACGCCTACCTGGCGCTCAACGAGGGTCTGGGTCTGCTTCTCGCGGACGGCAAGAAGTGGACCGGCACGTTGCTGGACAACAAGGCCGAGCCCATCCTGAACGGCAGCATCGACAACGCCGGCCGTCCGCTGTTCATCGAGGCGACCTACGACCAGAGCAGCGGCCCGTTCCGCAGCGGTCGCGTCATGGGCCGTCCGACGTTCGTCTCCGATCACGTCGCCAACGAAAACATCCTTGGCTTCCAGGGAGATTGGCAGCAAGTGATCTGGGGTCAGATCGGTGGCATCAGCTACGACGTGTCCGATCAGGCAACCCTGGACCTGTCCACCAACGGTGACGGCTCCGGAATCGTGTCGCTGTGGCAGCAGAACATGATCGCGATCCGCGTCGAGGCCGAGTTCGGTGTTCTGGTCAACGATCCGGAAGCGTTCGTGAAGCTGGTTGATACCCCGGCTCCGAAGCCGCTGGCGACTCCCGCGAAGGCCCCGGCCACCGCTAAGTGACGCTAAGGGCGGTCGGTGACTTCACTTAGGCACTTAGGTGAGGTCACCGACCGCCCACCAGCACCGAGATAGGAGTCGAACATGGCTTACGCAACTCCTGCTGATGTGGCTGTGCGTTGGGGGCGGGAACTCACAGTCGAAGAAACCGCCTCGGTGTCTGTCAGGTTGGAAGATGTGGAGCGGATGATCCGCCGCCGCATTCCCGATCTAGACACCCAAGTCAATTCCGGTGCCATCAACGTCGAGGATGTGGTGCAAGTTGAATCAGATTCTGTTTTACGGCTGGCCCGCAACCCCGAGGGCTATGAAAGCGAAACAGATGGCGATTACAGCTACTCCATCAACAAAGACTTCGCGGCAGGCACGCTGGGCATCACTGACGACGAGTGGGCGATCCTCGGTGTGACCTCCCAGGGCGGCGGAATGTTCTTCCTCGATCCCGTCCCTGTGATGCCCTCTCCGTACCCATACGGGATGTGGCGGCGCGATGCAGAGGACCTGCGGAACCACTACCGGGTCATCGACTGGGTGAGGCAACGCTGGTGAGCCTCCTTGACACAGGGACAGAGCAGATCGTCATCTTCCCCGAAGAGGCAGTGTTGGACGCGGACGGCAACATCCAGACGCGGGCATCCCAAACCGGGGTGTGCGCTATCGCCCGCATCCAGCCGCTGACCCTCGGCAAGAATGAGCGCGACGACGAGGGCTTCGAAACGGAACAAACGTATTCGCTGCGTCTGCCCCGCAATATCCGCTGCCGGATGGGTGCCCAAACTCAGATCGAGTGGCACGGCGAACGGTGGGTGGTGTTCGGGGATGCGTTCCGCTACAACAGCTCACCCAGGACAGCGCATCACACCTACAAGATCAAACGGTACTGATGGCAGTCGAAATCTATGACGAGAAGGGTCTGCCTGAAGAGATCGCCCACATGGCAGGCGTCCACGACGCCTTGGGGGATAAGGCCGGCGACATCAAAATTAAGGCCGATTCCATCCTCGCAACGCATCGCGATAAAGGCGAAGCGAAAATTGAGGTCGATGAGGGCGACGTGGACTGGTTCGTCAGTCTGGTCGATAAAGCGGCGATCCCCATCGAGTTCGGCCACCAAACCCGCACCGGGAAAATCGTTCCCGGCTTGCACATCATGAGTCGAGCATCAGGAATCGCTTAGGAGAGGATTCGCATGTCGGTGATCCCGAGGGTCCAATCCATCGTGCTGCCGATCCTGCGCGAAGCACTTCCTGCCGTGAAGATCGGTTCATGGGTCGAGGACATTGATTACCGGTCATTTCCGCTGTTGAACGTGCGGCGGATCGGCGGTGTCCGACACGACCGAAGGCCCCTAGATTTAGGGATGCCGGTGATTGAGATGACTGCCTTCGGGACGGCATCGCTACCTGACACCGAGCAGCTCTACGAAGACGCCCTGGAGGCGTTACATGAAGCGGTGCGGCTTCAAAAACTAACGGAGGCAGGTTACCTGCATTCCATTAAGGAAAAGTCTGGCGCTACTCAGCTTTCCTCGCTCTTCCAAGACTCCTGGCGAGTCCTTGGCTTGATTCAACTTGGGGTGCGTCCACCTCAAACCCATCAACTAACCAGGAGATAAATCCTTATGTCACTGAATGATGCCGCGGTTGTTACCGCGGCGATTGGCTATGTGTACATTGCCGATCCCGGCACCCCGCGACCGTCGCCTTCGGCGCTTGAGTCCATCGACCCCGAGTCGTTCGGGTCTTCGTCGGGCTCGCTGAAGACGAGCGCGGTTCCCACTGGGGGCACGTTCTCCCTCACTGTCGGTGAGGGCACTGTCGCCCCGAAGCAGGCTGCGGAAACCATTCCCGCCGCCGCCGATAAGCAGGACGCGGCCACCCTGGAGGCGACCGGCGTTGACCCGGTTGCGACCCCTGACCCGAAAGCGGCCAGCACCAAGACTGCTAAGACCGCTAAGACGGTCGAAGCTCCGGTTGCGGTTGCGGCACCTTCGGGCACCACCCTGGACCTGCCGTTCGACGCTGGTTCCGCCGAGGTGCAGACCGCACTGGAGAACATCTCCGAGGTCGGCCCCGGCAACGTGAAGGTCACCGGAGGCGGGTTCCTCGAGGACGGCTTCGTGGTGGCGTTCATCGGTGACCTGGCCGGCGAGAACATCGCGGTCACCGTGAACTCCAAACTGGAGCCGGTCAGCGTGACCGTCGACAGCGCGGTCGTGTCGGCCCCCAACGGGTGGACCAACCTGGGCCACACCAGCCGGGATGACCTGCCCGAGTTCGGGTTCGACGGCGGCGACACCGAGGTTCGCGGAACCTGGCAGAACGAGTCGCTGCGTGAGGTTGTCACCAAGCCCATCGCGGACTATCTGACCATCATGCTGGCTCAGTTCGATATCCCCACCTTCGAGCTGTACTACGGGAAGAACTCCTCGAAGACGCCCGGTGTGTTCGGTGTGTCCGGTGGCACCCAGGCCCCGGTGGAGAAGGCGCTGTTCATCATCATTCAAGACGGCGACACCAAGATCGGGTTCTACGCCCCGAAGGCGAGCATTCGGCGGGACGACTCCATCGAGTTGGCGGTCGATGAGTTCGCGATGTTGCCGGTGCGTGCCACGTTTTTGAAGTACGGCAGCGCCAACAAGTTCGAGTGGATCAACGAAGACCTGTTCGTCTAGTCCATTTGTGTGACCGGGGAGGGGCTGGCGTCTTGGCGGGCCTGCCAGCCCCTCCCCACCCTGCCCGCCACAAAAGGCCCGCCAACAAACTTTATGAAAGGTCCGCTATGTCCAACATCTTCTCCCTTGACGACCTCCGCGAGGAGGTGGAGCGCGAGTTCGCCCCGGTGACAATCGAGTTGAGCGACGGCACCGAAGTGACCCTCCGGAATCTGCTGCGCCTCCCGAAGGGTCAGCGGCGCGACGTGGTCGACACCCTCAAGGTCCTCGAGGCCGTTGACGGCTCAGATGACTCCGACGTGGAAGAGCTGCTGTACGCGGCAACCAGCGTTCTGGAGATCGTTGCCGACCACGGCAAGAAGCTGACGAAGGAACTGGACGGCGACCTGGCGGTCACCATGAAGGTTCTGGAGCGGTGGATGGAGGCCACCCAGCCGGGGGAAGCGAAACGCTCGGGCAGCTAGTTGACGAGTACGGCGAGTTCATCGCTGCCGACCTGCTCGAGGTTTACGGCTTCGACTTGCGGGATTTGTTCCGCACCGATGTGTCCCCGCGCTGGGTTCTAGCTCTGATCAAAAACCTTCCGCTGGGTTCCCGGTTCTTCGCGGAACGGCGAGGCGGTCAGCAGTTCCGCGGGTGGGACGAGTCGCGGTACGCGATGGTCGCTGTGGTCAACGCAGTTCGGGCGCTTCAGTACACCTATGTTGCGGCGCACTCCAAGACTAAGCCGCCACCACCGGAGCCCTTCCCGATACCGGACAAGACGATACGTAAAAAGCAGGCCGGCCCTGGGTCGTTCGCGTTCATCGCGGCGGCGAAGTTGGCGGTTGCGAAAAAAGCAAAGGCGGATTAGATGGCTGCGGCTGGTGATAACGAAGTCGGTCGCGTTGCGATACGTGTTGTCCCCAACACCGACGATTTCGCGAAGAGACTCAAAGCCCAACTGAAAGGCATTGAGGAGAAACTAAAGGCCACCGTCAAGGTCGATCCGGATTCGGATGGTTTCCGCGAGAAGGTCGCTGCCGACACTAGCAATCTTCCTGATGCGGAGCTGAAGGTTCGCGCCGCCCTGGACAAGGCTGCGCTGAGCAGGATTAAGGCCCAGGCGGCAGCCGCGGACGTTGAAATCCCGGCGCGTATCGAAGTGGATCGCGGCAGGTTCAAAGCTGCTTTGGCGGGTTTAACGTCGGGCATCAGCATCGGGAACATTTTCGGTGGCGGTAGCGATGACGGTGCCGCAGCCAAGCTGGGTGGGTTGAGTTCCGCCGCGGACGGCGCATCACAATCCTTCCTGGGGTTGTCGCGCACGGGTTGGATCGTGGCGGGTGTGTTCGCCGCCGCCGCACCGGCTATCGGGTTGGTGGCCGGTCTGCTGGCCGGTTTGCCGTCGCTCATTGCGGCGTTCGCCGCGGGGGCCGGGGCGGTCGCGTTGGGCATCGACGGCATCAAAGCTGCCGCCGAGGGGTTGCGCCCCGAATTCGATGCGTTGAAGGCGGCGGTTTCGGACACCTTCCAGACGCAACTCACACCGATCTTTGACCAACTGCGCCAGGTGTTCCCGGTCCTCCAGGCGGGGATGCAGCAAGTCGCCACCGGAATGTCGGGCATGTTCCAGGGTGTCGCGAATGCGTTAACGTCGGTTCAGGGCATGGAGCAGTTGCAGTCCATCCTGTCTGGTGTCGGGAACTTCTTCACCCAGTTGGGTCCTGTTGTTCAAACCTTCACCGGCAGCATCCTGACCCTCGCGTCAGCCGGTGCCAACGCTTTCGGGACGCTGCTGGCCCCGCTGCAAAGCTTCGCCACCCAGTTCGACGCGGTAGTTCAACGGGTCACCTCGAACGGTGTGTTCGAGGGCGCGATGCAGGGTTTGGCGCAGACCCTCACCGGGTTCTTCGATCTGTTTAACCGGCTCTTCGAGTCGGGCTTGCAGGCTATGGCCCAGTTAGGGCCGTCGCTGCAAAACATGCTGGGCGGTCTGGGTGATCTGCTGGTAGCTGCCATGCCGGCGCTGACCACATTCGCTTCCGGCGTTGCTGACACCATCGGCAACCTGGGCAGCACCCTCGCCCCCGGCTTCGCCGCCCTCGCCCCCGTACTACAGGCGATAATGCCGGTGATCACCCAACTGGCAACAGTTTTGGGGACGACGCTGTCCACTGCTGTGACGGCCCTCGCCCCCGGCCTGACGGCGTTGGCGAACGTCCTAGGCCCAGTTCTGGTCAGCGCGGTAACAGCTTTGGCCCCGGTGCTGACGCAGGTCGCTCAAGTGTTGGGCACTGTGCTGTTGCAGGCTGTGACTGCCTTGGCCCCGCTGATGCCCATGATTGCGGCCACGTTCCAGCAGCTCGCTGCGGCTGTCGGTGAGGGGTTG
>Ga0164293_10005461_pt1 | contig 10815 bp, 8 predicted proteins | sample GEODES118metaG_FD_111487 | JGI IMG/M metagenome (GOLD analysis project Ga0164293, IMG submission 111487) | Eutrophic lake water microbial communities from Lake Mendota, Wisconsin, USA - GEODES118 metaG | ecosystem: Environmental > Aquatic > Freshwater > Lake | place: USA: Lake Mendota, Wisconsin...
AAGCGCTCCTCAATTGACCAAAGGTTCGTATCGTGCGCTCGAACTAATTAATCCGGATTTTACGTTTATCGTTTCCCCCATCAATTCAGCGATGTATCAACTTCAAGAAACCCTATTCGTAGGAAATATACCTTCTACCTTGCAAAAATTGGCAAGCTTGTCTTAGGCTGTCAGGAACTCCTTCATGTTAAAACACCCAGGCGTACAGTAAACGGAAGCGGGGGATAAGGTAATTATGCTTGAGAACCCTTGGATGTCGACTTAGCTTTTCGTTTTATTCCCTTACTCGATTCTTTTGTAAAAAGGTCAGCGGTATATTTCTCGTATAGTTCAAATAAAAACACCATCCTGTTGGCCTCGCTGGTAAATGCTTGTGGTCTGTAAGCCAAGTCCACGGCTTTATCTAATTCGTTGTGTGCTTTCACCAATATCGGTGGCATGGTTAATGGGTCGTAAAGGTCGGCAAGTGAACTTTCAGGAAATTGCAGTCTTGCGTCTAATACTTTTTGTGCTGCGGTTTCTATGGCTTTTACTTGTTTTTCGTTTGTATTTTCTGGCCAAGGAAAATTGTTGTAAACGATATCTTTTGAGTATCTTAAACCATCGCCTAATCTACCACATACAGATTTGACCCAAGTCATATGCATTAAAGAAGACATAATACCAAAGTGAAATAATGTAGACTTTTCAATTATTAGAACTGTATCTGCTGGAATTGAATTTTCATCTTTATTAACTACTATTATATATTTTCTTCTATTTGTTGAAGTGTGAAGTAAAGCAAGAAAGTTTTTAGGGTTTTTTAAATCTCTGAATAAATAAGGTTTTTCGGCAAGTTTTTTAGTTCCTAAATCATTAGATTTTAGTCTATCAATTTTGACTAATTCTAATTTTTGCAAAACATATTTCATCTTTTTTAAATCGTCTGGTTTAATATCAACTAACCATAAACAAAATCGTCTTTCATTATTTACAAGTTCTTTGCCTCCTAATAATTCTCTAAAATAATTTGCTGAATTTGGTTCATTTACTAAAAAAGCAATTTTTTCATCCTCTGTAAAAATCAAATGACCAAAATCAAACGCATAATTTCCTCTATTCATTTGAGGAACATTACATATTGGTTTTGATTTTTTATCAATAAAAATATCTTTTGCATCAACCAAATATGGATTGATATTTTTAGCTTTTATTTCGTGGGCTTCGCCTTTACTGTCTTCATACTCAAAAATGCTTTTGTTATTGGTGTCGTAGTTGGCGAAGCCAATAATCACACAATAAACTGCTGCATTTCCTTTGGCTTCGTTGCTCCATTTGAAAGTTCGGTGGGCAAAATGAATTTTAATTTTGTATTTATTGAACATTTGCCCCCAAAGTATACTTGCTTGTTCTCCTTGCACAATTGAGTTTGTAGATACAAAAGCAACTTTTATTTTAGTGGATTGAATGTATTTAGCTGATTTAATATACCAAGCTGTTACATAATCCATCAAACCTGAATTACTCGAATTATCAAATACATTTAATACTTGATTTTTTTGAAATTTGGTCATAACACTTGCCCCAAGAAATGGTGGATTTCCTAAAATGTAAGAAAGTTCTGTTTTTGGAACTACATTTTCCCAATCGGTTTGCAATGCGTTAGCGTGCACAATTTTTGCCGATTTTATCAAGGGCAAGCGGGCATAGTACTGCCCAAACTCCATGCTCATTTTTAGGTTCATCTGGTGGTCCATCAACCACATAGCTACTTCGGCAATGCGCGCAGGAAATTCTTCGTATTCAATTCCCGCCATCATGTCTACATCCAATAAGGCCACGTCGGCCAACTCAACCACCACGCGGTCGTTTCCATACAAACGCTCTAAAACGGCCAGTTCCAACAAACGTAATTCACGGTAGGTTATCACCAAGAAATTTCCACAACCACAGGCAGGGTCCAAAAACTTGAGTTTACTCAAGCGCTCGTGAAAGGCATTGAGTTTTGCTTTGTTGGTTTTGATGCTTTCAAATTCTGCCCATAATTCATCCAAAAATAATGGCTTGATGAGTTTTAAAATGTTCTTTTCGCTGGTGTAATGCGCGCCCAAGTTTCTGCGTTCTTTTGGGTCCATCACGCTTTGGAACATGGAACCAAAAATTGCCGGGGAAATTTTACTCCAATCCAAGTAACAACATTCCAACAAGGTTTGACGCATTTTGGAATCAAAGTGCGCAATAGATAATATTTCCTGAAACAATTTTCCTCCTACATACGGAAAGGCATTGAGTTGTTCGTCCAAGTTTTTAAAGCGCTTATCCAAGGGCGTGTTGAGTACCTGAAAAATTTCTTGAATTTTTGCTGCTAAGTCGCTTCCGTCTTCACTGGTTCGTTCTTGTATAAAATCTTCGAATTGTTGCTTGTTAAAAATATTGGTGTCCTCAGCAAACAAACAAAAAAGTAAACGAACCAAATAAACTTCCAACGGGTGACCTTCGTAACCAATCTCTTTCAAGCGGTCGTGTAGCTTCCCCATTAATTCAGCTGCTTTTACATTTACAGGATCTTCCTCCCGATAAACTTTTTTCTGATAGCCTGCGATGAAACCAAACAGTTCCACATGGTTGACAAAATCGTCTAATTTAAACTCATGGTATGCTTCTTCACCTATTTCTTCTAAATCATACAGGCGAAACGTTTCAAAATCACAGACCAACACATATTTTGGAATGTCCAATTTTTGTAAGCCATGAATATATCCTTTGGCTTGTCCGTATGCTTTGGTAAGATCTTTCCCTTTACTTTTCATCTCAATGAGCAACCAGCCTTTCCATAGCATATCGATGTATCCATCGCCATCCCCTAGTTTTTTCACTTTGTGCTCAAAAGCAGCAACTTTACGTTGATTCAAGCCAAAAACATTGAAAAAATCAACTAGAAATGGTTTTGCGTCCGCTTCTTCGCGGTGCGCACCTCCCCATTCTTTTGAAAATGCTAAGGCTCTATCCTTTATTTCGTTCCAACTTAAGGTCATTTATTACAGGATTAGATGAAATGATTTAATGCGTTTTCGTCATGTTTTCAGGAACACAAATAATAAAATCAGCTCTTCCCATGTGTTCTTTGTCTAAGGTATTGATATCGGATTGCGTTACCGTAGAAATCGTGGTGATGCGCAAATCCGGTTTTGCCTGCAACAAATACCACATGATGCCTTGATAAAAGTCACTGTGATACGCCCCATTGTAATGCATGAAAAAGGTAGTTGCCTGCATATTCGCTAGAATGAACTTAGCCATCGTCGCATCTTTAAAGGCCTGACTTTCTACCATGTAGCTTCCGTTAGCACCCGAAGGCATATGGGAAGCCATTTCCTTCAAGGCCTTATACTGCGAAAGATTCGTGTCTAATTCAAAGAAGGGGTCGGCCATTTGATTGCGTACAACGGGGGAAAGGGTGTCAAAGGCAGTACGTCCCTTCTTAAACATAAGGCTGGCATATTTACGTTGAATATTATCCGCGATGCATGGAAGCTTATTGGTTTTAGCGAATTCAATGAGTGGCGCATAATCGGTTTCATAATTAGGCCACAGGCGCAAGGAATCTTTTAAGGATTTTTCAGGGATCGCTCCCTGCAGGTAGCGGGTTAATACGGCTTGTTGATCTTGCTCAAACATTTCAAAACCCAACATCAAGTTCGCCCCGTGTTGATCGAATGCATCCTGCGTTAATTCCAACTGCAACCAATGCACGATTGGATTGTCGTGATATTCACCAAAAAGCACCAAATTTCCTGCTAAACTTTTTGATTTAAGGTTTTTGTACGTTACCGACTTTCCTTTGGCATTATAAATCACAAAGGCTTTATCGTATTGACCAAAACAGAGGAAACTCCAAAGTAAGCCACAACACATCAATAAAATTTTCATAGCGTAGATTTCTTACGAAGGTAAGTAATCTGAACTTAATCTAACAAGGTATGCAAGGCCTCTTGAATGTGACTAGACTTAACAGCACCTACGATTTCAGCCATAAATCCCTTGATGAGCATATCGGTGGCTTTTGCTTCACTAATGCCCCGAGCCCTCAAGAAAAATAATGCTTGTTGATCCAGTTGTCCGGTGGTAGAGCCGTGAGAACATTTAACATCATCCGCATAAATTTCTAGTTCCGGTTTCGCATTGATGGTGGCCTGGTCCGACAACAGAATGTTTTTATTGGATTGGTATGCATTGATTTTCTGTGCGTCTTGATACACCTTCACTTTGCCATTGAATACGCCTGTCGCCTTATCCGAGAGTACGCCCTTATAATTCTCATCTGAGGTACAATTAGGGGCCATGTGATGCACATAGGTGTGGTTGTCAATGTGGTTGGTTTCTCGACCAATGAATGCGCCGTATAGTTGGGTGTGGGTGCCTTCTTCTTGTGAAAATACCTCGATTTCATTCCGTGTAAAATGGGTATTCGCTGTCAGAGTTTGTAACGCAAACGTACTGTCTTTTTGTTGGTAGATCCGTTGGGTGTGAAATCCGTAATGTGTTCCCTTGGTATGTTGTACCATGTCTGTATGCAGATCAGCCCCTGGGCCAATAAAGAAATCAAACAGCACATTCGCGTAGGAATCTTCGCTTGTTCCCTCAAAGAACACCTCCAATTGAGCACTGGCGTGATTACCTAGAACGAGTTGATGATGTAAAATCAAGCCGGTATGTTCACCTTGAAGACGGTGGATGATTCGTATGGGCTTGATAAGCTTAGTGTTTGCATCAATGCGTATGGCGACTCCACCTTGAGCTGTTAATGCATTAATGTGCTGTACATGCCCCTGGATCGTGCAGGCATTCCATGCGGTGGAATCGAGGTCACTGGAAAAATCAATATGTAATCCAGCGGGAGGTTCAGCACAATACCACGTTCCGTTTTCAAAAATAATATCAATCGAATCAGAACTGGGAAGCGGGGCTGCGCTTTGATTAATTTTTACGGGGCTTAATTTCAGTGCAGCCACTCGGCCGAGCCGCGTGTATTTCCAAGCTTCATCTCGCGTAGTTGGAAAATGATGTTGGAACTCAACCCCGTCCTTGGCTGCTTGTAATAATGCGGCTGGCAGGTTTAATTGGGTTGGCTCAAGTTGCTTACAAAAGTCGATTAATGTACCACTCATTACTCCGCAGTTTTAATCCAATCGTATCCTTTTTCCTCTAATTCTAAGGCTAATTCTTTTCCTCCAGTTTTCACAATTTTCCCATCGTACAACACGTGAACGAAATCGGGGATAATATAATCCAGTAGGCGCTGATAGTGGGTAATAACAAGGGTAGCGTTTTCCTTGGATTTCAAGGCATTTACCCCTCCGGCCACAATGCGAAGCGCATCAATATCCAAGCCTGAATCGGTTTCATCTAGTACCGCTAATTTCGGTTCAAGCATAGCCATTTGAAAAATCTCATTGCGCTTTTTCTCACCGCCAGAAAATCCTTCGTTCACTGCACGAGAAGCCAAGGATGCATCAAGTGCTACCAAGGCTGATTTTTCTTTAACTAAGGTTAAAAAGTCTTTAGCTGAAAGCGCGGGTAAGCCTTTATGTTCACGAATTTCATTGATGGCTGTTTTCAAAAAATTCACATTCGAAACACCTGGAATTTCTACCGGATATTGAAACGCTAGAAACACCCCTTCGCGCGCACGCTCCTCAATGGACATCTCTAATAAATCTTGGCCTTCAAAGGTGATGGTGCCTGACGTTACTTCATAATCTTCTTTGCCTGCAAGAACGCTTGCCAAGGTGCTTTTTCCTGCTCCGTTTGGTCCCATAATCGCATGAACCTCCCCGGCTTTTATTTCAAGGGTTAAGCCTTTTAAAATTTCTGTCCCGTTAATGGACACATGTAAATCGGTTATTTTTAACATAAGTTTATCTTCAAAATTCTATCCAACACTTCCTTCTAAACTAATACTCAATAATTTTTGTGCCTCAACAGCAAACTCCATTGGCAATTGATTGAGGACTTCTTTACAATATCCATTGACGATTAAGCTAATGGCTTTTTCTTCCGAAATCCCTCGTTGCTGACAATAGAACAATTGGTCCTCTCCAATTTTTGAGGTGGTTGCCTCATGTTCAATTTGCGCTGAAGCATTTTTACATTCTATATATGGAAAGGTATGTGCTCCGGAAACACTACCCATTAGTAAAGAATCACATTGGGAGAAATTCCTGGCATGATCCGCTTGCTTGTGTATCTGAACAAGACCACGATACGAATTCTGGGAATGGCCTGCTGAAATACCTTTTGAAATAATGGTGCTTTTCGTATGTTTTCCGAGGTGGATCATTTTCGTGCCCGTATCTGCTTGCTGATAATTATTTGTTACCGCAACGGAAAAGAACTCCCCAACAGAATAATCTCCTTTAAGGATACACGATGGATATTTCCACGTAACTGCAGAGCCGGTTTCTACTTGAGTCCAAGAAATTTTCGCGTGCGCTTCACATAGACCACGTTTCGTTACAAAATTAAATACCCCGCCTTTACCCTCCTTATCTCCTGGATACCAATTTTGAACGGTTGAATATTTAATTTCTGCATTATTCAATGCAATTAATTCTACCACTGCGGCATGCAATTGGTTTTCATCCCGCTGAGGGGCCGTACACCCTTCTAAATAGGACACATAGGATGACTCGTCTGCAATCACCAAGGTGCGCTCAAATTGTCCGGTTCCTCCGGCATTGATTCTAAAATAGGTAGACAATTCCATGGGACAGCGAACGCCTTTTGGGATATAACAAAAAGACCCATCCGAGAAAACGGCTGAATTCAGTGCGGCATAAAAATTATCAGTGATTGGAACCACGGTTCCTAAATATTGTTTGACGAGGTCGGGATGTTCTTGAACAGCTTCTGAAAAGGAACAAAAAATAATACCTAACTCAGCGAGTTTCGCTTTAAACGAGGTACCCACAGATACAGAATCCATTACAAAATCTACCGCTACACCGGTTAGGCGTTGCTGCTCTTCCAATGAAATCCCAAGTTTAGACATGGTTTCTTTCATTTCCGGGTCCACATCATCCCACGATTCATACTTCTTAGTTTGTTTTGGCGCGGCGTAATAGGAGATGGCTTGAAAATCTGGTTTTTTATAATTTACATGAGCCCAATCGGGTTCCTTCATAGTTTTCCATACTTCAAACGCTTTCAAGCGATAATCCAACATCCAAGAAGGCTCGTTTTTTTTCGATGAAATGAGATGAATGATTTGTTCGGTTAATCCCGCCGGAACAACATCCGAATCAATATCGGAGATAAAGCCATATTGGTATTCTTTATCTGCTAAATCTTTGGCTAATTCGTTTTCAGTATACCCTGCCATGATTATACGGAAAAAGACTCACCGCATCCACAGGTACGGTCAGCATTTGGATTATTAAACACAAAGCCTTTACCATTCAATCCGCCGGAAAAATCTAAGGTAGTACCAATCAGGTATAGGTAACTTTTTCGGTCTACGACCACTTTAACTCCATTATTCTCGAATGCAGCATCTTGTTCCGATTCTTGATTATCAAAGGTTAATTGATACATAAGTCCTGAACAGCCCCCACCGGAAACCCCAACGCGAATAAAAAATCCATCCTTCCCTTCATCTTCCATCAAGCGAAGGGCTTGCTTCTTAGCCTGATCTGTAACGGTTATCATCTTATTTAGATTAATTTTAAATAGTGACTGCAAAAATACCACAAAAGTGGTATTGACTGCAACTATATAAAACAAAAAAATCCCTAAATGTTTAGGGATTTCTGAAATAAGGAAAGTACAGATGTCTTTCCACGAGTATTTTTAGCGAGCCACTTCAATCACTTTAGTGTATAATGTCTCCGTAGCCGATTTGAAAACCAAGGTATATGATCCATTCATTAAATCATTCATATGCAATGATTTTGCATCGGATACAGGTATAGTAGGCATAAATTGTCCATTCGATGCAACAATTTCAATAAACTCAATCCGAGCATCACTCCATATAATGGTTGCATTTCCAGTAGACGCATTACATACCACTTGCACTTTATCATCATCTAACTTCACTGGAATTTCTTGGTTTGCTCTTACAAAGGTTATCGAAGTAAAGGCTAAGACTAAGGTTAAAATAAGTGTTTTCATAGCTTGTTGTTTTGTTATTACAGTTCAAAGGTGGGATGGATTCCACGCAATTGCAACAGTTGAAAGCGTTTACGGAAGAAAATACCATTTGTTACATAAAACACCCTACGTAGAACTACGTAGTTATATCAATATTCAACAAAACCTCAGATATAATCAAAGACATATACCGAATAGTCATTTAACAAAAGACACTAGAATCTTTCAATTAAATTGGTTGAAGAAATAAGGAGAGATACAGGTGGCTTCTTAAATTGAGTTACTGCTTGGAGAGGCAGAAAAGTTTCTAGTCAAAAGTTTTTTCGCACTCGATTTAGTTATAGAAGCCCCTGTTTTTTTTAAAAAACCACTCAGGCATTATGCCTACTACGATAGAAGGGAAGCTTAGGCTTCCTTTCTTTTTTTATACAATAACGGCCTGCTGGGTGCCGCATCATTCTCAAAATTCGATACTTGTAACTCCAAAATGTATGCCCCATCTGCTACATCGGATGGAACATAAATTAATTCGGTAATCGTACGATCGCGCACCGGATTTTCAGGTACATTCCAAAACGCATGATGAAATGCCAAGATTCCACCATCAATTTCCTTATCTACTGAAGGTATATCCACTAAGAGGTGTTTAATGCCGCATTCGTTTAATTTCTGTACACAAGCAACATCCATATAGGTTGGATTGGTATCGGAATAATTCGTTGTGCATTTTATAAGGTTATTGGGCTCTGTACGAATTACCAAGGCGTCACACGGACTAATATTGCGCAATTGCTCCGCGGTGATTACCCGATCTTCCCCAATAACTTCTGGGCTTATCGTTATTAACTGGGCTTCAAAAAAAAATTGATTAAAACACGACGATACCGGGAAAACCTCCTTGGAAATATGTCCATGTGATTCAGTATGCGTTCCATGACCATGCGGATTAAAATAAATATCCCTGAAATTCACAGCGCCTCCCAGTTCCACACTGCCAACAAATCCATTTTCCATTACGGGCGTTATACGTGGATAATCCAAATACCATGCGCGTACCCCATGCGTGGAAACACCAATGGAAAGATCTATAAACTCGGTGGTATCGATAAACCAGTCTCTATCTAGATAAAATTTCATGTTCAAAACTAATTAATTCCCCTTACTTGACAATTGTATGTAAATAAAGTTAAACCCGATTAATATCCACTGCATATAATGAACTTATCTTTGCATTATGGAACAAAAGGATTTACTGAAAGAAATCATTTCGCATTGTAAAGAGTATGGGTATGTTTTCCCCTCTTCGGAAATATATGACGGCTTAGCCGCTACGTATGATTACGGGCAACTTGGTGCTGAATTGAAAAATAACATCAAAACGTATTGGTGGAAAGCTATGACGCAATTAAATAGCAACATCGTTGGTATTGACTCCGCCATCTTTATGCATCCAACCACATGGAAAGCATCCGGACATGTCGATGCATTTAATGATCCGTTAATTGATAATAAGGATTCAAAAAAACGCTACCGTGCAGATGTGCTGCTTGAAGAATACCTTGAAAAGCAAACCCAGAAAATTCAAAAAGAAGTAGAAAAAGGGGAGAAACGCTTTGGGGACAGTTTCGATAAAACGCAATTCATTGCCACGAACCCCAACGTGCTGCGTATTAAGGAAAAACAAACCCAAGTGCAAGAGCGCATGAAAACCGCGCTTAATGAAAGTAACTTAGAGGACTTACGCCAACTCATCATTGACCTTGAAATCGTTTGTCCGATTTCTGGATCTAAAAACTGGACAGAAGTTCGTCAATTCAATTTAATGTTCTCTACATCCCTCGGCTCTGTTGCGGGAGAATCCTCTACCATTTATCTCCGTCCAGAAACAGCGCAAGGGATCTTTGTAAACTTTTTGAATGTTCAAAAATCGGGAAGAATGAAAATCCCCTTTGGGATTGCACAAATCGGAAAAGCATTTAGAAACGAAATCGTGGCGCGCCAGTTCATCTTTAGGATGCGTGAATTCGAACAAATGGAAATGCAGTTCTTTGTTAAACCCGGGGAGGAATTAACCTGGTATGAGCACTGGAAAGAAGCAAGAAAAAAATGGCATCTCAACCTGGGGCTGGGAGAAAAAAACTACCGTTTCCATGACCACATTAAATTAGCCCACTATGCCAATGCCGCATGCGACATCGAATTTAATTTCCCAATGGGATTTAAGGAACTGGAAGGAATTCACTCACGAACGGATTTCGATCTTAAACAACATGAACTGCATTCCGGAAAAAAACTACAATATTTCGATCCTTCTACCAATGAAAGTTATGTGCCATTTGTCATTGAAACATCCGTTGGGTTAGACCGAATGTTCCTTTCTGTTTTAAGTGCTTCGTATACGGAGGAAAAACTTGAAGATGGCAGTGAACGCACCGTGTTAAAAATTCCAGCGGCGCTTGCCCCTTACAAAATTGCTATTTTACCGCTGATCAAAAAAGATGGTTTACCAGAAAAAGCACAAGAAATCATGCGGATGTTACACTTGGACTACACCATTCAATACGACGAAAAAGATTCTATTGGAAAGCGCTACCGCCGACAAGATGCCATTGGAACACCGTTTGCGATTACTGTTGATCACGAAACATTGGAGTCAAATACGGTAACTATACGTAATCGAGATAC
>Ga0164293_10005462_pt1 | contig 10814 bp, 10 predicted proteins | sample GEODES118metaG_FD_111487 | JGI IMG/M metagenome (GOLD analysis project Ga0164293, IMG submission 111487) | Eutrophic lake water microbial communities from Lake Mendota, Wisconsin, USA - GEODES118 metaG | ecosystem: Environmental > Aquatic > Freshwater > Lake | place: USA: Lake Mendota...
ACCCTGCCCAGGCGGCGGCCGTGGCGGAATTCGGGGTGGATGCGATCGGGGTGATCGCGGTGGAGCACTCCCCCCGTTTTCTCGCTCCGCCGCAGCGAAAGCGCTTGTTTTCGGCCGTGGCGGCTGTTGCCCCCCCCTGCCTTGGGGTGCTGGTGGTAGCCGATCCTCCCGACAGTGAGTTGCCCTGGCTGGTAGCCAGCCAGGGCCATCGGGTGATTCAGCTGCACGGGGAGGAAACACCGGAGCGCTGCGCCCAGCTGCGCCAGCGGCTGGATCCCGAGCTTCTGTTCTGGAAAGCTCTGCGGATCCGCCGCCGCGAGGATCTGGCCCGCGCCCGGGACTATGCCCCGGTGGTGGATGCCCTGCTGCTCGATGCCTGGGTCGCCGACCAGCTCGGGGGAACCGGCCATCGCATCCCGGTGGAGTGGCTGGAAGGATTCAGGTCTCCGATCCCCTGGTGGTTGGCCGGTGGGATCACGGCGGAGCGGGTTCCGGAGCTGCTGCGGCGTCTGGCTCCCGACGGACTCGATGCCTCCAGCGGTGTGGAGGACGCTCCGGGGGAGAAGAACCTGCTCCGGGTAAGCCAGCTGGTGGCGACCGTCAGGGGGAGGCCTTGAGGGGCGGTGGGGCCAGCGCAAGGCCGGGCTGACCTCAGTGGCCCAGCAGGGATTCCTGCTGTTTCACCAGCTCAAAGAATTCGGCCTTGAGGCTGGGATCGTGGCGGAAGTCGCCGCGCACCACGGAGTTGACCATGCTGGTCTGGGGTTCCTTCACGCCGCGCCACTTCATGCAGTAGTGCTGGGCCTTGACGAGGATCGCCAGCCCCTGCGGTTCACAGAGGCGTTCGATTTCATCAGCCAGGATCATCACCGCCTCCTCCTGGATGTGGGGCCTGGAGAACACCCAGTCGGCGACCCGGGTGAACTTGGAGAGACCGATCACCCGCTCGCCCGGTTTGATGCCGATCCAGCAGGAGCCGAGGATCGGCACCAGGTGGTGGGAGCAGGCCGAACGGACGGTGATCGGCCCCACGGTATAGATCTCGTCCAGTTTCTTGACGTTGGGGAAACTGGCGATCTTGGGCTGGCTGTGGTAACGGCCCTTGAAGACTTCATGCAGATACATGCGGGCTACCCGCTCTGCCGTTTCTTCCGTGTTGTGGTCGTTGTCGATATCGATCACAAGGCTGCGCAGTAAATCACGCACCTTGCCAGCCACCTCAACTTCGAGTTGATCGAGTTCACCATCTCCAAGATGTTCGGAGATGTTGTCGTTGGCCAGAAAGGGAACTCCTGCCTGCGTCAGCCTTTCGCGGATGCGCACACTTATGGGAGAAGGGGGCATATCTGGTGTTCCCTGAATAGAGCTGAAACCAGAGGGAAGGGTGGAGGTCATGGCTTGGGATTCAGAAAACGCCGGCTGCCGGCATGAGGGTGAGATCATCCACGCATTGAGTGGGTGACTGTTGCGCCAGAATCAGCAGGGCGTCAGCTGCCTGCTCGGCCGTAAGCATGGCACGGCGGTCGAAGGAACTCTGAACGGTTTCACTGTCCCACAGTGGTGTATTTACCGATCCAAGAGTGAGGGTGCTCACCCGGATCCGGTGGCTTCGCTCTTCTTCCGCCAGGCAGCGGCTGAAGGAGGCAAGGGCGGCCTTGCTGCAGCAGTAGGCCCCCCAGTCCACGAAGGCATTGCGGGAGGCATGACTGCTCAGATTGATGATCAGCCCACCCCCTGACTCCCGGAGAATCGGCAGAACCGCCTGACATACCTGAAAGACGCTGGTGAGATTGAGCTGCAGCAGCCGCTGCCACTCCTCCAAGGGCATGTCGGCCAGCTTTCCGGTCCAGGCCATGCCGGCATTGTTGATCACCACCGCCGGCACCAGTCCGCGCTGGCAGAGCTCGGTGATCCCCGGTCCCACCGAGGCGGGGTCTGCCAGGTCGATGCCAGCTGTCTCCACCTGGCGGCCGGAGTGGCGCAGCTCTGCTGCAAGGGATTCCAGTTCGGAGCTGGGGCGGGCCACCAGAAGCAGATCAAACCCTGCAGCGGCAAAACGCCGTGCGGCAGCTGCTCCGATGCCCCGTGAGGCGCCGGTGATCAGGGCTGCGACCAAGGGAGACGGGCAGTTGAAGAAAACCTTAAACAGTCACGACGCCTTCTGTGGGGGCATTTTCCAGAAAGCGGCCCATGCGGCGGAACTTGGCATATCTCTGATCAAGCAGCTCCTGTTCCCCCAGCGCCTGCAGCGATGCGAGGTTCTCCAGCAGGGCGGCTTTGAGGGTTTCGGCCGCCTGCAGCGGTGCCCAGTGGTTGCCTCCGGAGGGCTCCGGCAGCACGGTGTCGATCACGCCCAGTTGCAGCAGGTCAGGGCCGGTGATCTTGAGCGCCTCCGCCGCCACCGGCGCCTTGCCGGCATCCCGCCACAGGATCGAGGCGCAGGCCTCCGGACTTGCCACGGTGTAGACGCTGTGCTCGAACATCAGCAGACGATCGGCCACGCCGATCCCCAGGGCACCACCGGAGCCCCCCTCACCGATCACGGTGGCGATGATCGGCACCCGCAGGCGGAACATTTCCCGCAGGTTGACGGCGATCGCTTCGCCCTGGCCCTGCTCTTCGGCCAGCACACCCGCATAGGCCCCGGGGGTGTCGATGAAGCTGATGATCGGCAACCGGAATCGATCGGCGTGCTCCATAAGCCGCATCGCCTTGCGGTAGCCACCGGGTGAGGCCATCCCGAAGTTCCGGGCCACGTTTTCCTTGGTGTCCCTGCCCTTCTGATGGCCGAGCAGCACCACCGGCTGCTGGCCGATCCTGCCCACTCCGCCCACGAGGGCCCGATCATCGGAGCCCCGTCGGTCGCCATGGAGCTCGATCCAGCTGTCGGTGATCACCTGGATGTAATCGAGCGTGCTCGGACGCTGCGGGTGGCGGGCCACCTGAATCTTCTGGGCCGGGGTGAGCGAACGGAAGATCTCCTCCCGCCTGCGGGTGGCCAGCGTCTCCAGCTGGAGCAGCTGCTGACTGACATCCACCTCGGAATCGCGCGCCAGCTGGCGGATCTGTTCGATCTGCTCCTCCAGCTCTACCAGCGGTTTTTCGAACTCAAGCAGGGGGCGGCGGGCCATCGGGGTATCGCGTCAGAGAGGGAACGTTCAGGCGGTGGCCAGGGAGGGGGCAGGCGCGGCCTCGAGGCCGAGGGCCTGGAAGCCATGGCGGAGGGATGCAGCTCCGATCAGCTCCATCTTCTCCAGATCGATGTTGTTGCGGCCCCAGCTGAAGTTGGTATGGATGCCTTCGAAATCAAGCAGCATCGCTTCGGCGAAGCAAGCAAACATCTGACGCTGCGGGCGGGCCATGTCCGCCACCTCCATCATCTGCCAGCCGATGTCGGAGCCGAATTCCACGATGCCGCCCTTGAGGACGTGCACCCCTTCGGCGGCGGCTTTGCTGTCCAGATTCTTCGGGTAACCGCCGTCGATCATCAGACAGGGTTTGCGGAGGTTGGCCACGTCGATCGTCAGGGTCTGGGGCAGGCTTGCCACCCAGACCACCACGTCGGCCTGGGGCAACGCTTCCTCCAGGGGGAGGATCCTGCCTCCGCCCAGCTCGCTCTGCAGGTCGAGCAGGGGCTGCTGCTGTCGGGCCACAAGCAGCAGTTCCGCCACCCCGGTGCGCTGGCTCAACCAGCGGCAGACCGCGCTGCCGATGTCGCCGGTGGCGCCGACCACGGCCACGGAAGCCTTGTGGAGATCGATGCCGAGCAGGGGTGCATTGGTTTCCACCTGGCGGCAGATCACCCAGGCGGTGTGGGTGTTGCCTGTGGTGAACCGCTCCCATTCGAGCGTGGTGTTGCGGATGTGCTGCTCCTTGAGCAGGTTGAAGTTTTCGAAGATGATCGAGGTGAAGCCACCGAGGGCGGTGATGTCGATCCCGTTCTTCTGGGCCAGCTCCATGGCGTTGAGCACCTTGCGCCGGGCCGTCTTGAACCGGCTGAGCATCTCCGGCACGAACACCGAATCGATATAGGCTCCTTCAATGACCTTGCCCGTGGGGCTGGTGACCTGCACCCGCTCCAGTAGCTGGGGAGGGGCACTGCACCACATGTCCAGATCGCCTTCGGCGTACTCGTCATACCCGAGGCGCCGAGCCAGTTGGCGAGCGTCCTCGAAACTTGTGGAGTGACCGATCAGGCCGAACATGCAGTGCTTGACAACGGGGGACGCCGGCACGGCCGGCGGCCCATCCTCCCATGCGTGGCTATCGGCCGCTTTCAGCTCACCAGGTTCAGCCCACCAGGGCGGCGGCGGCCAGACGGGCGATCTCCCTGGGCGCGAAACCGATCTCGGTAAGCGCATCCTGATAGGCGATCAGGAAATCCTCGATCAGGTCTTCCTTCTCCATCATCAACACCTTGGCATCACCCGCGACGCTCTCGAGCATGCGGCGCACATGGGGAAGATTTTCGCGGTTGGCCTGCTCGAGTTCCGCCCTACTGGTCTCGAGATTGGCCTTCAGCCATTCCTGGCCGTAATTGAGATGGGTGTATTCGTCCTTGACCACACCCTCGGTGATCTTGCGGGCGAACGGATCGGCCACCGGGATGTAGATGTGGTAAGCAGCGATCGCGAAGGCTTCGATCAGGATGGCCTGGATCAGCAGGCAGGTCACCACATTGCCTTCGGCAAGGGCTTTCTGGAAGTTGTTGCGCAGTGGTGCGAAGAATTCCTGGGCGAAGGGCATGTCGGCCTCGACCCCGAGATTCGCCGCGCAGGCGGTGAATCCCTTCTTGTGCTTGAGCTCCATCCGCGCCAGACGGCTGAGTTCCTCGGCCTGCTCGGGAATCAGTGAGCCCAGGGAGATGTAGTTGTCATGGGCTTCCTGTTCGCCCTCGATCACGATGGCATTGATGCGGCTGTAGGCATCCTTGTAGGCCGCACTGCTGAAATCAGGCAGCAGACCGGCCTCAGGCGAGAGGCTGGATTCGCTGGTTTCGAGGGTCGGCATAGAAACCGCATCGGTGGTCATTGAGGCCGACTGTAATCACCCTGCGTCTTCTGTTGGTGGCCAGTCGCTGTGCAGTAACGCCTCCAGTCGTTTCCGCCAACCCTCCACCAGCCTCTCGAACAGCTGCCGGCCCAGCTCCGCTGATGCGGGACGGGGATCCCCCACCACTCCACTGCTGCTGATTTCCCTGGTCAGCCAGCTGCAGGGAGCCGCGCCCTCCAGGCTCCAGCCCGGGGGGGGCTGCCTGTCGCTGCCCGGCCCATCGGCCTGACGCTCCGCACCGGTGAGTTCGGGGTGGAGATGGAGCATCAGGCTGGTTTCGGCCAGGCCGGCATGGAGCCCTTCGCTGCGCTCTGGCTCTGGCAGCAATTCGGCGATCCCTTCCGGGCCCCGCCACAGAAAGCAGGGAAGCACCGCCATCCGGGGGCGCAGGGTCCGCAGCTGCCTTCCCGCCACCTCCAGCAACCCGATCTGCCCTCCATGGGCATTGAGCAGCACCAGCCTGCGGAAGCCCGCGTCAGCCAGGTCGCAGCCGATGCTGGTGACCAGGCTGATCATCAGTTCCGCCGGCAGGCTCAGGGTGCCGGCGAATCCCCGGTGTTCGGGGGAGAACCCCACACTCTGCAGCGGCAGTCGCCAGATCGGCAGGGCCGGATCGAGGGCCTCAAGCACCGCATCGCTCACCCGCTCGGCGAACAGGGCATCGGTGCCCAGCGGCAGGTGGGGGCCATGCTGCTCCACCGCTCCGATCGGCCATATCACTGAGCTTCCCGGCCGCTGGGCCTGGCGACGCACCTCCTGCCAGCTGAGGTGCTCTAGACGGCGAGATGGCAGGGGAGGGGGCACGTTCATCAGCCGGGCTCGGGGGACGATTCGTACAGTGTGAGATCACGAGCTTCCCTGAGGACATGGCCGGAACCGGCAACCCTGCGCCGCGTCAGCCCCGGACTCCCGCCCAGCGCCCGGCGCCGGCTCCGCCGCTGCGCAAACCGCCCCAGGTGATGATGATCCGCAAGGAGGAAGCGGCCACCCCAGCTGCTCCGGCCGAGGCTCCCGCCGCTGCCCAGGCGGCCCCTCCCGCCGCCTCCACCCCACCGTTGGCCCCTGCCCCACCGGTGGCCCCTGCCCCCAGCACCCAGTCCAGGGGCCCATCCGGCAGCCCCGCCAGCGACGACGACCTCTTCGACATGGCAGGGATGGAGGGGATGACGATGGCCGATCTGCTTGTCCCCGACACCTCTCGCCAGCGCCGCGCCGCCACCGCTGGCTCCGGGGGCGGCGTCGCCGGTGCCGGTGGCCCGACCCCGCAGCGGGCGGCCCCCGGTCGCACGGTCGACGATTTCGACTTCGATGAGGAGGCTTTCCTCGCCGCCCTCGACGAAAACGAACCGGTGGGCACCACCGGTGAGGTAGTGCGCGGGGTGGTGGTCGGGATGGAGAGCGACGGGGTCTATGTGGACATCGGGGGCAAGGCCCCCGGTTTTATGCCCAAGAAGGAATGCGGGCTCGGCGTGATCACCAACCTCAAGGAGCGGTTCCCGAAGGGGGCCGAGGTGGAGGTGCTGGTCACCCGCGAGCAGAACGCTGATGGCATGGTCACGGTCAGCGCCCGTGCCCTTGCCCTGCGGCAGAGCTGGGAGAAGATCCGCCAGCTGGAGAAGGAGGGCAAGGTGGTTCAGGTCAAGGTCAACGGCTTCAACCGTGGTGGGGTGACCTGCGATCTCGAGGGGCTGCGGGGCTTCATTCCGCGCTCCCAGCTCAATGAGGGCGAAAACCATGAGGCCCTGATGGGCAAGACCCTGGGAGTGGCCTTCCTCGAGGTCAATGCCGAAACCCGAAAACTGGTGCTCTCCGAGAAGAGGGCCGCCACGGCAGCGAAGTTCTCCGAACTCGAAGTGGGCCAGCTGGTGGAGGGGCAGGTGGTGGCGGTGAAGCCCTATGGATTCTTCGTGGACCTCGGCGGGGTGAGCGGTCTCCTCCATCAATCGAGCATCACCGGCGCCGTGCTGCGCGACCTGCGCGAGGCCTTTCAGCAGGGAGATCGGCTCAAGGCGATCGTCACCGACCTCGATCCCGGACGGGGGCGTATTGCCCTCAACACCGCTCTTCTGGAGGGCCAGCCTGGCGAATTGCTGATCGCTCGGGAGACGGTGATGGCCGAAGCGGCTGATCGGGCCAACCGGGCGCGTTCGGTGCTTCGCCAGCAGGAGCAGGCCGCCGGATGAGCCCCACCCCCGTCTCCGCGGCGGTGCAGTCCGGTCCCGACTGGGAACTGGATTACTACTCCCGCCCGATCCTCGATGCCGAGGGCAAGAAGCTGTGGGAACTGCTGATCTGCGCCAGCCCGGATCCGCAACGCACGGCAGTGGCCGAGGGGGGTGATCCCTCGTTCCGCTGGATGAGGATCTGTCCGGCTGGCAGTGTGAATTCCGTCTGGCTGCGCCAGGCCCTGGAAGCTGCCCTGCAGGAGGCCGGAGAGGCGGGTCTGGCGCCGCCTAGGCGGCTCCGCTGCTGGCGCGGCTCGATGCGCACGATGGTGCAGCGTGCCGCCGAGGGCCTGGGAATGGAACTGGTTCCCAGCCGGCGGTGTTACAGCCTGGTCGAGTGGCTGCAGCAACGGGAAGCGGAGGTGTATCCCCAGCAACCCGGTTACATGGCCGGTCCCCTGGCCCCCCCTCCCCAGTCGATTCAGCCGGTGGCGGTGCCCCTGCCGGAAGCGGCCCGCGGCGACCGCTGGAGCTGGGCCACCCTGTCTGCTTCCGCCCTGGCGGAGGCGAATGGTTGGGAGATCGGGTTTGCCGGCCTGTTGCCGGTGCCGGCCGTGGATCCGGAGGCGGCGATTCCTGGCATCCGCCTGTTCAGCCGCCAGAGATCCCTGGCGATCGCCGGCTGGCTGGCTGGTCTTGAGCCCGTGCGGCTGGAGATCGTCGGCGATCAGCTGGTCTTGGAGGCCGGTATGGAAGATCGCTGGTTGTTGGCCACCCTGCCAGCCGCCGAAGCGGAGGCGGCGGCCCAGGCTTTCGAGACCGCACGGGAGCAGGCTGCCGGACTGCAGTTTTTGGCCGTGCAGGGGGCTGAGGACCAGCCCCGCTTTGATGGGTTCTGGATGCTGCGTGCCCTCCCGGATGGCTGAGCAGCTCGAAGCCCCATTCGATCGCCCGGATGCGGGCTTCAACAACCTTCCCGGCTGGACCTGGATCGGTACCTACGGCGGTCATTACCTGCAGGCGGATCAGCTGGCCGGCTTCGAGCATGGCTTCTTCACCCGCCAGTGGCAGGGAAGGGATCCCCTGGTGTTGGCCGGTTACCTGAGCGCCGGGGTGAGCGTGCACCGGCCGCAGCAGATCCATAGCCCCCTGGTGTTGCCCGCCAGCCGGGCCGTTGGGCCTCCCTGGCCTGAGGCGGATGGGTTGGTGAGTGATGGCGGGGGCCAGAGCCTTTGGGTCTGCGGTGCCGATTGCACCCCCGTCCTGTTCGCCGATCCCCGCAGCGGCAGGGTGGCGGCCTGCCACGCCGGCTGGCGTGGGGTGGCCGGGCGGATCCTGCCGGAGGCGATCGCCCTGCTGGAGGCCGGTGGAGCCCGGCGGCAGGACCTGATCGTGGCTCTCGGCCCTGCGGTGAGTGGAGCGAATTACCAGGTGGAGCGCAGCGTCAGCGAACAGGTGGCCCACAGCCTTCGGCCGGAGGGGCGGGATGGACCCGAAGCCCTGGAGGAACTGGCCCGTTGCGGTGCCCTACTGCCCGATCCTGCCCCCGGCCGGGAGCGGTTGGATATCCGGGCAGCGGCCCGGACCCAGCTCCAGAACGAGGGGATCGACCCGGAGCGAATTGCGGTCTGCCCCCTGTGCACGGTGGCGGATCCAGAGCGTTTCCATTCGTGGCGTCGTGATCAGGTGAAGGCAGTGCAGTGGAGCGGCATCGTTTCCCAGGCCTGATCAAGCCTGACGATCGACTCTGTTTCGGCGGCACGTCTGCAACCGTTCTGCCGGCCCTCTCGAAGCAGATCGGCCACGAATCTGCTGGTTTCTTCAAGCGTCTGGCCCTGGCAGCGTAATCGTTCGGGGGAGATACTTTTCCCCTTTTCTGAGCGACCTGCTTGCCGAATGGCACGTTGGGAGTGAAAATGCATATGACGCAATTTTTTCAAGACATGCTCACCGGTGCCGACCTCCTGGCCAAGGTCAAGGAGCTGGGTGATGTCAGCAAATCCGACCTCGTCCGAGAGTGCGGCTACGTTTCCACCAAAAAAGACGGAAGCGAGCGGCTCAACTTCACCGCCTTCTACGAAGCCCTCCTCAATGCAAAGGGAGTGGACTTCGGTGCGGTTCCCAAGGCCGGCAAGGCAGGTCGCAAGCTGAGTTTCAGCACCAAGATTCAGTTCAACGGCAACCTGATGGTGGGCAAGGCCTACACGGCCATGCTCGACCTCAAGCCGGGCGACGAATTTGAGATCAAGCTCGGTCGCAAGCAGATTCGCCTGGTGCCTCTGGGTGCGGAGGACGAGGAAGGCTGAGGGCCACCGCTTCGGCGACCTTGATTCCATCAATCGCCGCGGAGAGGATGCCACCGGCATAACCTGCCCCCTCTCCTGCCGGATACAGTCCTGGCGTATTGATGCTTTCCAGGGTGTGCTCAGACCTGTCGATGCGCACCGGTGAAGAGGTGCGTGTTTCCACGCCAGTGAGCAGAGCTCCATTGGAGCAAAATCCTGGGATTTTTGTCTCAAACTTCGGCAGGGCTTCCCGGATCGCGTTCAGCACATAGTCGGGCAGGCATCCCTCCAGGTTGCCGAGCCTCACCCCCGGCAGGTAGGAGGCATTGAGGCCAGGATCCTGGTTGGATGTGCTGGGTCCGCTGGGCCTCTGGGCCAGGAAATCCTCCAGCCACTGGGCCGGAGCTCGATAGTCGCCGCCACCGGCGGCGAAGGCCTGTTGTTCCCAGTGGCGTTGGAAGCGGACGCCGGCCAAGGCATCCCCAGGTGTCTCGGCATAAGGAGCCAGGTCCTCGGCTGCGATCGGTACCACCAGCCCACTGTTGGCGTTGCGTTCGTTGCGGGAGTGCTGGCTCATGCCATTGGTCACCACGCAGCCCGGCTCCGACGTGGCACCCACCACCAGCCCCCCCGGACACATGCAGAAGCTGTAGACCGCTCTGCCTTCACTGGTGTGGTGAACCAGTTTGTATTCGGCGGACCCCAGCAGGGGGTGGCCGGCCTTTGCCCCCCAGCGGGCCTGGTCGATCAGGGCCTGGGGATGTTCCACCCGCAGTCCGACGGCGAACGGCTTGACCCGCATCGCCACTCCTCGGCGCTGCAGCATTGCGAAGCTGTCGCGGGCGCTGTGCCCCGGCGCGAAGATCACCGCCTGGGTGGAAAGGTGGGAGCCATCCGCCAGTTGAAGCCCCACCAGACGGTGGCTGCCATCGGCGCTGAGCACCAGATCCTCCACGCGGCAGGAGAAGCGCACCTCCCCCCCCAGTGCTTCGATCCGCGCCCGCAGACCGCGCACCACCGTGGCCAGTTTGAAGGTGCCGATGTGGGGGCGATGCAGCTGCAGGATCTCGGGATGGGCGCCGGCTGCCACCAGTTCCTCGAGCACCTTGCGCACGTAATGGCCGGGTTCGCTCACCTGGCTGTAGAGCTTTCCATCGGAGAAGGTGCCCGCTCCTCCTTCGCCGAACTGGGCATTGGATTCCTCCCGGAAGGGGGTCTGGCCGCGCCAGAAGCCGAAGGTGTCGGCACTGCGCTCCTTCACGGGTTTCCCCCGCTCCAGCAGCAGGGGTCGCAGGCCCATCTGGGCCAGGAG
>Ga0164293_10005464_pt1 | contig 10810 bp, 10 predicted proteins | sample GEODES118metaG_FD_111487 | JGI IMG/M metagenome (GOLD analysis project Ga0164293, IMG submission 111487) | Eutrophic lake water microbial communities from Lake Mendota, Wisconsin, USA - GEODES118 metaG | ecosystem: Environmental > Aquatic > Freshwater > Lake | place: USA: Lake Mendota...
GCATGGAACGGGGTGTCTCCCCCCAAGCACCTCGAACCGAGTCATGCTTTGAGCAACTCGTTCAAGAGTTGATTGCCAGTCCCGACCAGTCGTTGCACAAAATCGTCCAACTCCTCAACCAAGACGTCAGGCTGCGGGTGCAAGTGATTCGAGAGGCCAACGCCTTCATCTATTCCATGGGGCGACCAGTCGTCGGCTTGGTCCATGCAGTGGCCTGCCTGGGGTTCAAACGCTGTGTGGCAATCATCACCGCCAATCAGCCTGCCGGGGAGTCATACGAGGCAACTCGAGTTCCCGCTCCCAGAAGTTCAACCCGACCGGAACAAGGCGAATCACTGTTGCGCGGCCCCCGGTCGTATCGAAAACAACGATCAAGCAGTTTGTATCCGCCGAAAAACCCCCGCAACGCGCCGCATTTTGTCTCCTCGCTGTTCGAGCGAACCTAGAGTTTTCAACACCGCATTTCGGCTGCAGGCCGGTTGGTCGGGCGTTGAACCCGACTCGCAAATTGGCTGACGGTTGAGCTACATCATGGAGATCTACTCGTGCTACATCGAGTCTTCTTGCCCGAAACCAATACCCCACCGATTGAGTTGCCGACGGAGTTGGCGCTTCGCATGGGCTGCAATCTCGACCAATTGAAGGTCTTGCCGGAAGTCGCCGTGCAGGCACTCGATATCGCCAAGGACCCGAACTGCTCGGTGACCCGCTTCTCCACCGTAGTCGAACAAGACGTCAAGTTGACTACCGACATCTTGCGGATGGCCAACACGGTAGTCTTCTCGGGTGGCCAGAGAATCACCAGTCTGCATCAGGCCATCATTCGACTCGGCTTTCGCCACTGCAAAAACCTGATCTTGTCCTCCTGTATTGGCAGCCTGATGCGGCGAATGTCGATTCAGGAAAGCAATGTCCGGGAAAAGCTCTACAAACACGGCTTTCTGACCGCACTGATTTCAGCCAATCTCAACAACCTGTTTGGGATTCGCTTCATGGGCGAAGAATTTACGGCCGGCCTGATCCATGATCTCGGCCGGGCGTTGATGGCAATGTACATGCCGGTCGAGTTCAAACAGATTGACAAGCTTGATTTCGTCGAAGACCAGTACCTGCTCGCTCGCGAACAGGCAAGTTGGGGGACAACGCATTGCGATGTTGGCGGCTGGTTTGTCCAACACAACATGTTGCCCGACCCTTTGTGCGACGTTGTCCGCTTCCATCACCAACCGGAACTGACTGGCGAAAACCGGGTCCTGACGACGTTGGTCGCGGCCTCGGACGAAATTGCCAATTTCGTGCAGCAGCTGGGCGCTCCCCGGGAATTGCCGATCGACAAGCTCACCATGCTGGTCAAGCTGGAGGAAGTCGGAATCGATCGGGCGATCGAGAAGTTCGCTGACCAATCAGCTCAAATTGTCAGCATTGCTCTGGCTGACCTCTGTAGCCTGAACACGCGCAAGTCCTGACTTTGAACACTGCGGTTCAGCCTCGGCAACTTGAGAATCCCGGAAATGAATCGGCTGCCAGTTCAACTGGGCAGCCGATTGTCTTTCCCCAATTGAGTTCCGGCGATTCGCTCTGAAGTCAATCGATCGGGATGGTTCTGCCGATTGGGCTGGCTGTTAAGGCGAGTTTTTTGCCCGAATAGCTTCTCTCACCCGACAGGTTTCTCAGGTCGAGCTAGATTTCAAACGCTGGTCCAAACATCGTCTCCCCTGAACGGACTAGTGGCTGCAGGGGCAACTCCCGGTTTTGACAGGAACTCTTTTCGTGCAATCACCCATCCGTCAGTTCAAAGTTGTTACTCCCGCCCAAAAACAGCGCGAAGCGCGGAACCGTTTTGTCCGCCGGGTTGCGATCTGCGTTGGTCTGCTGCTGCTTGCCATTTGTGGCTGTGGACTCTGGGTGGCGACCCCCCGCTCCCAAGTTGTTAACGCACCGGTCAAATGGCCCGAAGCCAGCAACCTCGTGCGGAACTTCACTGCTCCCACCATGGTCTTGTTCGTCGAGCCCGAACAAGCAGAAGCAGCCGAAAACATTGAGGAACTCGACCGCTTGGTCAAATACAACCGGCTGACCGCATTTGTGGTCTTTGAAGGCGACCAGCCAGAAGCGTCACTTCTGGCCAAGGCTCGCAAGTTGCCCAACACCACCGTGGTCGTTGACCAGCAAAGCCGCGAGGCCGAGCAGTTCCAGACTTCTTCAGCGGGCGATTGCCTGCTCTTTGACCGGTTTGGCAAACTGCAGTTCAACGGCGAGTTTGCCGCCTCCCGGGCCGAGGCTATTCAGAACGTCAAGTATCTGCTCACCGGACATCGGACCTCGCCGATCGCCAGCGTCAACCGCTCCGCCGCCGCGGTCCAAGAGTAAGTTCGCGGTTCTCACATCCGGCCGAAGACCAGCCTTCGGCCCGTTTCATCGCGACTCGGTTACACCCGGTCAGTTTTCCGGAATGGCGGCCCGGCAGGCAACGAAACTTGCCGGGCAGACATCGCCATTGTTTCAGGTATCGCCAGCGTTTACGGCCTGCCCCAACTCTGGGAAGTTGCCTTTCTCCGCGGGATGATCAGGTCGTGAAACCTCTGCGTCTCCAGTCCGGCTATAATCGGGAGCGTTATTTCCCTGCCCTGGAGTCGAGATGTACAAGTTCCTCAACAAGTGGACGCGAAAGCTCCATCGCTGGGGCGCCCTGCTGACGTTTATTCCACTGCTGCTGGTGATCGTTACGGGCTTGCTGCTGCAGGTAAAAAAGGAAGTGCCTTGGGTTCAACCACCCACGCGAAAAGGTTCCGTCAAAGAACCTCGTGTCGCCTGGGAGACAGTCCTCAGCGTTTGCCAACAGGAACCTCAGGCGGGAATCGAGTCTTGGGAAGACATTTCCCGCCTCGACATTCAACCCGGCAAGGGAATCATCAAGGTTCAGACGGCGAAACACTGGGAACTGCAACTCGACCTCGCCGACGGCAAGCTGCTCTCATCGAACTACCGCCGCTCGGATTGGATTGAACAACTCCACGATGGTTCTTTTTTTGGTGATTGGGCCAAGCTTTGGCTTTTTCTGCCCAACGGGCTGGTGCTGTTGGGATTGTGGCTGACAGGTGCTTACCTCTGGTATCTCCCCTTCTACGCCAAAAGAAAAAAAGCCCGCAAAGGGTCTCCGCCGAGTCAAGTTTGATCGGCCATCAATCGGCAGGCTGAAGGGGTGAACCGGCGCGCAGCTGGACAGTGACCGTGGTTCCGTCCGCCCCTGGAATCAGCTCCGCCCGCACTCCGAGAAATGACTCGAGGACTTCCAGATGCGTCGTCGCGTGCAGTGACAACGGGGCCGCGCGAAACGACTGCGCCCGCCCGCTTTGCCAGACAGCCAAGCCCAGTGGCAGCAGCCATTGGTCGGCCAGGTGTTCCCCGACGGGCGCATCATGGCCGAGATATGCCCGCACATTTTCTACCAGCCGCCGGGCAACCAGTTCGGCCCGCAGGCCCCGTTTGCCGAACTCACTCACCAGTTCGGTGCAACCCTCCGCGGCCAGATTGGCCAGCAACACATTCCCCGGGCCGTTCGAACCGACTTCTTCTGCTCGGCCCGCTTGCGCTGGCCAACCCAATTCAGTCAGTACCGCGGCCACTTCCCGCCGCGCAATGTCCACAGACAGTCGCGAAACCAGCCCGCGGACTTCCCGCTCGCGAATGGCCCCCCGCTCCAGGAGATCGAAACCCAGCAGCTGGGGCGTGGGCCGAATCTCGGCGACGATCTTGCCGCCGCCCGCGGGATAGAAGCCGTACCGTTCCAATCGCAAGTTGACTTGTGGACCGAGTCGATTGAACAGTGGCAGGTAAACTGCCTGCAGAAAATCGAACGGCGGAGCAAACGGGTTGTGAGTTCCCCCGGTGATGCTGACCCGGGATTCCTCTGCCGCCAAACTGAGCGCAGGCAAAATGGTCTGCAGCACGAGCGTGGCGCTGCCTGCGGTTCGAATCTGAAAGTCGAATACTCCCCCGACGACAGCGGCCGGACGAAACTCCAGCTCTTGGCTGCCGAGCGCGGCCCCGCTCACCGCAGCATTGCCGACCCGAACGGCGGCTTCGACGGCCAACAGATGCTGTGGCTGCAATCCCGGTCGCTCGCGCCCCGCGCGAATCCTCTGCAACCGCACGGGCCGGCCGGTCACCAGTGAAAGCGCAAGCGAACTCCGCAGGATCTGGCCACCGCCTTCACCTCGCGATCCATCAATCTCCAACCAGTCCTGGTCCATGACGATCCATGATTCTGAGACCAGCTCCCTGTCGCTGGACTCTAATACTTGCCTCGAATGTGAGCGGCGACCTGCTCGCGATACCAGGCCTGCAGTCGCTCGTGATCCGCCTTGGGAAGCGCTGCCAGATCGCTGGCTGCGGCATTCTCCCGTGCCTGTTCGGGACGCTTGGCCCCCGGAATGAGGGTCGTGACCTCTGGCCAATCCAGGCACCAGCGGAGTGCCCATTGCGACATGGTCCAACCAGCTGGTACGAACGGCCGGAGGTCTTCGACCAACGCCAGTCCCCGCGTCAACTCCAAGCCGGCAAACGTCTCACCCACGTTGAACTTTTGTCCGTCGCGGTTAAACGTCCGATGGTCAGTCGGCGCGAACTGGGTGTGGGAACTCAGCCGGCCGCTCAGCAGTCCACTCGCCAACGGCAAACGGACGATGATCGCCACGCCCTGTGCTGCCGCAGCCCGGAGCAGTTGCGCCAGCGGTTTTTGCCGAAAGACATTGAAGATAATCTGCAGTGAACTGAGTCCTGGAATGTTCAGGCAATTCAGTCCCTCTTCGACAGTTTCGACCGAAGCTCCAAAGGCACGGACCTTCCCCGCCCGCTGAAGTTCGCGCAACGTCTCCCAAAGTACTCCATCAGCGAGCTGGGCTTCGGGTAGACAGTGGGTTTGAGTCAAATCGATCCGCTCGACCCCGAGTCGGCGCAGCGAATCCTCCGTGTGGCGGATTACCGCCGCGCGCGAGAAATTTTCGGGCCAGCCGGGGTCAGGGCGGCGACCCAACTTGGTGGCGAGGAAAAACTGGTCGCGCTGGCCACGCTGCTGCAGGAACTTCCCGGTCAGCTGCTCGCTCCGGCCGCCCCCGTAAATGTCTGCGGTGTCCAGGAAATTGACGCCAGCGTCGGCAGCCGCGGACAGGGTCGCAAACGCCTGTTCATCACTGACTTCACCCCACTCCGTGCCGCCCAATTGCCACGTTCCCAGCCCAATTTCGGAAACGGGCTGTCCGATAGCGGGAAAAATTCGCGTCTGCATCAATCGCTCCTGAAATGGGAGGGCCTCTTGGTCGCTCGACTGCCGGGGAGAAATCAAGCCGCTGCCCAAGGCTAAAAGGCCTCAATTTAACCGAAATCGAAGGGCTCAGTGAATGATTCCGGCCGATCTGGCCAAGCTGGGTGAAGTGCGTTGTTCTTGCCCCTGCGACAAAGAAAACTGGGCTGGTCAAAAACTTGCTTCCCGGCGACAACAGAGTTAGGCTTTACCAGCTGAGGAACAATGGATTGGCACGGGTTCACTGCAGACAGTGGCCGACAAATTCAGGCCTCTGTTTTCATCCCTCAGGAACCCATTCGAGTGAATCATTTCAATCATTCCGACCCCATCGTCTCGAGCGAGGGTTCAGACTTTCCATACGCAGCACCTTACGTTCCCTCGACTGCCCCAGACCAGCACGAGCCCCCCAAAATTTCTCTGGCGATTCGTCTTGCGACCCTTGGTTTCGTGGTCGGCCCGTTTATTGGCACCATCGCCGCGGCTTGGCTTTGCTGGGGCGGCCTGTTCGGCTGGTCTCATCTCGCCGTGATGTTGATCATGTACGCCCTGACCGGCTTGGGAATTACGGTCGGCTTCCATCGCCTTTTCACGCATCGTTCGTTCCAGACGACCGGCCCAATCCGAGCCCTGTTCGGGATTCTCGGTTGCATGGCGGTCGAGGGTCCGCTGCTCCGCTGGGTCGCTGACCATCGTCATCACCACAAGGAAAGCGATCAGGAAGGCGATCCCCATTCACCGCACCTGCACGGGCAGGGTTGGAAGGGGTTGTTTAAGGGGATTTTCCACTCGCATGTCGGTTGGCTGTTCACGCATCATGAGCTGCCGCTGCAGCAGTACGTTCCCGACCTGCTCAAAAGTCGCAGCATTCGCACGATCAGCGCGCTGTTTCCGGTGTGGGTTCTGGTCAGCTTTCTCATTCCAGCAGGCCTCGGTTGGCTGTTCGTCGGTAATTGGACCGGTGCCCTGCTCGGCTTTATCTGGGGCGGCTTGGTTCGGGTCTTCCTGGTCCATCACGTGACCTGGAGCATCAATTCCATTTGCCATCTCTGGGGAAGCAAACCCTACGAAACGGGTGATGAAAGCCGCAACAACTTCATTTTCGGAGTCCTCGCCATGGGCGAAGGCTGGCACAATAACCATCATGCCTTTCCGACTTCCGCCCGCCACGGTTTTCATTGGTGGCAGATCGATTTCAGCTACTGGGTGATTCGGTCACTGGAAATGCTCGGTTTGGCTTGGGACGTCAAGGTTCCACAGCCGCAGGCAATCGCTCGCGAGAACCGCCGCGCGGCCTGAGCAAAGGTCAGTCGCAATCCGGTCCGGCTTCCATTCGCCGCCGCGGAGCCGCCACCACCTTCATCGCCTCCGCCCGGCCCTGTGCCGGTGGAGGCCATGACTGGTCAGCTACGGTGCGGATTCGCCACCGGCGTGGTTGATTCTTCCGTCGCGAATTTCGGGTAGCGAAAGCGGCTTTTACTGCGGGCTCATGCGCACGCACCGTTCTTTGGCCGGCCTTCAAGGGCCACCAAGTCCGCCGATTGCCCCGACCTCTGTTTCTCGGTCCCGGCAGCAGCAGATGCCGCGCCACCCGTTGCCTCAGCAGCCGATCAGGTCGGAGACCTGCAGCCAATACTTCTCCGCCTCGATCGTCTTCCTTGTCGTTCTCGTCCCACCGCCAGCCAGCGCCGCGACCTGATCCTCAAACAGAACGAGAAAAAGAGTCCTGACACCTTTTCTACCCCTGGGCAATCAACTCGAACGCCCTGAGCAATAACCAAGTTCGCCGCGAAGTTTCTGTAGCGCCGGATCTTGTTCGATCCATTCGGCGAACTGAGGATTGGTAATCGCTCCAGACTTGGGTGGCTGGACTCGCAGTGAGCGAATCTTCGGGCTGTTGTCATCGATGCCCCACCGCCAGCGACCGCGCGCCGGGACGGAGTACGTATCGGTACCGACCGATTGCACGCTGCCGATAAAGCGGAACAGCTCGAGGGTCTTCTGCTGCGGTCGCTCGACCAAATCCTCGTAACGAACCAGGCGCATCTGCTCGGGTGATTGTCGGCTGAGCGCGAGCAACCGCTCCGTAACGGGCTTCCAGTAAGCTTGAGCCAGCCAGCGATCGAGCCGTTGCCGCGATGCTCCTGCCAGCCACCCCAGGGACATCCGCCGCAACGATTCCACCGTGGGGTAAACGTCCCGCACCAGGAGAATGACACGGCGATTCGCCAGGCCAGGCAGCCGCGGGTAGGTTTTGGTCTCGTGGTACCAGGCGGGGCGTTTCAGAACGAGGATTCGCTGAGGCGCCAGCTCCCACATCTGATCAAGCCGTGGGTTGGCCCCAGCGTATTTCTGGAAATTGACCTCGTTCAGGTCGGAGACATCCGGAGCGAAGGCGAGTAATGCCTTGAGCAAGGTCGAGCCGCTGCGCATCGTCGACGCAATCAGCACCAACTGTCTGGTCGCCTGGAGCCCCGAGCTGTTCACGTTCGACTCGACCAAGGGAAGGGAAAAGGGCCTTTTCGTAATCCGGATCGTAGCCCTCCGAATCGCCCTGCGACAAGTAGGAGCCTGGGCCAAACGATGGTTTTCGTCCCGTCAGAAATCGGCAGCGACTCGGCAGACCCATCAGTCGAAAACATCCAAGAGTTCGATGGAACTTCCCGCACGCGACTTTCCGAAGGCGGTGCGGAATACAGGAACAAAAATCGCAGCGTAAAATCACCAGCTGGTCACGACGATTTCGCTGATTCGCCCTCGCCCCGCTGCCTTGGCATTGACCATGCGGCTCGCTTGGACCCGGCGAATCTGAAACCCGGCGTAGAGCTCCTCGAAAAACGAATCCTCCGGATTGACTGAACGCGGGTCGGAATTGCTCAACATGACGAAGGCCCCCTGCTTTACCAACCGGGCAAAGCAGGCCGCGAGTTGCCGCTGCTGTTCATCGCCAAAATCCCCGGCAGTGTAGCTCTTGAAATTCGAAGTTGCGGAAAGTGGTCGGTACGGAGGATCGAAATAAACAAAGTCCCCGGCTTGGACTTCGGCTTCAATCCAATCATATGCCGCGCACTCCAACCGCACGCCTTGCAAAACAGCCGACACGGCCCGCAAATTTTGCTCGTCGCAGATCAGCGGGCGATTCTGTTTCCATGCGCCCGACGGCGTATTGAAACCTCCCTGCCGATTGACCCGGTAAAGGCCATTGAAGCAGGTCTTGTTGAGGAACAGCAGTTGCGCCGCCCGCAGGGCATGGGCCGAAGTTGTTGGCTTAGTATTAACAGCCTGATTGAACTGTTCGCGGACCTGGTAATAAAGTTCATCGCGCGCAGCCTGATCGGCAACCAGGTAGGACTCGGCCAACGGACGAAGCTCATGCAGCAGCGAGTCCAGCTGGTCCCGGATGGTTCGATAACAGAGGATCAGGTCGCGATTCAGATCGGAAGCCGCCGTCTGAGTCGGACGGAATCGCCCGAGAACCTCAAAGAGCATCGCCCCGCCGCCGAGGAACGGCTCGAAGTAGCGCCCCTGCCAGTGCTGATGCAACGCATCCGGCAGGAGCTGCGCAAACTGCCCCAGCAATTGCGATTTGCCGCCGACCCATTTGAGGAATGGCCGGGCGACAGGGGGTGTGTTGGCAGTCGACATGAAGCGCGCGGCTGGTTCCGGAACGAAAGTAAAATCGTAGAGTCAAGCGATCAGCAGGAATTGTAAACGCCTGCCCTGCGGCAGGCTGGAACCACTGCCGGATCAGCACCCTCGGGCCAAGCCATCACCGTGCACTGGCCTGGTCCCGCGGTGCTTCGACGGCCACGACGACCGACTGGGCGGGCTAGATTCGCCGCAGCGTTTCCGTCAGATAGCCCCAAAATTTCCGGACACTGCTGATTTGAACCTTTTCATCCGGCGAATGGGCGCCTGTGATATTGGGTCCGAAGCTGATCATCTCCATCCCCGGAAAATGGCTGCCGATGATCCCGCATTCCAGTCCCGCGTGACAAGCCTCAACGTGTGCCTCGGCCTGAAACATCTCGCGATAGAGCGCCGACATCAATTTGACGATCGAAGACTCGGGCAGCGGCTGCCAGCCCGGATAGTCGCTGTCCAATTCCACTTTGGCTCCCAAAGTGCGGAGCAAGGAGCTGATGACCCGTGCCAACTCGTCGCGCTCGCTGTCCACCGAACTGCGGGTCAGGCAGAGAAAGTCGATGTGGTCGCCCTTCAAAGCGACACTCGCCAGATTGTTGCTCGATTGGACCAGCCCGGAGATGCTGGGGCTCATGCGGAAGATCCCATTGGGGCAGGCATCTACGGCAGCGAACAGTTTGTGCAGGTCAGGAGTGGCCAAGACCTTTTCTGGAGGAGCAGCCAGAAACTCGACATCGAGCCGCATTTCGGGATCGGTCAGCTGATACTCACTGCGAATCACCGTCGCCAGTTCCCCGAGCCAAGCCGCGAATTCATCGCGCTGCTTCGATGGAATTGCCGCGTTGGCAAACGATTCGCGAGGAATCGCGTTTCGCAGGCCTCCACCCTGCACGCTCGCCAGCTGCAAGCCAAACCGCTCGCTCGCCTGCTGCAGGACGCGGTTCATCAACTTGTTGGCATTGCCTCTCCCCAGATGAATCTCCATCCCGGAGTGTCCACCCTTCAGACCCCGAACCGAAAGCTTGATCCCCAAGGCATCCTTGGAGGTGGGTTGCCAGGAAATCGGCAGCTTGGCGGAGACGTTGACCCCGCCGGCGCAGCCAATCGTAAGGACGTGATCTTCTTCGGTATCCAGATTCAAGAGGATGCGACCATGTAACCAACCGGCCGGCAGGGACTTGGCACCGGTCATCCCGGTTTCTTCGTCAATCGTAAACAGGGCTTCGATGGCCGGATGCTCAAGCTCGCGGCTGGCCAAGACTGCCATGATGCTGGCGACGCCGATGCCGTTGTCGGCTCCGAGCGTGGTGCCGCGGGCCTTGACCCAATCGCCCTCCACAAACATATCGATACCCTGCGTATCGAAGTCGAAGTTTGAATCGGCATTCTTTTGCCAGACCATATCGAGGTGAGATTGGAGGACCACGGTCGGCCGGCTCTCCCGACCTGGCGTGGCGGCTTTGCGGATCAAAACATTGCCAACGCCATCCACCTCGGTCGGCAAGCCAAGCTTTTGACCAAACTCGCGCATGAATTGAGTGACCCGCCGCTCGTTTTTGGAAGGACGGGGGACAGCGTTCAAATCGGCAAACGAAGACCACAAGTCGAGCGGTTCCAATGAGCGGATGGCAGTCATGAGGTTTTGCTGAGGGTGGAATGAAATTGAGCGGCCGGCTGCAGAAACAGCACCTGATGCACCGCGGCTTCCCGATTATAGCCCATCCGGCTTCGGCAAGTTTCCGACACCGGCTGGACCGGGGGCTGTGCGGGGGGCTGGCGACGGCGGGGTGGCGTCAAGTGCCGGCTTTCAAGCGACGCGTTCAAGTGCGGTTGCGGCGAAATGCTTCGGGGCGTGCCGGCCAA
>Ga0164293_10005467_pt1 | contig 10807 bp, 10 predicted proteins | sample GEODES118metaG_FD_111487 | JGI IMG/M metagenome (GOLD analysis project Ga0164293, IMG submission 111487) | Eutrophic lake water microbial communities from Lake Mendota, Wisconsin, USA - GEODES118 metaG | ecosystem: Environmental > Aquatic > Freshwater > Lake | place: USA: Lake Mendota...
AGCATGACCAGCCCCAGGCCCTGGAACACCCAGGCCCTGGCTGGGGTGGAACGGCTGAACGGCCGGGTGGCCATGCTCGGCTTCATGGCCGCCATCGTCGGCGAGGTGCTCACGGGCAAAGGGATGGTGGGGCAGCTCGGTGCCCTGCTGCACTGGTACCTGGGCTGAAGGCGCCAGTCAGAACCTTGCCAGCGGAAAGGCCCCGAGTGAACCACCACCCAGGGCCTCTGCCCGAAGGCACAACATCGTGAAATGCTGCTCCGACTGCATCATGGCTGATCAGCTGGATGGTCGCGCTGACGCTCCAGCAAAGGAATCAGGCGCTCCAGGGCCACACCGCGGCTCCCCTTGAGCAGCAGGACATCCCCGGGCTCCAACCACTCGGCCAGGGGGGCGGCGGCCGCCTCCGGTGAGGTGACGCACTCCAGCCGGGGCAAGCCGCTCGCCGCCGCCAGCATGGCCTCACCCTCGGCCCCGCCATCCACAATCAAAAGCCCATCGAGGTTCAGCTGGCGGGCCCGCTCTGCCACCTGGCGATGCAAGGGGAGGCTTTGGTCGCCCAGCTCGAGCATGGTGCCCAACACCGCGATACGCCGGCCGGGTTGGCGGCCCAGCAGATCCAGGGAAGCCAACACCGCCTCTGGGGAGGCGTTGTAGGTCTCATCGAGCACGCGCACCCCGCCGATCTCCAGGCGCCGGCTTCGTCCTCCGGGCAGGGCCACCTCCAAGGGCTGCCAGCGGGCCGGATCCAGCCCCAGCTCCTCGGCCACGGCCAGAGCCAGCAACAGGTTGCGGGCATGATGGGCCCCCTCCAGAGGAACGGGCAGGGTCACACCCGCGAACTCCAGGGTTTCCCCGAGAGCATCCAACCGCCCCACCCGGTCGGCTTGGGCCTCAAAACCATCGCCATCCAGGGCCACCCGCACCACCCGGCCTTGCCAGACCCGCGCCAGGGCCTGATCCAACAGGGGGTCGCCAGCCGGAATCACCACCACCCCATCGGCTGACAACCCCGTGGTGATCTCGCACTTGGCGGTGGCGATCGCCCCGCGGCTGCCCAGGCGACCGATATGGGCCGTGCCGATGTTGGTGATCACGGCCACATCCGGTCGGGCGCAGCGGCTGAGCCGCTCGATCTCACCCAGGCCCCGCATGCCCATCTCCACCACCACCGCCACCTGGCCGGGGCTGGCACCCAGCAGGGTGAGGGGCACGCCGATGTCGTTGTTCTCATTGCCGCTGGAGGCCCACACGGACCCGAGGGGCGCGAGGGCGGCCCGGATCAGTTCACGGGTCGTGGTTTTGCCCGCCGAACCCGTGACAGCGACCACCGGGGCCTCCAGCTGCTGTCTCCAGAGGCCGGCCAGGTCCTGGTAAGCCTGAAGCGTGTCCGGCACCCACCACAGCGGCACCGCAGCGCGGGTCGCATTGGCCAACAGCGCATGCGCGGCGCCGGGCGACAAACGGTCGGCCTGGGCCAGCAAGCCACTGGCTCCGGCGTCCAGGGCAGCAACCAGGAAGGTATGGCCGTCGAAGCGTTCCCCCACCAGGGGCAGGTAGAGCTGCCCGGCGTTGAGTCGCCGACTGTCCGTACAGACCATCGAGGGAACGATGGCAGCCTCGGCCTGGGCTGGGGACAGGGGTCCGTTGGCGGGCAGTCCCCAGAGCTCCTGCAGCTGGGCCAGGCGCAAGGTCATCGGCGGCGCTCCTTGGAGTTGGCCAGGATCATGGCTCAACTGGCCCAGGCGGATCCAGCAACACCATGCCGCCGCCCACCCGGGCGGCCTGACCCACCACAACGCCCTGCCCATCCAGCAGCCTGAGGTGCTCGTAACCGAGTTCAAGACTGCGTTGGAGCCAGCCGTCAGCCTGCTGCTGGCGCCGGAGATCCGGCAGGGCCTGGAACAGGTCCGAGAGTTCAAGGTCGAGGCGACCCTCAGCTGGAACGGGGCGGGCTGTGGAGATGAGGCTCCCAGAATCGTCCTGGATCAACAGCCCCAGCAGGGGGTCGAGCTCGAGGGTGGGTGGCGGCGCCGGCACCGCGGCGGGTGCCCCCGCGGTCTGGCGCTCCACCTCCCCCTCGCGTTCCCAACCAGCTTTGGGCTCCGGAACAGACGGGAGGCTGGACCGCTGCTCGGCTCGTGGGGCAGGAGGGGAGAGCTCGGAAGCCGAGAGGGACGGAGAAGACGAGGCTGAGGGCAGGCCCCCCAGGCCCCGCGCCAGCCCCAGGCCCAGGACCACCAGGCTTGCCAGAACAAGGGAAAGCAGCAGCGGCCAAAACAGGGAGGTCCAAGCGGCAGGCCAGAAGCCCGGCACGGACAAATCCCCCTCCCCGTTGCGGCGCCAGAGCTCCCTCACCTTGAGGCCAGTGCTGGCTGCAACGGCCCGCAAATCCCCAGCCAGGCGACCCCAGGGTTCCTCGTAGGGCGCCGGGTAGGGCACGGGATCGACAGGCCGATCGGGTGCTGGGCCTCGGGCGGCGGGCGGCGGGCTGGGGGGCGTCACCGAGGGTGGATCAACGGCGTTTCAGCAGGGAAGCCAGCCCCCGACGACTGGGATCGGCATCCTGCCCCTGGGAGAAGCGCTCCACCTCGGCCGCCTCGGGGGTGGGTTCCTTGACCCCGCACACATCGCGGTACATGGCGTCGTATTCGAGGGCCGAGCGGCCCCAACTGAAGTCCACGGCCATCGCCCGGCGCTGCAGCTCCTGCCAGCTGGCCTGATTGCGGTAGGCCTCCCAGGAGCGCACGATGGCCGTGTAGAAGTCGATCGGCTCGTAGCGGTCGAAGCCGTAGCCGGTGCCCGCCCCTGCCAACGGGTCGTTGGGGGGAACGGTGTCGACCAGGCCGCCCACCATGCGCACAACGGGGATGGAGCCATAGCGCATCGCCAGCATCTGACTGATGCCACAGGGCTCGAAGCGACTGGGCATCAGGAAGGCATCGCTGCCGCCGTAAATCAGGCGGGAGAGGGCATCGTCGTAGGTGAGGAAGACGGCAAAGCGCCCCGGATAGCGGGAGGCCATTTGCCACAGGCCACTTTCATAGGTGCGATCCCCGGTGCCCAGCACCACGATCTGGCTGTCGGTGTAGGCCAGCACCCGATCGGCCACCTGTAACAGCAGGTCCACGCCCTTCTGATCCACCAGCCGGGTCACCATCCCCATCAGATAGGAACGGGGATTCACCCCAAGACCAAAACGCTCCTGGAGCGCCTGCTTGTTGGCCGCCCGGGGCACCAGATCCGCTGCAGAAAAACGGGCCGGCAAGCTGGAGTCAGTCGCCGGATTCCAGTCTTCGGTGTCGATGCCATTGAGGATGCCGCGCAACTTTCCGCTGATGAAATTCAGCAGGCCATCGAGCTGCTCGCCGTACTGGGGCGTGCGGATCTCCATCGCATAGGTGGGCGACACCGCGTTCACCCGGTCGGCGTAGAGCAGGGCCGCCGCCATGGTGTGGTCCCCCTGCATGTACCAAGGACACCAGGTGATGCGGTCGAGCTTCCAGCGCCAGGGGCCCTGATATTTGAGGTTGTGGATCGTGAAGACGGTGCTGATCTCGGGGTCTTGATGCATCCACACGGGCAGCATGCCGGTGTGCCAGTCGTGGCAATGGAGCACCTGGGGCTTCCAGTGATGCCAGCAGAATTCGGCGGTGGCGCTGGCAAAAAAGGTGAAGCGCCAGTCTTCATCCTCACCGCCATAGATGCGCTCCGGATCAAAAACCGGATGGCCCACCAGATACAGCGTGAGGCCATTGGTGGGATGGCGCGCCTCAAACACGGCGAAATCGTTGCCCATGGTGTGGCCCCGCCACACCGGCTCGGCCGACACCTGCAGCTTCGACCAGAGCTTGCCGTAGCCCGGCAGGATGATGCGCACGTCATGGCCCAGGGCCGCAAGGGCCGGCGGCAGGGATCCGACAACATCGCCCATGCCGCCGACCTTGATCATCGGGGCGCATTCGGCCGCCGCAAACAGGATCCGCATGCCTAGTGCACCGAAGTGGGCGCAACTCTACGGGCGTCGTCAGGGCAGCACCGTCACCGGCATACCGAGTTCCACCAGGTCGAACAGCTCGCGCACATGTTCATCGAGCAGGCGCACGCAGCCGTGGGAGACGGCTCGGCCCACGCTGTCGCGCTGGGGTGTGCCGTGAAATCCCGCACTGACGCAACCCTTCAGCACCAGATGCTCCGTGCCGTTGAAGCCAGACCGGCCCTGGCAATCGCGATGAAAACCGATCCAGCGACTGCCCAGGGGGTTGCCGGGGCCGGGGGGAATGCGGCGGCCGGTGGCGGGATGCTCCCAGGTGGGATCCACGGCCAGCTCGATCACCTCGAACCGCCCCACCGGGGTCTCCCAGCCAGGCCGGCCCACCCCCACCGGGAAACGGCGCCGCTCCAGCCCGTTCTCGATCACGGAAAGACGGCGCAAACGACGATCGAGCACCAGGTGGCGCTCGGCAGGGGGAAGGGAGACGCGCTCCCCGGCTGGCAGATCAGCCGCTGCCGCAAGCCCGGTGAAGCAAGGCAGCAGCACAGCCCAAAGGACAGCAGCTCCAATCCGACCAGCAGCATCCATCAGCCCCGCCCCCACCGTTGTCCCTTGGCCTGGCAGGCCTCGACTCTGGCGTCAAGGTAACCAGGGAGCGCCGGAGAAGTCAGGCGCGCGCTTTTCCAGGAAGGCATTGCGGCCCTCCTGGCCCTCCTCCGTTCGGTAGAAGAGATGGGTGGCCTGGCCGGCCAGCTCCTGGATCCCCGCCAGGCCATCGGTTTCGGCATTGAAGGCGGCCTTGAGGCAACGGATCGCCGTGGGGCTGTGCTGCAGCACCTCCCGGGCCCAGAGCAGTCCCTCCTGCTCGAGTTGGGCCAGAGGGACCACCGCATTGACGAGGCCCATGGCCAGGGCCTCGGCGGCGCCGTACTGGCGACAGAGAAACCAGATTTCCCGTGCCTTGCGTTGACCCACCAGCCGCGCCAAGTAGCCCGCGCCGAAGCCGCCATCGAAGCTGCCCACCCGAGGCCCGGTCTGGCCAAACACGGCGTTGTCGGCCGCCAGGCTCAGATCGCACAGCAGATGCAACACCTGGCCACCCCCGATGGCATAGCCCGCCACCAGGGCAATCACCACCTTGGGCAGGCTGCGGATCAGGCGCTGCAGGTCCAGCACGTTGAGCCGGGGCAGCCCCGTCTCATCGACGTAGCCGCCATCCCCGCGCACGCTCTGGTCGCCCCCGGAGCAGAAGGCCCAACCGCCATCGGCCGCCGGGCCGGCTCCGGTGAACAACACCACGCCAACCTTCGGGTTGTCGCGCACGCGGGAGAAGGCATCGCACAGCTCCTGCACGGTGCGCGGCCGAAAGGCGTTGCGCTTGTGCGGTCGGTTGATCGTGATGCGGGCGATTCCCTCATCACAGAGATCAAACAAGATGTCTTCGTAGGCGCCAGCGGGCTGCCAGGTGACCGGTGCCGGGGACGCCGGTGCCGATGAGGAGGAGGAGGCCGTCACGGCTGGAGCAGGGATGGGCTCGCCATTCTGCGCAGCTCCTGCCGCCGGGCCGCATCGGCCCGGCGGTCGGTCATCACCTCCAGCAAGGCCATCGGTTGCTCGAGGGCCCAACGGAGCTGAAGCACCAGATCAGCCTCTCCCTCCACGCGCCGGCCGGGCACGCCGTGGGCGCCCGCCAGCGACAGGTGGTCGACCGGCTGGGGCATGGCAAACAGCCGGTCGAAATCGAGGGCCTGCTCAGGCGTGGTGCGGATTGGCAGTTGCTCAAAGATGCCGCCACCGCCGTTGTTGATCAGGATCACCGTGAGCCGGCCCCCCAGTTGCCTCCGCCAGAGCCAGCCATGGCTGTCATGGAGCAGGGCCAGATCCCCGGTGACCAGCACCGCCTGGCCCAGGGCTGCCGCCACCCCACAGGCGATGGACAGGGTGCCGTCAATGCCGGAGGCGCCACGGAAGCTGTACACGGGGCGACCAGGGGCGGATGGATCTCCGAAGCTCTCCCAATCCCGCACGGGGCTGCTGTTGGCGATCACCAGCGGGAGATCCGCAGGCAAGAGGCTGCCGAGGGCTCGGGCTAGAGCGGGCTCACCGCCACCATCCAAGGCCAGGGCCTGGTCCAACCATCCCTGCAGGGCCCGCTCCCGTTGCGACCAGGCGGCTGCCACTTCTCGGGCGGGATAGCTCGGCCGCCTCGCCCAGCAGGACTCGGGCCAGGTGGCCAGCCAAGCGGCCAGGCCGGTTGAGAGCTGGGGGCAGGAGGAGCCCAGGGGGTCCAGGCAGCGGGGATCCCCTTCACTGACGAGCCACTGGCGGGGCCCGGCTTGGGCGATCCAGCGCTGCAGGCGCCGACTGGCGGGCACTGGACCCAAGCGCAGCAGCTGCGGGGGGGACAGAAAGGCCGCCGCATCGGGATGATCCAGCAACAGGTCGTAGCCGGCGACCAGTTGCAGCTCGGGCACCCCCCGCAACCCGCTGAGGCCATCGGCCAGCACCGGCCAGCCCGTACGCCGCTGCAGACGAACCAGGGCCGCCACATGGCCATCCCAGTGTTGGGGGAGTCCGCGCCAGGGGCCAGCCACCACCACTCCGGCCTGGTCCAGGTCTGGCATCAGAACGGGACCCACGCTGGGGGTCGCCTCGGGCGAGATGGAGGCTGCGGTGACGAGGGGCTCCTGAATCTGGGCCACCGCCACCTGGGACTCCGCCACCTCCAGCAGGGTCGGGCCGTCAGCGTGGAGCGGTTCGTCGAAGGCAAGATTGAGATGGACCGGGCCCGGTGCCTGGCCAGGCGCCTGCGTGGCCGCCAGGGCCGTGCTGGCCAGCTCGACAATGGCCCCGTCCTGCATCTGGCCGAGGCCGGCACCATCCGCCTGGCCCAGCCAGCGCACATTGGCAGCGAGAAAACATTCCTGGTTGACGGTCTGGTTGGCCCCGCAACCCTTGAGGCGATCGGGCCGATCAGCGGTGATCAGCAGCAGGGGGATGGCCCCGTAATCGGCCTCCACCACAGCTGGCAGCAGGTTGGCCACCGCCGTGCCGGAGGTGGTCACCACCGCGACAGCCCGCCCCGTGGCCCGGGCCAGCCCGAGGGCGAAAAATGCCGCTGACCGCTCATCCACCGCAGTGCGCAGCACGAGACCGTGCCGCTCCAGCACGCCCGCCGCCTCGGCTAGGGCGCCCGAGCGACTGCCGGGGCAAAGCACCAAATCGGTGAGCCCACGGCGCACCAGAGCCGCCAGCAACACCAGCGACGCCTCGAGATTGCGGGTGGAGAGGGTGGAACCGATGGGAGGGGACAGCGAAGGCGGGCGAGGCGAAGGAGGGCGGTGGACCAAGGCGACGCCGGAGCCGTTCAGGATGGGGCAACCATCCTCGCCCCTGCCCTTGGAGCCCGCGCCCTCCCGTCCAACCGAAGGCCCGATCGGCCTGCTGCGCCGCCAGATCCTGCCGGTGTTGGTCTGGGTGGCCCTAGCCCTGGTGCTGCGCTGGGCCGTGGTGGAACCCCGCTGGATTCCCTCGGGATCCATGCTGCCGAACCTGCAGGTCCAGGATCGGGTGCTGGTGGAGAAGCTGCGCGCGCGCCTCCATCGCCCCCTGCCGGTGGGAACCGTGGTGGTGTTTCGTCCACCCGCCGCGTTGATTGAGGCGGGCTACGACCCCAACGCCGCCCTGATCAAACGGGTGGTGGCCCAAGCGGGGGATCGGGTCGAAGTGCGCCAAGGGGTGCTGTGGCGCAACGGGTCGCCAGCCCCCATCGACTGGTCGGCTGAACCGATGGACTACACCCTGACACCGCTCACCATTCCCCCCGGCCACCTGATGGTGCTAGGGGACAACCGCAATGCCAGCCTCGATTCCCACCTCTGGGGACCCTTGCCACGGGAGGCCGTGATCGGCACGGCCGTGCTGCGCTATTGGCCGGCCAACCGCATGGGCTGGTTACGGTTCTCCACCATGGGTCATCCCCCTGGTGGGCCTGAAGAGCTGGGGTAGGGTGCAGCCCGGACGCAGCGCACACCGGCGATGTTCAACCCGGAGTTCCTGACCACCGACAACGAGGCGATCAGCGGCAACACGCTGATTCAGTACCTCCAGGAGCAGTCTCCGGAGGTCCTGCAGCGGGTGGCGCGCTCCGCCAGCGGCGACATTCAGGACATCATTCGCCACAACGTGCATGGCCTGCTGGGCATGCTCCCTGGCGAGCAGTTCGAGGTGAAAATTCAGACCAACCGGGACAACCTCGCCGGGCTGCTGGCTTCCGCGATGATGACGGGATATTTCCTGCGCCAGATGGAACAGCGCATGGAACTGGACAGCAGCTTGCTCGGCAGCGGCGAGCTCGATGCGGAACTGGACGCCGATCCCGGCGAGCTTCGGCTCTGACGCGGGCGAGCCCCCCGGACCGGATTCAGCCCTGGGAGCTGGGGTTTTCAGGAACCAAACCCAGCCGCAGCAGGGTTCTGTCGATGCCCGCCAGGTAGGCCCAGCTGCCTGCGTCTGGAGCCCAGGGGCGCTCTTCCAGCCGGGTAGCCAAAGCCTCGAGCTGCTCGCGATGACAGGCCACCGGTGCCTCGTAATGGGCTGGCACCAGCCAGCGCAGTTCGGGCTCGGCCGCAAGGGTCCGAATCCAGGCCAACAGGGCGGCCTGGCAGCGCGGAAACACCAACCGCTCCAGCACCGGGGCCACCTGGAGGGCCGGCCCGTCCCCGGGCACCAAGCGGCGAAATTCGGCAGACCAGTTGTCCTGCCAGCGGAAGGGGTAAAGGCCGAAATAGGCCTGGGGAGATCGAACCCCACGGGCCAGTACGCCCCCCAGCAGCTCCCCCCATCCCGGCACCACCAGGGGATCCGGACGCAGATAGGAGGCAAACAGCACCAACCTCTGCCAGCCACGCCGCCGCCGCTCCGGTGAATCGGAGAGCGGTTCATCGCCCCGATCCCGGGCGTGGAACAACAGCGGGGTGGGATCGGCGCGGAACAGCTCCGGGGGCTCCGCACCAATCGCCACCAGGGCGTCGGTGACCAGCAGGGTGCCACTGGCCCGATGCAGACAGCCGGCCTCCATGAAGGTGCCCAGGCCGAGATCCAGCGGACCCAGGGGAATCCAGCTGAGTTCATCGGCGTGGGGCAAGCCCTGCTCAAACAGCACCCGGGTTCGCGATGCCGGGAAGCCGAGCCAGGGAAGGGGAAGGGGCACGGGGAAACTCCACTGCCCAGGGGTCACCCACACCTGGGCTGTCGGAAAGGCCCTGGCCATGGCCGGCACCGGCAGCTTGTGCTCCAAACCCGAGCTGGTGGGCAGCACGATGGTGCACACGGGGCCGTAGCGACCTTCAAGGTCAGCCAGGGCGGCGCGCACCTCGCCGGTGGGGGGCACGGGCGCGTAGAGCAACAGGCCCTGACGCAGCCGCAGCACCGTCATCCGGATCGGCACGGCCACATAAAACACTCCCTGGAGCTGCTCCAGGCTCCAGACCTGGCCAGGAATCAGCTCCCGCACCAAGGTGCGCCGCCGCCCATAGGGGTAAAGCGGCAACAGGGGCCACCAGGGCCAGCGCTGATCGGTGGATAGGGCCGTCACCTCAGGCCAGCAACACCAGACTGATGCTCATCACCACCATCCCCGCCGTGACCCCCGCAATCATCAGGTGGTGATGGGCTCCGGTGCGCTGCGCAGCCGGTAAGAGCTCATCCAGGCAGATGTACACCATCAGGCCGGCCACGCTGGCGAACACCAAGCCCATCACGGTGTCGTTGAGGAAGGAGCGCAGGAAGGCGTAGCCCACCACCGCCCCGATCGGCTCGGCCAGGCCTGAGGCGAAGGACACCCAGAAAGCCTTGCTGCGACTGCCGGTGGCGAAATACACGGGGGCCGAAATCGCCAGACCTTCCGGGATGTTGTGGATGGCGATCGCGATGGCGATGCCAATGCCCAGCCGGGGGCTGGACAGGGCTCCCACAAAGGTGGCGAGTCCCTCTGGAAAATTGTGAATCCCGATCGCCAGAGCCGAAAACAGTCCCGTACGCAGCAGGGTGCGGGAGCGGGCCCCGGATGGATCATCGTCGGGCAGGGCCAAGTTATGGCTGGGCAGAACATGGTCGATCAGGGCGATCAGCAGCATGCCTGCAAAAAAGGCCAGCACGGTTGCCGCATAGCCGGTGGCGGGTCCGAGCCCAAGCATCAAGGCCTGGCGGGCCTTGGGAAAGATCTCCACGAAGGAGACGTAGATCATCACCCCGGCCGAAAAACTGAGCGACAGGGTCAGCACCCGAGGGCTGAAGCGGCGGGACATCAAGCCCAGCAGGCTGCCTAAGCCCGTGCAGAGTCCGGCTGCCAGGGTGAGCAGAAAGGCAAACAGAACCCGCTGATCCAGCTCAAACAAGGGCCCTGCTCCGCAGATGCGGCATCCTCAGATCGCATGTTCGCAGGCCGTTGATCGGCCATCGGACACGGGGACAGCCTGGCTGCGCAGCCACTGGCGCCCCTGCTCCAGAAAGACGGACCAATCGAGCTTCTCCTCTTCAGCGGCGCGGGCCACCAGCAGCGGCGCCTCACGCTTGATCGCCGCAAGATCGGGCTCACTCACCCCAGCAGAGAGGGCGAGCATGTCGGCCATCGCGTGGGCCACAACCCTGGTGAGGTAGGCGGCGCTGAGGGCTTGCATGGCTCCCCCCACCAGCCAGGTCGCCCCGTGCCACTTCACCAGCCCAGCCAGGGCTTGGCTGCTCCACTCCACCACCCCCAGGGCCAATGAGGCCTTGGCCAGTTCACCAGCGGCGGCCTGCAGCTGCTCCAGG
>Ga0164293_10005468_pt1 | contig 10804 bp, 10 predicted proteins | sample GEODES118metaG_FD_111487 | JGI IMG/M metagenome (GOLD analysis project Ga0164293, IMG submission 111487) | Eutrophic lake water microbial communities from Lake Mendota, Wisconsin, USA - GEODES118 metaG | ecosystem: Environmental > Aquatic > Freshwater > Lake | place: USA: Lake Mendota...
ATACAGGAAGATGCTCTTGCAGGACGGAACCGTACTTGATATAGAGGATATGGGCGCAGGTTCGGTATTGGGGATGGTGAAAAAAAGAAAGGTCTCTGACATTGCCGGAACCTCGGTTAAACACAGGCGTTATTCTCAGTTGCTTTACAGGTTGGCGGCTTATTACAAGTATAAGCGGATACTGGAATTGGGCACCTCGCTGGGCGTGACCACATCCTATTTAGCTGCTGTTCCAGGTGTTGAACAGGTAGTGACCATCGAAGGAGCCAGTACCGTTGCCGATCTGGCGCAAAGGCATTTTGACGAGTTCGGAATGGGCCAGGTGCAGTTGATAAAAGGCGGATTCGATGTCAGGTTGGAAGATGCACTGGAGGGTCTCGGCGGGGTTGATCTTGCATTTATTGACGGCAACCACAAGCTTGAGCCAACGCTGCATTATTTTGAAAGTATCATTCCTCGCATAAATGAATATTCCTGTTTGGTTTTTGACGACATTCACTGGAGTGAGGAAATGGAAGGGGCCTGGGAAAAGATCTGTAAAGATGATCGGGTTACACTGAGTATTGACCTTTTTTTCATAGGATTGGTTTTTTTCAGGAAGGAGTTCAGGGAAAAGCAGCATTTCGTGATTAGGTATTGACCCATGATAATCCGATGGTCTCCCGAAAAAATAATTAACTTCACAGAAATCAGATCAATCACTGATATATGATTATAGGCGTTCTTAAAGAACCCTCTTCAGAAACAAGAGTATCCTTGGTACCCGAAACGGTTGCTACATTTACCAAGAAGGGGTTGCAAGTATGGATAGAGTCGGGCGCGGGGGCCAATGCCTTTTGCAGTGATGAGGTCTATTTGCAGTCGGGAGCTTTGATCTCGGAGCGGAAAGTAATATTAGAAGGGGCAGATGTGCTCCTCGGCATCCATGTGCCAGAGGACTTATCGTCAATACCTGCAGGTAAGGTGATGATAGGGGTGTATATGCCCTTATTCAACAGAGCTTCTGTGGATATGATGCAAAGGGCAGGTCTCACCGTATTCAGTCTTGATATGCTTCCCCGAACCACGCGTGCGCAATCCATGGATGTGCTGTCAAGCCAGGCTAACATTGCGGGTTATAAAGCCGTTTTAATGGCTGCAAATGCTTTTCCAAGATATTTTCCCATGTTTATGACGGCAGCAGGTAGTATTCCTCCGGCCAAAGTATTGATCTTGGGAGCGGGTGTAGCCGGGTTGCAGGCGATAGCTACTGCAAGAAGGCTTGGCGCAGTTGTAGAAGTATTTGACACAAGGCCGGCGGTGAAGGAAGAAGTCATGAGCCTGGGTGCAAAATTCGTAGAAGTGGAAGGTGCGGCAGACGCATCGAAAGCTGGAGGCTATGCAGTGGACCAGTCTGAAGATTATAAACGTAAACAGCAGGACAGGATTTCAGAGTCCGTCCGAAAATCTGATATCATTATCACTACGGCGCAGATCCCCGGAAAAAAAGCGCCGGTGCTGATCACGGAAGATATGCTTCATCAAATGAGGAGCGGATCGGTGATCATTGATCTTGCGGCTGCTACGGGGGGTAATACGCCATTTACAAAGAATAATGAAACGGTGCATATAAACGGAGTTGCCATCATAGGGAACAGTAACCTGCAGGCTACACTGCCATTTGATGCCAGTAAACTATATGCCAAAAACGTATTTAACTTTCTGCAATTGGTGATCAGCAAAGAAGGCGCACTGAATCTGAATTTTGACGATGACCTGGTGAAAGGGTCTTGCATTACGCAGGACGGTAAGGTCGTCCACGAACGTTTATTATAAACAAAATAGTATGAATGATATTTTAAGTTGGATCTCAGCACATCAACAGATCATTTATATCGTGATCCTTTCCATTTTTCTTGGGGTGGAAGTCATTGGCAGGGTTCCCAGTGTATTGCACACACCATTGATGAGTGGAGCTAATGCGATCCACGGCGTGGTGATCATTGGGGCGATCATTGTCATGGGGCAGGCGCAGGAGAATAATTATCTCGCGCTGATACTGGGTTTTTTGGCTGTAGTATTGGGGACTTTGAATGTGGTGGGTGGATTTGTGGTGACAGACCGGATGCTGGAAATGTTCAAAAAGAAAAAATAAGCAACGCAATCCATGGGAGTCAGTTTACTTGTTGTAGCATATCTTATTGGGTCAGTAACGTTCATTTTGGGCTTAAAGATGTTATCGCAGCCTGCACTGGCCCGGCGGGGTAACCTCATTGCTGCCGGCGGTATGGCCATCGCTATCCTTGGAACCATTTTTCTTTATGAGAGAGATGGAGAGAAACTCGGGAACTATGCCTGGATATTCGCAGGCCTGATCATAGGTACGATCGTAGGAACGCTGGCAGCAAAGAAAGTGAAGATGACTGCCATGCCAGAAATGGTGAGTCTTTTCAACGGGATGGGTGGCGCCTGCGCCGCACTGATTTCCATGGTTGAATTTGATCATCTTGCCCATGCCGGATTCCTTGAACAGGGTGAACCTGTTTCTGCCGGTACCCTCATCGCTATTGTAATGGGTCTTGTGATCGGAACCGTGTCATTTGCCGGAAGTGTCATTGCCTGGGGTAAGTTAAATGGTTCCATCAAAGACTTTACATTTAAGGGGCAGCACCTGGTGAATATGTTGGTATTGGTAATGATCATTTTTGTATCTGCCTATATCGTCATCCAGGGTGGCAATGTGGGGCTATATGTGTTTTACCTTCTATTCGCCATGTCGATTGTTTACGGCGTTTTGTTTGTGTTTCCCATTGGCGGAGCCGATATGCCTGTAGTTATCTCATTGCTAAACTCCTTCACAGGCGTGGCAGCAGCATCGGGAGGTTTTTTATATGACAACCCCGTTATGCTGACGGGCGGTATCCTCGTTGGAGCTGCAGGCACCTTGCTGACGATTCTCATGTGCAAGGCGATGAACAGGTCTTTGCAGAACGTATTGATCGGTTCGTTTGGGGCAACGGCTACCGCTTCGGCAAATGTTGGAGAGAAAACTACTGGTTCTTATAAAGAGATATCCCTGAGTGATGCAGCGATGGTGATGAGTTATGCCAACAGGGTGATCATCGTGCCGGGATATGGGCTGGCCGTGGCACAGGCGCAACACACTTGTCATGAATTGGAGAAACTGTTGGAAGCAAAAGGAGTAGAAGTGAAATATGCCATTCATCCTGTAGCTGGTCGCATGCCCGGACATATGAATGTATTGCTGGCAGAAGCGGATGTGAGTTACGACAAGCTTGAGGAAATGGAAGCGGCAAATGAAGAATTTAAAACCACGGACGTGGTGCTGGTATTGGGAGCAAATGATGTGGTTAACCCTGCTGCCAAGCATGATCCAGCATCCCCCATATATGGAATGCCCATCCTTGAAGTAGAAGAAGCGAAAATGGTGATCGTCAACAAAAGGAGCATGAAACCCGGGTATGCAGGGATAGAAAACCAGTTGTTCTATCAGCCCAAAACATCCATGCTTTTTGGCGATGCAAAAAAAGCACTTCAGGATCTTATCGGTGAGATCAAGAGTATTTAATCTTTTTTTTCTTTCGCTTATTTCCGGGAAGGCTTAATATCGGTCATTCTTAAGAACTGATCTTGTGCAATTACCACAACAGCTGATACACTCTTTGCAATCCGTTGAAGGATTTGATGAATGCTCCTTTCGTGCCGCACATGATGAGCCAGCCCCTGTTTCAATCCGCTTCAATCGCAAGAAACTTGACCTGGCAAATGAAGGGCAGATGCAGGGTATTTTATCGGACGGGGATCTGGCACCATCGCACGCTGTTCCCTGGAGCAGCACAGGCTATTACCTTCAGGAAAGGCCTGTTTTTACACTCGATCCAGCGATACATGGCGGGGGCTATTATGTTCAGGAGGCATCGAGTATGTTCTTAGAATATTTGCTCAGGCAGGTCCTGGGGGATGCCCGGGGATTAAAGGTGGTAGATCTTTGCGCTGCGCCGGGTGGTAAAACCACTTTATTGGCTTCCATGGAGCAATTCAGCCTGGTTTTAGCGAACGAAATCATTAGGACGAGGGTAAGCATTCTCTATGAAAATGTTGTGAAGTGGGGTGATCCTAAAATTTTTATCAGCAACAATGATCCCTCCCAGTTTAAGAATCTGCCCGGTTATTTTGACGTGATGGTGGTGGATGCTCCCTGTAGCGGCAGCGGCTTGTTTCGAAAAGATAAAGCTGCGTTGCAGGAGTGGTCAGAAGCGAATGTTCTGCATTGTGCGGAAAGGCAGAAAAGAATTTTGGCAGATGCCTTACCTGCTCTTCGGGAAGGAGGGATCCTGGTATATTCCACGTGTTCCTATTCCTCCCGGGAAGACGAGGATGTACTTGACTGGCTGATGGGTCACCCGGGTCTGGTTGCCCTTGACATGCCGGTGCCCGAATCATGGGGGATAGTAAAAACTGAATCCAAACTTGGCGGAAAGGGTTTTCGCTTCTTCCCGGGCAAAGCCGAAGGTGAAGGTTTTTTCATTGCTTGTTTTCGAATGGCTGAAAAGGTTGGCGGAGGCTTGGATGCCAGTCGCAAGAAACCAGTGATCCATACAAAAGCCTCGGTGCCGGAAGTGTGGCTTAACCAGGATCATCCTGTGGAGATCATTTTGGCAGGAGAGGAGGTATACTGTATTTTAACTGAGTTGTTTAGTGATCATCATGCCTTGCGGGAGGTGTTGAATATCCGAAAATCCGGGATTAAGGCAGGCGCTATGGTCCGGGACGAATTCCTGCCCGATCATGAGCTGGTATTGAGTAACCTGGCATCACCACTGGCGCCATCGCTGCAACTGGATAAGTCGGCGGCTCTTCAATATCTCAGGAAACAGTGTTTTCAATTGGAGGCCCCGGAGAAGGGTTGGTACGTGGTCAAATACAGGCAATTAGGTCTGGGACTTGTGAAACATTTGGGTAATCGCATGAATAATTACTATCCTGTATCATGGCGTATTTTAATGTCTTAATTTTGAGGTTAACTATGAGAAAAGGACTCGTATATCTGTGTATGCTGTTCTCCCTGAACCTGGGTGCCCAGAATCTGCAGGTACAGCAGGAAGGCAGTAAATTATACCTCAATCACACCGTTGCTGCGAAAGAGAACTGGTACAGCATAGGCAGAACGTATAATATCAGTCCCAGGGATATTGCCCCATTTAACAGTACATCCATCGATAAAAGTCTGAGTATCGGTCAAAATCTGAGAGTGCCACTGACTGAGGTGAACTTATCACAAGGTGGCCAGCCTGCGCCTGATGAAGTTTTTGTGCCAGTCTACCACACGGTAAAGGAGAAAGAAGGTTTGTTCAGGATCGGGCAGAATTACAATAAAGTATCCGTTGACCAGTTGAAGGCCTGGAACAAGCTGAAATCTGATGAGACATCAAAGGGAATGAACCTGATTGTTGGATATCTGCGAGTGAAAAGAGAATTGTCCACCCTGGCCAGCGGCGGGCTCACCAAGGTGGCCAGTCAGCCAGTTGCTATGCCTTCGCCTGAAGCGTCAGTGCCTGTCACCCCTGCGCCTGACCCCAAGACGGCACCACCGGTCAAAACCACCACTTCGCCGGTTACCGTTGTTGCCACTGCTCCGGTTACCACTCCAGCTAATGCCGCACCTGTAAAAAAAGAGTCCGTTCCGGCGCCTGTGGCCAAGCCTGCAGCTGAACCTGCTTCAACGGTCTCGAAGCCCATTCCTTCGGCCCCAGGAACCGAAGGCGCATTTGCGGGGTTATATGGAGACCAGTCGAAAGGAAATCCTTCCAATTCCGTTACCGGGCAGGCGGCAAGTTTTAAAAGTACCAGTGGCTGGAAAGACGGTAAGTACTATGTACTCATGAATAACGTAGCGCCGGGAACCATTGTGAAGATCACTACCCCTTCCACTAACAAGCATGTATATGCGAAGGTTCTGGGTGAGATACCTGTGGGCAAGGAGAATGATGGTCTGCTGGCGAGGCTGAGTAATGCCGCCTTAGCCCAGTTACAGATGCCTGAAGGGAAATTTGATATCCAACTGCAGTATTAGAATTGGCGGATTAGCGGATTGGCGAATTGACGGATTTGGCTAATTTATATAATCCGCCATCAGCCAATTCGTCAATCCGTCAATCCGCCAATTAGCTAATTGCCCCTCCGTCCCTCCACCCCCGTAGAAACTCATCCACGCCCATGCGTCGCTTGCCTTCAGCCTGGACCACTTCAGGGTATATGTATCCGTTAGCGCAGGCGAATCTCAGCATCCCGTCAATTATGGCGTGATCGCCTGGTTGTTCGTTGTGCGATATCATTTCTTTACGTGCTTGATAGATCTTGAAAACTTTGTTTTGCAAGCTGGTGAAAGCTACGGGGTAAGGTGACAGTCCGCGGATCAGGTTATAAATATGGTCTGCATCCATTTGCCAGTTTATTCGGCAGGTTTCGGTAAAGATCTTAGGTGCGTGTTTGGGTTCTGACTGACTGGTATGCTGGGGTACTTCCCTGACCCGTCCTTCCGCCAGTTGTATGACAGTATCCACGAGGAGTGCCGCGCCTATTTCCTTCATCCTGTCGTGCAACTCACCTGCCGTTTCGGCGTCGCCGACGTCAAGTTTTTTCTGGAGAAGAATATCACCCGTGTCAATTTCCTGTCGGAGTTTGAATGTGGTGAGGCCTGTAGTCTTTTCACCGTTGATGATGGCCCAGTTAATGGGTGCGGCCCCTCTGTAATCGGGGAGAAGGGAAGCATGAAGGTTGATGGTCCCCATGCGTGGCATATTCCAGACCAGTTCCGGCAGCATTCGAAATGCCACTACCAGTTGGAGGTCTGCTTTAAGTTCACGGAGTTCTGCCAGGAATTCAGGGTTCTTTAATTTCTCCGGCTGTAGTAAATGAAGGCCTTTCGATAGCGCATACTCCTTGACGGCACTTTGAGTAAGCTTCATACCACGGCCCGCAGGTCTGTCCGGCGCCGTGATCACACCTGCGATGTTGCATCCAGCGTCAACCAGGGCTTCAAGACTTGATTTTGCAAATTCGGGGGTACCCAGAAATACAATTCGTAGTGAACGAAAATCCATATTCATTTTTAATCTGCGTACATCAGGTATTTTTTCCTGATGTTTTTAAACGTGGCGAGGTCGGGTTCCCAGGATTTTCTGATCTCGGCCTCAGACTTGCCCGCGATCAGTTGTTCCATCAACTCGCTGTTGCCGGCAAGTTTGTTGAAGAAATGATCTTCTTTTTTGCCCGACTTAGCCAGTAGGAAGAATTTTTCTTTTTCCGGGAAAAGTTTGTAAGCCTCTAATAAATAACTAAGCTGAATTTCTCCGTTGACCTTCTTCAGGATATCACTGTTGGCTCCCCTTAGGTTCCAGCCATAACATACCTGGTTTTTCAGCTTGGGCTCTTTGGAACCTGGCGTGGATACAGGGGTAAAGGCATACAGATGCCTAGGCAGCGAGGGGTGGCCAAAGATCTGAAATGGAGCAGTGGTGCCCCGGCCTTCACTTAGTGCTGTTCCTTCAAAATAACAGGTGCTGGAATACCAGTAAATGGAACCCATATCGGGTAAATTAGGTGAGGGTTTAACCGGGAGCTCGTATTTCGACTGATGGGTATAATTCAGGCATTTGATGACCTGGAAGTGGAAGGGCGTGTCAGCACTGTTCGAAGCTTTTCTGTAATATTCATACTTTTCATTAGCCTTTGGGGAAAGCCATTTTTCTCCTGCCATCATCATGGCATATTCGCCTATGGTCATGCCGTAAACCACGGGAATGGGTTGCATACCAACGAAAGAACGGTAAGGGGCTTTCAAAACGGGGCCATCTACATAAAAGCCATTTGGGTTCGGACGGTCAAGGATCATCAATGGTTTGCCGTTGATCAGCGCGGCCTCCATAAACTCTTCAAGGGAGGATATATAGGTGTAGAAACGCACACCTACGTCTTGTATGTCGAACAACAATACATCAACATTCTTCAGATCATCGCTGCTGGGTTTTCGTTTTGAACCATATAGGGATATTACGGGGAGGCCTGTTTTATCGTCCGTGTAATTACCTATTTTTTCTCCCGCATCCGCGTTGCCCCTGAAACCATGTTCCGGTCCAAAGATCACCGTGATATTCACGCCCAGTTTTCTGAGCGTATCCACTACATGGGAGTTGCCAACCATGGACGTATGATTGGCGAAAATACCTACGCGTTTATTCTTTAGCAGGGGTACGTAGGTTGTTACCCGACTGGCCCCGGGCGTGATTTCCAATGTGCCGGCTGCAGAATTTTGCTGAGCCCCGCACTCCGTGAGGAAGCCTGTCAGGAGCAACAAAAACAAATATGATGATGTGATTAAATATTTGCCCATACGTCAAATATCAGTAAAAAAGGGCATCCAAAAGACGAAGATTTATTACCTTGTCGGCCTAATTCTTCCTCTATCTTTTCTTGGGTGACAAGGTCGCGGGATCAGGTCTGGTGGAACAAATTTTAAACTTAATTATCATGCAAGCTAAAGAAGGTGATGTAGTACGTGTTCACTACACAGGAAGATTAACAGATGGTACCTTATTTGATTCTTCCGAGGGAAGAGAACCCCTTGAGTTCACGATCGGCGCAGGTCAGATGATCAAGGGATTTGACAGTGGTGTTTTGGGTATGGCAGTAGGCGATAAGAAAACTTTGGAGATTACGCCCCATGATGCTTATGGTGAGCGGGATGAAGAAGCCGTCATTGAATTCCCGTTGTCAAATATTCCGGATGACATGAAGTTGGAAACAGGAATGCAACTTACCCTGCGCAACCAGTTTGGTCAGCCGATCCCCGTGGTTGTTCTTGAAGTAAAGGAGGAAATCGTAGTGATGGATGCCAACCACTCGCTCGCCGGTAAAGACCTGGTATTTGATATTGAACTTGTTGAAATCATTGTAGTATAAGGCTCATAAAGCGACATTGAAAGTCCGGATCCCGATCACGAACAGGATGGTAAAACCTACCCGTGATCAGGATCCGGATTTTTTATTTACGAGTCAGGTACCATCCTAATCAGGCTCCAGCGGCACCCCACGACACAATTGAATCCGTGAAACCCTGCCATATACCCGGGGATGCTTTTTCATGTTGTGATGTTTGGTTGTTGACATAGGATAGAAAGAATTTAGCACAGTACAAATCGGCCCTTAATTAATGTTAATTTGCTAAAAAAAGACATGTTCAGCGGTTATTCATTTACTGTTGAAGAGAGGTTCATCAGGTATGCCATGATCGATACGCAGTCTGATCCCCATTCTTCCAGTTTCCCCAGTACCGAAAAGCAAAAAGACCTGAGCAAACTGCTGGTGTCGGAGCTCAAAGAAATGGGTATTCCTGATGCAGCTATGGATGATAACGGGTATGTATATGCGACCATATTGTCCAACGTGGACCATGATGTACCAGTCATATGTTTTTGCGCTCACGTGGATACTTCTTCGGATAGCAGCGGAACGGGCGTAAAGCCTATCGTTCAAAGGAATTACCAGGGATTACCCATTGTGCTGCCGGATGATACAACACAGTTGATCAGGCTGGAAGATCATCCATATCTGTCAGAGAAAATCGGCGAAGATATCATCACCGCTTCCGGCACCACCCTGCTGGGTGCTGATGATAAGGCAGGCGTAGCTGTGATCATGGACATGGCTCAATTCCTGGTCACACACCCCGGGGTAAAGCATGGTAAGATCAGGCTGCTATTTACACCGGATGAGGAGATCGGGAGGGGTGTGGACAAGCTTGACATGAATGTGTTGGGGGCTGACTATGGGTATACGCTGGACGGCAGCGAAAGGGGGTCTTTGGAAGATGAAACGTTTTCTGCGGATAGCGCGACCGTGAGTTTTTACGGGATCAGCGCGCACCCAGGTTATGCGAAAGACAAGCTCGTGAATGCGGTGAAGGTGGCTGCCGCTTTTGTGGATGCACTTCCAAAAGGCGCATTTTCACCTGAAACAACCTCGGGCACCGAGGGGTTTGTACATCCAGTGCATATGGAAGGCACAGCGGAGAAGGCAACGGTTGATTTCATTATACGTGACTTTGATACGGCAAAGCTTTCAGCACATGCTGAATTCCTCAGGAACCTGGCTGATGAAACTATCGGTGACTTTCCCGGTGCCCGTTTCGATATCCATATCCGGGAGCAGTACAGAAATATGAAGGAGGTGCTCGATCTGCATCCCCATGTAGTGTCGTTTGCCGAGAAGGCGATCAGGAGGGCCGGGATGGAGGTTCGTAAGGTACCAGTTCGCGGGGGGACAGACGGCTCAAGGTTGTCATTCATGGGCTTACCCTGTCCTAATATCTTCACTGGCGAAATGGCTTTTCATTCTAAACAAGAATACGTGAGTGTGCAAGACATGCAGAAAGCGGTTGAAACAATCGTACATCTCGCAGGTGTGTGGGCGGAGAAGTCTGTTTCCTGATCGGCTTTACTAATTAGCGATCATGGACATGTTCTCAGCGGGTGATTTCCAGACCCTCATGTACCAGTAGATAGGGAAGGCAAGGATGCTACACGTAATAAAAAAAACATCCAGAGGATTTTCTCGTTGTTGTCTATTTTGCTGTTGATCACATGAACGATATAGTATACCAACAGGCCAAAGGAGATGATCCCCATCGCAAATACGAGCGGCAATGCGGGGCCAATGTCGGCCAGCAGTGAAAATGTCATCTTGCTTCAACAGGACATCCCACACGATCATCGCAAAAAAAGGCCGTATAGGCGAACATGAGTGC
>Ga0164293_10005469_pt1 | contig 10803 bp, 11 predicted proteins | sample GEODES118metaG_FD_111487 | JGI IMG/M metagenome (GOLD analysis project Ga0164293, IMG submission 111487) | Eutrophic lake water microbial communities from Lake Mendota, Wisconsin, USA - GEODES118 metaG | ecosystem: Environmental > Aquatic > Freshwater > Lake | place: USA: Lake Mendota...
GAAGCGGTTCAGGACTATGTCGCCGGCTGATCGCTGACCTCAGGCCGGCTCGAGCTGAAGCGTGCTGTGGGCGATACCAAGGGCCGCCAGGTCCCGTTTGGCCTGGTGTAGCAAGTCCATGTCATCAACCGAGCCGCTCACCCGTTTGACATGGGCAGTGAGTGCCGTCTGCGACGTGCTCATGCCCCACACATGGATGTGGTGCACATCGATCACCCCCGGCAGGCTGCGCAGACAGGTCTCAACATCGGCCAGGTCGATGCCCGCAGGGACGGCGTCCATCGCCACGACCATGGCATCGCCCAGCAGCTTCCAGCCACTGGATCCAACCGCCAAGCCGACGGCGACGGCGGTCAGGCTGTCGATCCAGGTCAGGCCGGTGATGCCCACCACGATGGCGCTGCCCAGCACCGCCACCGACACGGCGGCATCGCCCAGCAGGTGCAGGCGTGCAGCGCGGCGGTTCAGGTCGTGGTGGTGGTCGTGGCCGAACAGCCAGGCTGAAAACAGGTTGACGGCAATGCCGGCAGCCGCGGCCCAGGCCACCGGCAGGCTGTCGATGCTGTGGCCGCCGTGCCCCAGGCGCTGCAGCCCCTCGACCACCAGCACCGCCGACGCCATCAGGATCAGCACCGCGTTCACCAGCGAGGCCAGCTGGGTGCTGCGCCCGAAGCCATAGGTAAAGCGACCGCTGGCGGGGCGGGTGCTGAGCCGCTCGGCCCCCCAGCCCAGCAGCAGCCCAGCCACATCCCCGAGATTGTGGATTGCGTCGCTGATCAGCGCCAGGGAGCCGAAGCCAAAGCCGACGACCAGCTGCAGTCCCGACAGACCGCTGTTGAGAATCACGCTCCAGCGAAAGGCCGCCGGTGAGCCGGGCCGGTGCTGGTGCTGACGGGGATGGGGCTGACGCTGGATGTCGAGGGCTTCCCTGGCCGCCGGCGATTCGTCGGTTTGGGCGCTCTGGTGACTGTGGTGTCCGCGCATCAATTGATGGCCTGGGTCAGGGCAAGCAGGCCGAAGGCTAGGAACAGTCCTCCGCTCAGACGGTAAAGAACGCGTTCGCTCAGGCGGTCGCCGATCCAGGTGCCGGCCCAGACCGCCAGCCAGGTCACCAGGGCGTGGCCCAACAGGGTGCCGGCCAGCAGGCCGGCCAGGGTGAAGGCTGGAGCTGCCGCCAACACGATGGTGGTCAGCTGGGTGCGGTCTCCCAGTTCGGCTACGAACACCAGGGCGAAGGCCTCCCAGATCACTGCCCAGGCCCCCTGGCTGTGTTGGCGTTGTTCGGCCTGCTCGACGGCCGCGGCGGCTTCATCCGCTTCGGCGTCGGCGCCATCGGCTGCCATGGCCTGGGCATCGATCAGCAGCTTGATCCCAAAGCCGATGAACAGCACTGCTGCCACCCAGGGCAGCAAGGCCAGCGGCAGCATCTCCCGCAGCCCGTAGCCCAGGGCCAGCGACAGCAGGGTCACGGCGGCCAGGGCTGCAAACGCGCCGACGAACACCCAGCGGGGCCGGTGCCGCACCGCCAGGATCAGGGCCATGAAAAAGGTCTTGTCACCCAGCTCGGCGAGGGTGATTGCCGTCAGGCTTGAGCCGAAAGCGGCCAGGGTGGACGAACCGCTCACCGACACAGTGCCAGAAACCAGTCTTCCAACAATGCCACCGCCGGTGATCGCTGTCGCCGCTGTGCGAGCCGCGTTGCTGGACTGGTGGAACGCCAATGGCCGGCACTGGATTCCCTGGAAGCTGGGGCCTGATGGCTGTCCGCCTGAGCCCGGTGAGCCTCTGGACCCCTGGCCGATCTGGAGCGCTGAGATCATGCTCCAGCAGACCCAGCTGCAGGTGGTGTTGCCCTACTGGCAGCGCTGGATGGTGGCGTTTCCAGAGGTGAAGGCCCTGGCTGCGGCCACCGAGCATGAGGTGTTGCTGCTGTGGCAGGGGCTGGGGTACTACTCCCGCGCCCGGCGGCTGCAGCAGGGTGCGCGGCAGGTGCTCGACGCCGGGCGAGCCAACTCTGGGCTGGCCACACCCCTCTGGCCCCGCACGCTCGAGGGGTGGCTGGCCATCCCCGGGGTGGGCCGCAGCACCGCCGGCAGCATCCTCAGCTCGGCGTTTGACCTGCCCCATCCGATTCTCGATGGCAATGTCACACGGGTGCTGACGCGCCTGACCGCCAGCCCCCGGCCGCCGGCGCGGGACGGGACGGCTCTGTGGCAGCTGAGCGCGTTGCTGCTGGATCCGCAGCGGCCCCGGGCCTTCAATCAGGCCCTGATGGACCTGGGCTCAGCTGTCTGCACGCCCCGCAACCCCAGCTGCGGTGTCTGTCCCTGGCAGCAGCATTGCGCTGCCTACGCTGCCGGCGACCCTGCCCGTTACCCCGTGAAAGAAGCGCCCCGCGAGCTGCCGTTTCAGGTGATCGGCGTGGGTGTGGTGTTTAACGGCGCCGGCCAGGTGCTGATCGACCAGCGGCTTCAGGAGGGCCTGCTGGGTGGCCTGTGGGAGTTTCCCGGCGGCAAGCAGGAGCCCGGCGAGACGATTGAAACCACGATTCGTCGCGAGTTGCGTGAGGAACTGGCGATCGAGGTGGCCGTCGGCAGGGAGCTGATCGTGGTCGATCACGCCTACAGCCACAAACGGTTGCGCTTTGTGGTGCACCTGTGCGACTGGTGCTGCGGGGATCCCCAGCCCCTGGCCAGCCAGCAGGTTCGCTGGGTGGCGCCGGCAGCGCTGGCCGACTACCCGTTTCCGGCGGCCAATGCCCGCATCATTGCTGCGCTGCATGCCCATCTGCTGTCAGGCGCGCCAACCTGACCCATGGCTGCTGTGCTCTGCCTGGGTGAGGCGCTGATCGATCGGGTTGGACCGCCTGGGGGAGACCCCGGGGCCGATCCCGCCAGCTGTGACGACCGTCCGGGCGGAGCCCCTGCCAACGTCGCCTGCGCCCTGGCCCGACTGGGAACCGCCAGTGCCTTTCTTGGTCGCCTGGGATGCGACGCCAACGGGGCGTCGTTGGCCCAGCTGTTTGCTGCGCGCGGGGTGGATCAGCGGGCCGTCCAATGGGATCACACACGCCCCAGCCGGATCGTGCTGGTGCGCCGCGATCGCCAGGGCGAGCGGGTTTTCGGGGGCTTTGTCGGGGATCAGGGTGCGGGGTTTGCGGATCAGGCGCTCGACGCCGACCTGTTGTCTGCCGCACTCGGCCCCTTGCTGGCCCAGGCCCGTTGGTTGCTGCTGGGCACCATTCCCCTTGCTGCGCCTGCTGCGGCGCAGGCGGCCTGGGTCGCCGTGCGTCAGGCCGCTGCGGCCGGTGTGCCCCTGGCCGTGGATGTCAACTGGCGACCCACCTTTTGGGATCCGGCGGCCGATCCGGTGGCTGGTCCCTCCCCAGCCCAGCGCCAACGGATCCTGCCATTGCTGGCCCAGGCCCGGCTGCTCAAGTGCGCCGTTGAGGAGGCGCAGTGGTTGTTCGACAGCGCCGACCCTTGCGCCATCAGTGCCAGCCTGCCGCTGGCGCCCCTGGTGGTGGTCACTGACGGTGCGGGCCCACTGCGCTGGGGCAGGGCTCAGGGTGAGCCTGGCCAGTTGCAACCATTTGCCGTCGCCGCGGTGGACAGCACCGGTGCCGGTGATGCGTTCAGCGCCGGATTGCTGCATTGCTTCTGCGGCATGCCGGGGTTGCTGAACCACCCCGACCCGGTTGCCCTTTGCGGCGCCATGGGTTTTGCCAGCGCCTGTGGGGCTCTGGTCTGCCAAGGGGTCGGCGCGATCGATCCCCAGCCGCATGCCGCCCAGGTGGAGGCGTTTCTGGCTGCTCAGGGCTGAAGCGACAGAGCGGCGCGGCGGCCCGCTTCGGGGTTCCCGGGGTCCAGCAGCGTCAGTTGCAGCAGCCAGCGGGGTTGGGGCAGCAGGCTCAGCCGTTCGGGCCATTCGATAGCCAGCAGCGCCCCCAGCTCCAAGGCGGATTCCTCTTCCTGGGCCAGCAGGTCATCGGCGGCGGCGCTTTGCTCGAGTCGATACAGGTCCAGGTGCACCAGGGCACCGTTCTCACCCTGGTAGTGCTGGGCCAGGGCAAAGGTCGGGCTGGTGATCGGTTCATCGATCCCCAGGGCCGCTGCCAGACCCTGCACCAGGCAGGTCTTGCCCGCCCCCAGGTCGCCCTGCAGCAGCAGCAGCGGCCGGTCGGTCGGCGGCAGTGCCAGCCATTGCTGGGCCAGGCGGCTGCCCAGGGCCCTGGTGGCCTGGGCGTCGGCAAGCATCACTGTGGGTTCCATCCCTGTAGATTCGCGCCAAGCGAGCCCGAAGCCTCGGCGTCTCTGCAGATCTTTCAACGCCCTTCCAGCCGGAAGCGAGCTGTACCCAGGAGACAACCCATGGTGGCAACACCCTTCGCAGCACAGCTGCAGAGCACCAGCACGTATGTGATCGCCGATCTTGGTCTGGCCGAGTTCGGTCGCAAGGAGATCGCCATCGCCGAGACCGAGATGCCCGGCCTGATGGCCCTGCGTCAGAAGTTCGGCGCCAGCCAGCCCCTGAAGGGCGCCCGCATCGCGGGTTCGCTGCACATGACGATTCAGACCGCGGTCCTGATCGAAACCCTGGTCGCCCTTGGCGCCGAAGTGCGCTGGGCCAGCTGCAACATCTTTTCAACCCAGGATCACGCCGCCGCCGCCATCGCCGCCGCTGGCATTCCCGTGTTCGCCTACAAGGGCGAGACCCTGGATGAGTACTGGGCCTTCACCCATCGCATCCTGGAGTGGGGCGATGGCGGCACGCCCAACATGATCCTGGACGATGGCGGCGATGCCACCGGCCTGGTGGTGCTCGGCACCAAAGCCGAGAAGGATCCTTCCGTTCTCGACAACCCCTCCAACGAAGAGGAAACAGCCCTCTTCAACAGCATCCGTCAGAAGCTGGCGGCCCAGCCTGGCTTCTATTCGCGCATCTACGCCCAGATCCAGGGCGTTACCGAGGAGACCACCACCGGTGTGGCCCGTCTTTACCAGATGCAGAAGAGCGGTGAGCTGCCCTTCCCGGCCATCAACGTCAACGATTCGGTCACCAAGAGCAAGTTCGACAACCTCTACGGCTGCCGCGAGTCCCTGGTCGACAGCATCAAGCGCGCCACTGACGTGATGGTGGCCGGCAAGGTTGCCCTGGTGCTCGGTTACGGCGATGTGGGCAAGGGTTCGGCCCAGTCGCTGCGCGGTCTCGGCGCCACGGTGATGATCGCTGAGATCGATCCGATCTGCGCCCTGCAGGCCGCGATGGAGGGCTATCGCGTCGTGCGTCTCGAGGACGTGGTCCGCGATGCCGACATCTTCGTGACCGCCACCGGCAACTTCCAGGTGATCCGCCACGAGCATCTGATCCAGATGAAGGATCAGGCGATCGTCTGCAACATCGGCCACTTCGACAATGAGATCGATGTGGCGTCGCTCAAGCAGTACCCCTGGGACAACATCAAGCCCCAGGTCGATCACATTGTGCTGCCCAGTGGCAACAAGATCATCCTGTTGGCCGAGGGCCGTCTGGTGAATCTGGGCTGCGCCACCGGCCACCCCAGCTTCGTGATGAGCAACTCATTCACCAACCAGGTGCTGGCTCAGATCGAACTGTTCACCAAGGGTGATCAGTACGCCAAGGAGGTGTACGTGCTGCCCAAGCATCTCGATGAGATGGTGGCTCGTCTGCACCTGGAGAAGATCGGCGCCAGGCTGACCGAGCTCACCGCACAGCAGGCCGCCTACATCAACGTGCCGGTTGAAGGTCCCTACAAGCTCGACCACTACCGCTATTGAGACCTGAGCCGGGACGCATCGCCCGCAATGCCGCCTCCAGCGGCAACAGCGGGCTCAAACGCTCCCGGCTCAGGCTCAACCCCGCGGGGTTTGATCGACTTCGCCATACGCCAAAGCCTGAGCGCCCGCATCCGGGCAGCTCAGGCTTTTTTGTGGGCGACCCCAGAGCCTCAGGCTTCAGGGCGAGAGCCTCAGAAGGGCACTTCCTCCTCTGAAGGCTCACCGCCACCAAAGCCGCCGCCCATGCCGCCGCCGGCTTCGCTGTCGCGCTTGGAGCCCAGCAGCTCAAGACGATCGACCCGCACCACCGGCTTGCTGCGCTCTTCGCCGCTGGCGCGGTCGGTCCAGCGGTCGAGCTTGAAGCTGCCGATGATGCCCAGCAGGCTGCCCTTGCGGACGTAGTCGGCGGCGACCTGGGCCTGCTTGCCCCAGATTTCGAGGTTGAACCAGTCGGGTTCGTCGCCGCCCGCACGGCGGTTGACAGCGAGGGTCAGGTTGGCGACGACGCTGCCGGATTCGAAGTAGCGGACTTCGGGATCGCGACCGGCACGGCCGACGAGGGTGATCGAGTTGACGCCCATGGCGTTTCTCCTGTTGACGTGATGGATCTCATGATGCGGCACCCCTCCGGTCGGCGAGACCGGTGAGGGCCACATCGAACCAGTGCCACCGTTCGGGCCGGTTGTAACACCGCCCTATGATTGATCTCCTGCAGCCTGCGGATTTTCGTGTTTTTCCGTCGCTTCCAGTTCTCCCGCGACATCGGCATCGATCTGGGCACGGCCAACACCCTGATGTATGTGTCCGGCAAGGGCATCGTGCTGCAGGAGCCCTCGGTGGTCGCCCTCGATATCGAGCGCAACCTGCCCCTGGCAGTGGGCAACGAGGCCAAGATGATGCTCGGCCGCACCCCCGGCAACATTCGCGCGGTCAGGCCACTGCGCGACGGCGTGATCGCCGATTTCGACGCCGCCGAGCAGATGATCAAGACCTTCATCCAGAAGGGCAATGACGGTCGCGGGCTGGTGGCACGTCGCCTGGTGGTGGGCATCCCCAGCGGCGTCACCGGTGTGGAGCGCCGCGCTGTGCGCGAGGCCGGACTGGCCGGTGCCCGTGAGGTGCATCTGATTGACGAGCCGGTGGCGGCAGCCATTGGTGCCGGACTGCCGGTGACTGAACCGGTCGGCACCATGATTGTCGACATCGGCGGCGGCACCACCGAAGTGGCCGTGCTCAGCCTCGGCGGCACCGTGCTCAGCGAATCGGTGCGGGTGGCGGGTGATGAGCTCAGCGATGCGATCGGCACATATTTGAAGAAGGTGCACAACCTGGTGGTTGGCGAACGCACCGCCGAAGAGATCAAGATCCGCATCGGCTCAGCGTTCCCTTCGGAAAGCCATGACGAGACCTCGATGGATGTTCGCGGTCTGCACCTGCTGTCGGGCCTGCCGCGGACGATCAACATCCGCGCCGGCGACATTCGCGAGGCGATGGCCGAACCCCTCAACGTGATCGTTGAAGCGGTCAAGCGCACCCTCGAGCGCACCCCGCCCGAGCTGGCGGCCGACATTGTCGACCGGGGCATCATGCTGGCCGGCGGCGGTGCCCTGGTGAAGGGGATCAGTGATCTGATCAGCCACGAGACCGGCATCCTGGTGCACATCGCAGAAGATCCCCTGTTGTGCGTGGTCAATGGCTGCGGACAGGTGCTCGAGGACTACAACCGTCTGGCCCGGGTGCTCGATACCCCTGACTTCATCCGGCCGGTCGCCTGAGCCCGATGCAGGCCGGCCGCGGCGTTCGACTGCCATCCCTGCGGCTGTTGCTGACGGGCTGGCCCTGGCTGGTTCTGGCCCTTCTGTTGGTGGGTGTCCGCCTCAGCAAGGGGGCTGGGTTCAGCGATCTCTACGCTGCGGCCACCCGCCCGTTCTGGCCGGGTTCAGCCCAGTCCGAGTGGTTGCGTTCGGCCCAACGGCTGGATCAGCAGAGTCGCCTCAGCCAGCTGGAGGCTGACAACCAACGTCTGCGCGGGTTGCTGGCGTTGCAGCAGCAGCCGGGGCCGGCCCGCCCGGCTCCGGTGATCGCTCGGCCCGCCCAGGGTTGGTGGCAGCAGCTGATGGTCGGCAAGGGCTCCTGGCAGGGCCTGCAGGTCGGAGAAGCGGTCGTCGCCCCTGGCGGTCTTGTCGGCCGACTTGCGGCGACAACGCCGACCACGGCCACGGTGCAGCTGCTGACCGATCCCGGCAGTCGGGTCGGGGTCTGGGTGGCCCGCACCGGCGAGCACGGCCTGTTGGTGGGTCTGGGAACGGCCCGGCCGGTGCTGCGTTTTCTGGATCGGGATGCCCGCGTCAGGCCCGGCGACCTGGTGACCACGTCACCGGCCAGCACCCTGGTGCCGCCCAACCTGACGGTTGGCGTTGTTCAACAACTTGATGCCAGTGTCATCCCAGCGCCCGAGGCGGTGGTGCAGCTCAGTGCGCCGTTGGCGGCGATCGACTGGGTGCGGGTGATTCCGGCACCGGAGCGCTCCAATGGCTGATCTCTGGCGGCGCGGCTGGTGTCTGGGGACCGGCCTGCTGGTGCCGGCCCTTGCCCTGGGGTCACCCCGCTGGTTGCAGCTCGACGCGGTGGCTCCGGCCTGGTCGGTGCTGTGGTTGCTGCCCTGGGCCCTGGCCGATGGACCGTTCTCCGGCGCCCTGGTGGGGGCCGGCCTGGGTCTGCTGCTCGATGGTCTGCATCCGGGTGCCGTCAGCCAGCTGCCAGCCCTGGTGCTGCTCGGTTGGTGGTGGGGCCGGCTGGGGCGCCGGGATGTGGTGCTTGAACGCAGCGTTTCGCTCGCCCTGTTGGCCCTGGCAGGCAGCCTGGTGTTGGGCGGGTCGCTGCTGGTGCAGATGCTGGTGGTGGGCACATGGCCGGCGTCGGCTTTTCAGACCCTCTGGGCCCAGACGCTGATCACCGGTCTGCTGGCGCCACTGGTGTGTTCTCTGTGGTTACTGCTCTGGCGCCAGCAGCTGCCAGGGGTGCGCTGATGGGCATCGGCAGGCGACGGCTGCTGACGGGCCTGGCCGCCTCGGCGGGCTCGGCGCTGCTGGCCGGGGGCCTGGCCAGCTGCCGCCAGCGGGGTGGCGCGCAGTCCGGCACCGCTGGCGCGCGCGACCTCAACGTCTGGACGCTCGATCTGGCGCCCCGTTTCAACGGCTACATGCAGGCGGTCATCGGCCGCTGGGAGCAGGCCAACCCAGGGATCAAGGTGCGCTGGACCGATGTCCCCTGGGCTTCGGTCGAGCGCAAGCTGCTGGCGGCGGTGTTCGCCCGCACGGCGCCCGATCTGGTCAACCTCAATCCGCCGTTTGCCGCCAACCTCGCCAGCAAGCAGGGTCTGTTGGATCTGGCGCCGCTGCTGCCGGCCGGTGCCGCCGGCTCCTACCTGCCCCAGATCTGGGAGGCCGGCATGCAGGACGGCCAGCAATTTGCCTTGCCCTGGTATCTGACCGCGCGCATCACCATGGCCAACCGCACGCTGCTGCAGCGGGCCGGCGTGGCCGCACCGCCCACCCGCTGGGATCAACTGCCCGCCTATGCCGAGGCGATTCGCCGCCGGACCGGTCGCTACGCCCTGTTCATGACCGTGGTCCCCGACGACTCGGCCGAGCTGCTCGAAACCCTGGTGCAGCAGGGGGTGCAACTGCTCGATGGCGAGCGCCGGGCCGCGTTCCGCTCGCCGGCCGGGCTTGAAGCCTTTGCGTTCTGGAGTGAGCTGTACCGGCGCGGCCTGCTACCGCGAGAGGTGGTAAGCCAGGGCTACCGCCGCGCGATCGAGCTGTACCAAAGCGGTGACCTGGCCCAGGTGGCGACCGGCCCTGATTTTCTGCGCAACCTGCAGACCAATGCCCCAGGCATCGCAGCGGTGACCGCACCCTATGGACCCATCACCGGCCCGTCGGGCGAAGCCAATGTGGCGGTGATGAATCTGGTGGTGCCGCGTCAGAGCACCATGGCCACCGCCGCCGTCAGCTTTGGGCTGGAGCTCAGCAATGCGGCCAACCAGCTGGCCTTTGCCGAGCAGGCCCGGGTGCTGCCATCGGCTGCAGCTGCCCTGGCGCAGCTGCAGGCCACGCTGGCGGTCGAGCGACCGGCGCAGCCTGCTGACCAGTTGGTGCAGCGGGCCCGCTTGCTCTCGGCCGAGACCCTGGAGCGGGCCGGTGTGCTGGTCCCGGCCACCCCCGGGATCAAACGCCTGCAGGCCATCCTTTACACCCAGTTGCAGCGAGCCATGCTCGGCGAGCTCAGCAGCGAGCGCGCCTTGGCCGAGGCCGAAGTGCAGTGGAACCGTTATGCCCAGGCCCGCTGGCCTTGATCGGCGGCCGACCAACCACACCCCTTCCTGTAGAAATTCTTAAATGTCGCCAGATCCCTGCTCCCAGGGGCGTTCTGGGGGATGACCAGAAGGCGTGCCTGAGGGTAGGGTTGCGTTTCTTCATGAAGCTGGTAGCCCATGCCTTCTGAGGTCACCACTCAGCAGCGCGATCTCGGCGGCGAACAGGCAGACGGGTCTCAGCCAACTGAACACCGGGCCACGCTGCTGGTGGTCGACGATGAGGCGGCCGTGCGCCGCGTGCTGGTGATGCGCCTGCAACTGGCCGGCTATCGCGTCATCTGCGCCGAAGACGGCGAACAGGCCCTGGCCCTGTTCCATCAGGAACAGCCCGACCTGGTGGTGCTCGATGTGATGCTCCCCAAGCTCGATGGTTTTGCGGTCTGCCGCAGGCTGCGGGCTGAATCCTGTGTGCCGATCATCTTTCTATCGGCCCTTGATGCCATTGCCGAGCGGGTCTCGGGTCTGGATCTCGGGGCCGACGATTACCTGCCCAAGCCCTTTTCGCCGAAGGAGCTTGAAGCGCGCATCGCCACCATCCTGCGGCGGGTGGGGCGTGGTTCGGCCGGCAGCGAACCGCGGGATCTCCCCACCGGCAGCGGCGTGCTGCGGGTCGGTGGCCTGGTGGTC
>Ga0164293_10005470_pt1 | contig 10802 bp, 6 predicted proteins | sample GEODES118metaG_FD_111487 | JGI IMG/M metagenome (GOLD analysis project Ga0164293, IMG submission 111487) | Eutrophic lake water microbial communities from Lake Mendota, Wisconsin, USA - GEODES118 metaG | ecosystem: Environmental > Aquatic > Freshwater > Lake | place: USA: Lake Mendota, Wisconsin...
ACCACATCCTCCGCGCCCACCACGCCCGTGCCGCTTTGCACGAGCGTGTTGCCCGACACATTGCGCCATTCCCAGGTAAAGGGCGTGCCCGCCACCGGCTTGAACTGCTGCGGCTTGCGCACGCTCACATCGCAGGTCGCGGTGGTGCCGGGGTAGTTGTCCACGCTGCGTGTGCTTTGACCCACGAGATACATCGTGCAGGCCCACTGCGTCGCGCTCTCGGTGATGTTCGTCGTGTCCCAATCGTAGTAGCCGCTCCAGGTGCCCCAGGGAGCGCCGTCATTGTGTGCGCCATTGCCGATGTCCGGTTGGCGGCCCGCGGTGACCGTGTCCTGGTCGTCATTGAAAATGCCCGGATAGCTCTGGTCCGCGCGGAACTTGCCCTGATAGGACGCGTCACTGCGCTCGGTGCGAACCGGTGCCACCCATTCACCGATGTCCACCTCTGGCGGTGTGGCCTCGTCGGTGGCCCAGCCGGTGGGACCGTGGTCGCGGTTATCCCAGTATAAGTGCACGCCCACACCGAGGTCGTTCAGCGCGCGATACTGACCGGGGATGTCAGAATCCTCCCAGCCGTATTTTGTCAGGTCATTGTCCACCTCCTGCCGTCCGCGGTAGAACCGCGTCAAAGCACGGTCTCGCAGCGGCGAAAGCCGTGCCATCGGGCTGCAAAAGTCATTCACGCGCAGCGGCACGCCGTTGAACATCTCGACCGTCGCGAGGTTCTGCGTCGTGCTGCCGAACCATTTCATGGACGCGCCGGTGTCAGGATTGCCCATTACCGGCACGAACGCAGAACCCGCGGAGAATCGCTCCGGCTTGTAACGGCAGAGCAGATGCGTGCCAAAACCACCCATCGAAGTGCCCATCACCGACACGCGCTTAGGGTCGATGCGGCCAGCGTAGGCGGATCGCTGCTCAATCCAGTCCTGAATCCAGATTAGCCGCCGCGCCGTGTAGGGCACCACGACGGCATTGTCCGGCGGCTGGCCGACAGGATTGATGGCCGGCATCGTCGAATACCACCCAAACCAATAAGACGGAGAGTCCTCCGACACCACGCCCTGCGCAGCGCGATACACCCGGTCATCATGGGCAATGTTGATGCCGCCTATGGGCAGATGTCCGGTGTTCGCGTAATAGGTATTGCTCGGCCGCCAGCCCCAGTAGTGCCCCCAGCTCCCGCCGCCGTGCAGTTGCAGTGTCGCCGGAAACGGTGTCGACGGCAGTCCCGTGAGGCTTGAAGGCTCGTAAATCGCGAACAGGTGCGGTGCGCCATTTTTCGGTGCGTTCGCCAGCACGGGAAAATCCGGCCGCGCATCGTTCGGGTCGTCGCGACCATCCACCCACATCGAATACACCGTGTAAGGATAGCTGCCCTGCCCCTGCACCGGCAGCGTGCCCTGGAGCTGCACATGGCACTGCACGGGATCATTCACCGGGTCATAGCCCTGCACCACCGCGCTCGTCGTGATGGCCCCGGCAGGAACGGAAGTCGTCCCATAAGTTACCACCGCGAAGAATTCATTCGCCGCCGCATGCGGCGTATAGACGAACAAACCCTCCGTGGCCGTAAGCTGATACGTCCCGCCGCCTGGAGTCGGCACACGCCATGTCGCGTTCGCATTCGCCAGCTTCAGCCGCGACGCATTGAACTCCCGGTTCAGCGGCGTCCCGCAAAGCATCGCCTGCGTCGTGGAAGTGAACGTGTTCGTCGAGCGAAACACCGAATAAGCATAGTTCGGCGTGGTGCCCGCGTCCCACACCACCCAGGTTTGTCCTTTGGCATGCCAGGCACGGACATTCGTCTGCGCGTGAGCACTCTGACAAAGAGCCGCGAAGCAAAACGCGGCCATCACAAGCGCCCAAAAGGCTTTCTGAAAAACCAAGCGACCTGAGCCGCACCGAGTGGGGGATGAAAATGCAAACTTCACACATCACTACACCCGCAACCGGGCCTGCGTTACGCCTTGCCGAAATTTTTCCTGACCGTGTCAGCGCTTCTCAGGCTTTTCTGCTGTCGTGGGCTGTGCAGCAAACGCGGCACGGTAGAATTCCCAGTTTTCCTCCCCCATGCCTTCGAGCAGCGCCATCGTATCATGAGCCACACCGGGCACTTTGAGGAACTCATGCTCGATGCGAAGCTGGCGCAAGTGATCCGCATAGGCGCGATTCAGCGGTCACGTGTTGTCGCGCAGGCCGACCGCGATGCGCACACGCATTTTGCCGCGCAAGGCATCAGCCTGCTGTTCGGCAATGGTGATGGGATGCTGCGCCCGGTAGTAATCGAGGTCACCGCCAAAGGTGGATTTCAAGATGCGCTCGCGTTCTGCGGGATTGCCAGTGGCTCGCGGCCCGGCAAAATCCAAGTCCAGCGGCCCGCGCGCGAGGACAGAGACCGCGCTGAAGAGTTGTGGATGCTTGAAGCACAACCGCGCCGCTCCGTAGCCACCCATGCTGAATCCTTCAAGGATACGGCCCTCGCGCTTCGCCAGTGTGCGGAAAGTGGCATCCATGAGCGGGATCAATTCCTTGATGACGATGGTCTCCATCAGCAGCGTTCCATCCTTGGAATCGCACCACATGCTGGCGGCGGTCCCATTCGGAAAGACAACGAGCATCGGCGGGATTTTGCCCTCCTTCATCGCCCTGACGAAGAACGCCGAGAGGGGCTCAATCCCAGCCAGCCCTCCGCCCGTGCCATGAAGCCAGTAGAGCACAGGGAAGCGGCGCTCTTTCTCCGTGTCATAAACCTCCGGTGCGAAGACATGAAAGCTCACTTCCTCCTTCGCCGCCGCGCTCTCGAAGGTGCGGAACTCCACGCGCGGCGCTGTCACCGCTGGTGTGATCCAGCGGGGTGCAGGTGAAGGTTGCGCACCGGCCATCGCAATGCTGCCAAGAAAGAAGAGTGCGATTTTCAGAATGGCTTTCGTCATGACGTTCAGTAGCTCAAACGGATGAACTGGTTCGTTCCGCTCGCTGGCAAGCTAATCTCCAGCGGAGCTTCGGCAGCGGTCGTGTTTGTGACAGTGGTGATCGTCGTCCAGTCGGCGAGATTCGTGGAGACTTGGACGCCGTAAGTAAGACGTGCCGCAGCGGGAAAACTGATTCGCACCTGGCCGGGCGCGGGCACATCAACAGTAAGTGTCGGCGGGGTGAGCAGCGCCAGCACCTGACGGGCGAGGGATACCACATCGGAATGCTGGGCACGGTTGGAGAGAATGGCGATCCCGCTGGCGGGTTGCCGGCGAAAGGCAATGTAGGCCGTGTAGCCCGCGACGAGGCCCGCTTTCTCCCACTGCTGCACGCCGTTGGTGAGCGTGTAGATGTCCAGTCCGTAACCTGTCATGGCCCCTGCCGTGCCGGGTGCCCGAGGTGCTACAGCCCGCTCAACGGCACCTGGCACCGGGAATGGTGCAATGCCCGAGAGTGCCCGCAGCACACGGGCCATGTCGTTGCCGGTAGAAATCACCTCTCCCGCGCCTTCAAGCACGCCCATGTCAGACATCGCCATGGGCACGAGCGCAGTGCCGGTGCTTCGATAGCCTTGAGCAAGCCGCCCGCTGATTCCGTTGGTGAAGGGTGCCTCGTTCAAGCCCGTGTCTGCCATGCTGAGGGGGCCTGTGAGCCTGGCTGAAAGCAGGGCCGAATATGTCGCCACGCCAGTGTTATCCGCCAGCGCCAGTGCGAGCAGGCCAAAACCGGTGTTTGAGTATTCATAGACCGAGCCCGGCGGTGCGCTGAGGGTGAAGCCCGAAAGGTAAGTCGCGAGCTGTGTCCGCGTGTAACCCTGAGCGGGATAAAAGGCTGGCCCCGTCATGTTCGTGGGAAACGTGGGCAGTCCTCCGTAGTGCGTGGCAAGCTGCGCGAGAGTGACGGGCTGGCCGTTGAATCCCGGCATCCGAAGGTCAGTGGCGAGCATCGCATTCACCGGCGTGGCAGCCTGCACCGCCCCCCCTGAACTCTCGATGACCGATGCCAGAATCAATCCGGTGAGCGTTTTCGAAATGGATCCGATTTGGAAGAACGTGTTCCCGTCCGGCACGATGGCACCACCCGCCGAACGCGCACCGAATCCGAAAGTCTGCGTGCCGGATTTCGTGGTCGTGACCACGAAAAGACCTACCGACTTGGTAGGCGTAAGTCCCGTGGCATCAACCAAGGGTGAAGCAAGCCGTGCTACCTCCTCCGCAAACGTCGCCCCGGATGATTCTCCGGCGCAAGACAGAACTGCGAAATAAAGCAATGACCGTGGCAGGCACTGGGTGGGTTTCATGTGAGTGAGATCAAAGAAGACTGTGGAAGCTTAAAAACTTGATCAGAGCTTTGGTTGCGGATGAAACGAACCATCGCCCAGCACACTCGCCAACTCACGGATTCAACAGTTTCACGCCCCTGAAACTTCCTCATCACGCTCGATTGCTCGGGAATGAGCGTCCTCATAGGTGAATCTTGCATCTCACCGAGCCGCAAAGCTTTTGCTGTCGATGCCCTTGTTGCCAAAGACCATGGCCTTAGGTGAGGCCGGGGAGAAGGCGGGCCATGCAGGACGGTTCTGCGCTTCCGGTTTGCCGGTGCGCATGAAGGCGGCCCAGTAGTCCAGCATGGCTTCGCTGATGCGACGTCCTTCGGTGAATTCTTCGACCGGCAGCGTGTCGTCCTCACCGCCTCCGCCGCTGAACCCGGTGCCGCCACCGCCTCCGCCGCGTCGGGATTTCATGGCGCGGCTGGCGGTCTGTTCGTTGCGGAAGCCGTATTGAGCGGCGGTGCTCTGGCCGATGGTGCCGAAAGCATAGGCGACAGACTCGCCATGCTGCGCGGCGTGACGACTGGCGCGGGCGGCGGGCGGGACGTAGGTGAGCTGGAAAAGATACACCGGCTGTCCAGCGCGGGCCATGTGGGTGGCGTTTTCCACCTGGAAGCCGAAGGCTCCGCTAGTGGCGATGTCGTCGCCAAGCTGGCGGGCACCGGATTCTCCATTGGCCGCTCCCATAAGCACGGGGATGCGGGCTTGTTTGCCAGACGCGAAGGTGTCCGCCGGGACTTGGGTGACGAGGCGGCCGTCCACGATGGGCTTCACCGGCAGGTCGAGCTGCCGAAAAAACGCGGTGCTGATGGCGAGGTCGTTGCCGCTTAAGCGGCGGAGATCGGCAGGCTTTGCGTTGGCATCGGGGCCAAGCCGTTCGGACAGGCGAAGCCCTGCCGCCTCGGCCTGGGCGAGTGTCTGAATGTTGCGGATGCCGCCGCTGCTGTGAATGATGGCTTTGTGGAAGAGGTCCTTCGCCTCGGGAATGCCCATGAGGAAAAGGCAGCTCGTGCCGCCCGCGGAGGAGCCTGAGATGGTGATGTTGCCAGAGTCGCCCCCGAAGGCGGAAATGTTCTCACGGGTCCAGCGCAGGGCGGCCATCATATCGAGCAGGCACAGGTTTCCCAGCGGCGCAGCCTTCGCGGCCTCGGCGGTGAGCGCGGGATGGGCAAACAGTCCGGCAGGCCCGAGGCGGTAGTTGATCGTGATGACCACGATGCCACGCCGGGCAAGCTCGCTGCCATCGTAGCGCGGTTGTGCGCCGGAGCCTTGGATGAAGGCGCCGCCATGAATCCAAAACAGCACGGGCAGTTTCGCATCCGGCCCGGCATTCGCGGGCGACCAGACGTTCAGGAAGAGGCAGTCCTCGCTCTGCTGGCTGCGGCTGAAAAAGGTTTCGCCCTGAAGCGCGGGCTTGCCAAAAGCCGTGGCCTCGCGGGTGCCGGTCCATGGCTTCGGCGGCTGTGGTGCCTGCCAGCGGAGGTCGCCAACGGGAGCGGCGGCGTAAGGGATGCCGCGAAAGATGCGCACGCCTTCCCGCTGCTCGCCGACAAGCTGGCCGCTGGCAACGCGGACGGGGCTGGTCCGCGTGCTGCTGGTGCCTTTGGCAGGCGTGGAAGATGGCGCAACGGGCTGGCGTGCCGGCTGGCTCTGGCTGTCCGTGGCAGGCGCAGGTGGAGGCTCGGCGGGAGTCACTGGTGTGCTCGTGCTGCCACCGCGATTCATGCCAGAACTGCCACCCGCAGCACCGCGACCGAACTGGCTGCGCAAACTGCTCAGTCCCTCGAACTCGGTCTTGCTGAGCGTGCCATTGGCGTCGGTGTCCAGCTTATCAAAGAGGCGGTCGGCGATCTCGGGGCGGCTGGCGAAGGCCGGTGAGGTCGCGAATTGCTGCTTGAATCGCTCGCGGCTAATCACGCCCGCCTCACCGGCGAGTGTTTCAAACGACGCGCCGCCCAAGCCACCACTGCGTGTCATTCCGGCTCCACCGCCCATACCGGGCTTGGCCCCGCCATCGGGGGCGGGTGTCGAGGGAGCGCCGCCGCGCTGCTGGCGCAGGCGTTCGATCATCGCGGCGCGGGAGTCGGCGGCATCGCCTTTCGCAGTCCCCGCCGCTGGTGGAGGTGCCTCCGTGGAAGCTGTTGGCGCTGATTTGGGAGATGCCACGGCCTTCACATCCGTCCGTGCGAACTGCTTCGTGAAAAACGCGATGATCGTCTCGCGGGCAGTTTTCTCCTCGTTCTCCTCTTCCTTCGACTTCTCACCACGCAGCGCCCGTGCCGCGCTCACCGTGCGTGCCCAGTAGAAGCCGTGCGGGCTTTTCTCCGCCGTATAAACGGACACATTCTTCTCCGCCTCACGCATCCGCTGGATCATCGGCTCGATGAGCACATGCGGTGCCTGGTCGTCCCCCAGGCTGGTGATGAAAAGCGTCGGCACCTCGATCTTGCCCGCATTCGCCTCGATGGAGTTTTTGGCGAGGAAGTCCTTTGCCTCGCGCTCCGACATGCCGCGGCCACGGGTGAGGCCGTTGAAGAGAGATTGGCCGTTCTTCACCATTTCCTCGCGCGCCTCTTGCCGCACCAGCGACAGCGGCGGTTTGCCCGGATCACCCGTCATATAGACCACCGGGTCGGTCATCCATGGTGAGCCGACGGCGACGCACAGGAACTCGCGTCCCATCTTCTCCGCTGCCACGAGCGCCAGATGCCCGCCGTGACTGCCACCCACGACACCCACACGTGCCGCATCCACCTTCGGCAGGGTTTTGGCAAAACGGATGCCCGCGATGACATCATCATGCTCCATGCCAAAGAGTGCCCCGTTTCCGGAGCGATAGCTGATCGCCAAGATGGCCCACGACTGCTCATTGAATGCATTCACCGTGGGCGAGAGATTGTTGGGCGCGGCCATAGTGCGGATGTATCCAAGGTCGCGATTGCCCTGGCCACCGTGGATGGTCACGAGCATGGGAAACGGCCCCTCGCCTTTCGGCATGGACAGCACGCAGGGGATCATGCGTCCATCGCTGGAAGGATACTGCATCTCGGTGACAAGCCGGTCGCCAACGATCTCCGTCTTGCCCGAGGGCGTCATCGCACCCGGTTTGTTTTGCATTTGGCGCATCTTTTCCCGAACCGCACGCTGTTCGGTGTCGTCGATCTTTCCATCGCCGTTCGTGTCGAACTTCTTGAGCAGCGGATTCTCCGCTGAACTGCCTGGCTTGGGGGAAATCTGTGCCGGCGCTGAGGCCGCGAGGCAGAGTGTGAGGAGGATGAGCTTGTTGGTCTTCATATCGGTTTGGTCTGGGTTGAGGAAATCACGGCTGAAGAGGCGCACGCTCAGAGGTGCCCCGCACCCGCATCAGCCTCAGGAACTCGGCGATCACCTGCGCACGCCGACCACGTCCCGAACGGCGGTCCAGCACCACGCCATCCGGGTCCAAATGGCCTTCGAGCGAGTAGCTCACATCACTCTGCATGGCCGAATGGATGAAAGTGAAACTCACCACGGCCACCGCACGGCCCGCGTATGCCCGATGCAGCGTCACGCGGCGCAGCAAATGCGTGCCCGCATCGACCTCCAACAATACCGATCTGTATTTAGCGTGCGCAGCGCCAACTTTGGGCTCCGCATGAATGAGGTCCGTCTCCGGCGTGGCTGGCTCGCGTCGTAGCTCGTAGTCCGCGAGAATTTCCCGCAGCAGCGTCTCCAGTCGCACGCTGCGCAGCTCACACACCGTTTCCAACTCTTCCGGCACTTCCGCTGCCGTGAGTCGGGCTCCGATCTTTGGTGAGAGCGCGAACCACACGCTGCCCGACGAATCACGCCCCCACGGCGCTGTTTGCTCCGGACCACGAATCTCTGTCCAAAACGCATCGCCCCGCGTCCACAGCAGTGATTCCTGACGTGGCGGAGCATCGCCATCGCGCTCGCCACGCACCTCCACCCGATAGCAACGATCCAACAGCGCCGAATGCGCCTTCAGCGCCTCACGCACAATTGTCGCCGCGCTCGCTGGTGTGAGCGAAACAAACATCAACGCGCCGATGCTCGCCACCGCCACGAAACCCGCCGCCCAGGCCAGCGGAGCCTGCCAGCGCCACCTTGGCGGCCGATGCGCCGTCGGCAATGCCTCCTCGACACGGGCCACAAAGGCCTCATCGGATGCCGAGGGTTGCAACCGGGCCTCAACAGCCTCCACAAACACCTCCGAAGAGGGTTCCGCTTCCTGACGCAGCAACTCATCCATCACCAACTGCTCGCGCAATGCCTCTAACAAAGCAGCATCTTCTCGCATCGCCGCAGCAATGAGCGCGTCATCCTGCGGCTCGGATTCGCCTTCGATGAGTCTGGCCAGCGGAGCCTTGAGTTCGTCGGAATTATCGTGAGATGTTGTGCTCATAGTGGCTGCGCCTCCAATCGTTTCGTGATGCACTCATGCAGGGCCGCCCGCAGGCGGAAGAGCGACTGGCGGATTTCATTGGCCGTGCGTCCTTGCTGGCTGGCAATGCCCGCCGGAGCCAGATTCTCAAAATACCGCTGCTGCACCAGCCTCCGCGACTTCTCCGGCAACTGACTCAGACACTCCTTCAACGCCGCCGCCCTTTCTGGTGCTTCGTCGAAATGCTCCGACGCCGTTCCCGACATCGCCAGCACCTCCGCAACATGCTGGCCCAGCACCCGCGAGCGCCGATCCTCTTTTCGCAGCTCCTTGCTCACCAAAAACCGAGCAATGGTGCGCAGCCAGGCCCCGAAGTTCGTGCCACGCTCAAAGGTCTGCAGCTTCCGATACGCCGCGAGGAAGGCCTCCTGCGCCACATCATCCACCACCTCCGCCCTCATCCCCAGCGACCGGATAAACGCCCGCAGTCCCGCCTGCTCACGCCGCACCTGCTCCATGAACCACACATGGTCTGGCTGATTTGGAACTGGAGATTCATCCTTCACAATTGACAACACCACAAACCCGGCCTGCGTTACGCGGATGTATGAAAAATGTGCGAAAGGACGCTACCGCTGCGTGCCAGGAAATCTCTTTATGAAGCGCTGTCTGTCCTTGGGTATGCGCCCCCCCACTCAAATTCCATGAGAGGTCGTTTTTTTTGAGACACACTTTTTTGAGTCGGACTTTTGCCGTTTGCGATCTGACGCGCGATCTTTGGGAGAGCTGTAATTCCCTGATAATGAGGCAACTGAACACGCTCGACTGCCCAGCAAATGCAAGCTGAACGCCCCCCATCTGCCTGTGTCATGAATCAGCTGTGACACACCTCAGTTGACTCAACTCCAGGGGCATGGACTCAATCTCTCCCGACATCGCCAAAAAGCTCCTGCACCGCGATCTGGCCAATCTTGCCCAACGTGTGCAGCGGGGCGGTAACCTCAGTCGATCAGAGCGCGTCATGCTCCAAAGCATGGCCGTCAGCACGGGGCAGGTCCCTGCGGTGGCCGCAGACAACTCCGACTTGGCTCGCATTCTCGGTGTTTCGCGCAGCTCGATCAATCGTTGGCGCAAACTCAAGGATGCGCCGAAGCCGGATGCGAGCGGCTTTCATGACGTCACCCAGTGGCGTGAGTTCATGCGCCGCCATGAACTGCGCGGGGAACCTGCTGTCACCGACGAGGAAACCGCCCTGCGCGCCCGCAAGCTGCTGGCCGAGGTGGAGGAGCGAGAGCTGCGCCTGGCAGTCAAGAAGCGCGAGTATGTGAGCATCGAGGAGGTGCGCCAGACCTGGACCCGTCTGGTCGGTCGGGCGAAGGAACTGCTCCGCAACAAGTTCGAGAACGAACTGCCGCCCATCCTGTCCGGTCTGGATGCCACGGCCATCCAGGAGGAGAGCCGCAGGGCGATTGATGAAGTGCTGAATGTGCTACACTCAGGCGGCTGAGCTTGAACCTCCCAGAACGAAACGGTGAAGCCGGTTAACGGGGCGGTAGAATTCGGCGCATATGAAGGCATTTACAAAAGTGGTGTCTGGAACCTCGTCCGAGATTGTGACTCCAAAACCGTCATGTATGTGCCTCCAGACGAGCCCAGTTATTGATGCGCAAACGACCTTCATCGCTGATACTCAAACCTGCTGCACATCCTTGCAGGCCATTCCCGGCGACTGGTAGAGAGGGTGTGTATTCTCCCTCTCGTGCCTTGGCACCCAAACGAATGCGTATCATCGTTGCGCAACAGGCTTGGCAGGGCGGGTTTGCGGTGTGATTGCAGGGGTTTCGGCTGCGGATTGGAAGAGGCCCGCAAACACACCGGGTGACCAGTCATGGTCCATCGGTGGCGTATGCACCATCTGTTCCAAGTTCTGGAGCACCAGCGTGACCGCTTCCAGGGCACGCCTGTTTTTGATATCCTGGGCGTCGATACGCGAGTCTGAGCCTTGGTCTGTATCTGGTGCTTTGTGGGCCACCACTTCAGCCGTCAAATCCTGCCGGTGCTGCTCCAGCAAGGGCGTCACCCTGTCGATGGCCTGAGTCCGCAGCCGAAAGA
>Ga0164293_10005471_pt1 | contig 10802 bp, 14 predicted proteins | sample GEODES118metaG_FD_111487 | JGI IMG/M metagenome (GOLD analysis project Ga0164293, IMG submission 111487) | Eutrophic lake water microbial communities from Lake Mendota, Wisconsin, USA - GEODES118 metaG | ecosystem: Environmental > Aquatic > Freshwater > Lake | place: USA: Lake Mendota...
CCGTCAAAACCGAGACGCGGCGCAAGCATCGGCGCAAGCCGGGTTTATGCGCCGACGCCGCGGACGCCTACGCCCGTGCGGTGGTCGATGGGTCGATCGTGGCGAACGCCCGTATCCGCGATTCGTGCCGTCGGTACCTCGCCGAGCGGGCGAAGCCAGGCGAGCACGGCGTGTGGTGGGACGAGCAGCTCGCCGAGGACGCCAGAGCGTTCGCGCTAAAGTGCGGGCAGGGCGCGGAAGCTGGCGCGGGCCAGCCGCTCGTCTGGATGCCGTGGCAATGCATGGTGGCCATGATCCTGCTCGCCAGGCGGCGCATGGTGGACGGCCGCAAGTCTGACACGCCGGCGACGAAGGCGCTGCTCTTGGCCGTCGCCCGCGGCAACGGGAAGACCGAGTTCGCGGCGAGCCTGCTCATGGCGGCTATGCGGGACGGCTCGACGCGGCTTGAGTTCGCAAGCGTCGCGCCGGATTCGCGGCTCGCGCAGAAGACCTTCGAGCGCATGGCAGTCATGTCCGAGACGCTCGGCGTCTCCGAGTGGAAATCGACGGGCGGCTCGACGCCGGCGCATCCTGGGCGCGTGAAGCACGGGAACAATCGGTACATCTCGCTGCCATGCACCGACAAGGCGCTCGACGGGCTCACGACCCGCATGGTCATCGCCGATGAGGTCGCCCGCATGGAGAAGGCGTTCGGCCGCCTGCTGACGGGCCTCGCCAAGTTTCCGACGTCGCAGCTGCTCGCCATCACGACGCCCGACCCCGAGCAGAAGACGCGGCCCATCTGGGGCTACTGGGACGCCCTTGAGCGGGCCATCGCCGACGGCACCCCGTACCCAGCGGGCTGGTGGCCGATGCTGTACGGCCTCGAGCAGGATGACCAGGCATCGGACCCGGCCGCCTGGCCGAAGGCGCACCCGGCGCTCAATGTCATCATCGACCCCGGCCAGCTCGAGCTCTCGGCGCGGACCATGCTCGAGTCGGGCGACCCGGCGCAGATCGCCGAGTTCGAGACGCAGCTCGCCTGCCGGTACCACGAACTCGCCACGACCGACATCGACCTCGCTGTGCTCGAGCGGCAGATGCAGCCGTCGGACTGGACCCGGCTCCAGGGCGCACCGGCGGTCATCGGGCTTGACCTGTCCCGCGGCGGCTACGGGCCGCAGCTCGACCTCACGACGTTGTGCCTGATGGTCGTGGACGGCGGCGTGATCCGGGCGCGAAACGTCTCCTGGTGGGCAGGCACCGACATGGGGCGCGACGAGAAGCGGTGCAAGCAGCCGCTCGGCGCGTGGGTCGAGCAGGGCCACCTCCGCCGGATGCCCGGCGAATGGCACGATATGACCATCGTGGAAGCGGAAATTGAGAACCTGATGCACCAATTCGGGGTGAGAAAGATCGGCGTTGACCCGCACCCAAGCCAGGCAAAAGACATTAAGCGCTGGATGGACAAGGGCTGGCCGATTGTCCCGGTGGACCAGTCGATCCGCACGATGGCACCGGCGTGGAAGCTCTGGGGCGACCTCCTGAAATCGAAGCAGCTGTTCTACGAACCCGACCCGGTCCTGCGAGCGGCGCTCAACTCGGTGCGTTTGATCGCCGACAACGTCGGCAACATCCGCCCGGTGAAGGGCCGCAGCTCGGGGAACACCGACGCCGTAGTCGCCGGGAACATGGCGGCGCTGCTCATGGAGCATCACCAAGTCCGCACGGCCACCGGCTTGAGCGCGTCGACTTGTCCTCTCGGATAGTCCGTGTTTGCCGGAATTGGCCTTGACGATTTTGGGCACTTGTGTTCTATGCGACCGTGGGCCTCTTCTCACGGTTCTTCGGATTCAAGACGGGCATCGCGGTCTACACGCGACCCGAGCCGATCCTGTCGGGACCAGCCGATGGGATTCCCGCGGTCCTGCGGGCGACGCAGCTCATTTCGGCCGACATCGCCCGGCTGACGGTCAACGTGTACGACAACGCCGGGCAGAAGCTGCCGGATCACCCGGTGGCCATGCTGCTGAATCGTGACGCCAGCCGGTGGCAGTCGGGCTATGAGTTTCGGCGCTACACGACATCGACGGCGCTGATGCACGGCAACGGGCTGGCGCTCATCCGCCGCGGCTCGGACGGCTCGGTCGCCGAGCTCCAGCCGGTGCCCGCCGACGCCATGAGCTCGGAAATCGTGGACGAAGGCGTGATCTACCGCGTCGGCCAGACCGTGCTTTCGCAGGATCAGATTCTGCACATCGGCTGCTACCCCGATCACTTGAACCCGTGCTGGTTTCGCTCGCCGCTCGAAGCGGCCCGGTGGACGATGCAGCTCGCTGCCGACGAATCCGGCGCACACGCTGCGCTCGTCAAGACGGGCAGCATGGGGAAGGTCGCCATCACGCACCCGGGCGCAATGAGCGATCAGACGGTACAGGCCATCCGCGACGCCTGGATGAACATGCACGCGACCGCGGACGGCGCGTCGCGCCCGCTCATCCTGCGCGAAGGGATGAAGGCCGAGAAGATCAGCCAGGAGACGTCGGGCACCATGCTCGAATCGCGACGGTTCTCGGTGCAGGAAATCGCCCGAGCCTTCGGCGTTCCGCCGGAAATGCTGTTCCAGCAGGGCGGCGGCGCGCTTTCGAGCCAGGCTGAAACGGCCCGCGCATACGCCGACGGAGCCATTGCCGCATGGGCGAGCGCGTGGGAGTCGGAGCTCACGCGCAAGCTGTGCGGTCCCGGCGAGACGGTCCGCATCGACACCACCCCGATCACGCGGGGCAATCTGCGCGACCAGGGGATGGCGTTCTCGAAGCTCGTGCTCGCTGGCGTGATGAGCCCGAACGACGCAAGGCATTACCTCGGGTTGCCTCCCGTCGAAGGGCTCGACACGCCAGCGGTCACGATGCCTGGCGGCGCGTCGGCAGCCACCGGGCCCGACAACGAGGAGGCCGAGGATGCTTGAGGTCCGTACGACGAGCTTCGAACGCCAAGGCAACCGGATCGCCGGTTACGCCGCGGTGTACGACGCACCAAGCCTGCCGCTGGTCGTTCGCAACGTCAACGGCGGCAAGCCGTTCACCGAGCGCGTCGCCCGCGGCGCGTTCGACCAGAGCCTCGCCGGGAACATCTCGCTGCTGGTCGGCCATGACCGGCGCGAGCTGCTTGCCAACACCAAAAGCCAGCGCCTGAAGCTCGCGAGCGATAGCCGCGGGCTGGCGTTCGACGTCGAGCTGCCCGACACGCAGCGGGCGAAGGACGTCTACGCGCTGGTCGATTCGGGCGTCCTGTCCGAAATGTCGTTCGGTTTCATCGTTCGCTCGGACGCCTGGAAGGGCACCGAGCGCACCCTCGTAGACGTTGATCTACGCGAGGTGTCCATTGTCGAATCCGGCGCGTACCCGCAGACGGCCGCCGAAGCTCGCACCTACAGCCGGGCGCTCGCCCGGCTTCGTCTGCGGTACCGGAGCATCACGCTATGAAGCAGTCAGAAATCATCGAGCGCCGCAAGGCGATTGAAGCGGAAGTAAACGGCATTCTCGCCAACGACGAGATCAGCGCCGAGCAGGAGGCCCGCGCCACCGAGCTGATGGACGAGCTCAAGGACCTCAACCAGAAGCGGTCCGCGGCCGAGCTGCGCGAGAAGTTCGCCAGCCACACCGTGCTGGCCAAGGTCGGTCGCGAAACCCGCGAGCGCACCGAGGAATGGCGCGCCACGACGGAATACCGCGACCAGTGGCTGTCGTACATGCGCGGCGGCGCGGCTCCGGAACAGCGTGCGCTGATCTCGACCGCTTCGAGCAGCATCCTCATCCCGAAGATCTACGAAGAGGGCATCCTTAAGTACCTCGACGCGAGCACCGTGGTCCGCAACCTCGCAGACATCCGCACCGGCGTCCAGGGCTACACGACGCTCCGGTACAACACGCTGGCCACCGCCGACTACACCTCGGCATGGACCGAGCCGGATACTGGCACCGTGACCCCGACGAATACCGACCCGGCGTTCGCCGAGGTGCCGCTGGCGCCCAACCCGACGTTGCCGAAGGTCGAGATCAGCCAGCAGCTGATCCGGCAGTCCAACTTCGACATCGAGGCCGAAGTCGTTGAGCACATTCAGCGGCAGCTGGCTCGGAACCTCGAATGGGGATACGTCGGCGGCACCGGCACGAACGCGCCCACGGGAATTTTCACCGTGAACGCCAACGTGAACATCGTGTCCACCACGGGCGTCACGAACACCCGCGCCGCAGCGGTTACGGCTGGCATCACGCTCGCGAAGCTGACCGAAATGCGCTACGAGAAGCTCCCCGCGGCGTACTGGGGCTCGGCGGCGTGGATTCTCCCGCAGGACTCGTACGCGAAGCTCGCGAGCCTGACGGCGAACAACGTGCCGCTGTTTGTGCCGTCGGCCGACGCAGGCGTTCGCACCGGCTCGCAGTTCACGCTGCTCGGCCTGCCCGTCTACGTCACCGAGTACACCCCGGTGCATGTCACGACGGGAACCACCGGGAAGAACTGCGTGGCCGTGCTCGGAAACATCTCGGAAGGCTTCTCCATCCGCGAATGGGGTGGCATCTCGATGATCCGCGACGAGTACAGCCTGTCGCAGACCGCCCGCGTCCGTTTCCAGGGCATGATGTTCGCCAACAGCAACTTCACCCGCGTGAAGGCGCTCGTCCAGAACCAGACCACCAACGCCTGACGGTTCTTCTCCTCCCATCGGCAGGGGCGTCGGGCTGCACCCCCGACGCCCCTGCTTGAAGGAGCACGATGCCTCTTGACCTTGCCAAGTTCCGAAGCTGGGCGCGGATTCCTCACACCGAGGACGATCCCGCCATCGGCATCGCCTGGGAGGCGGCCGTGCGCGAGCTCGAAGAGCGCACCGGCTGGGTCGTGGACCCGACCACCCGCACGCAGTACGTCGGCGTCGAGCCAACGAACACGGAGAAGCTTGTACTTCTCTCCCGGCAGCCGGTCACCCAGGTGGTGTCGTTCAACGACAGCGGATTCTCGTATGCCCATCCGCTGGTCACCATCAACGGGCTCCAGTACGCCAAGCTCGATCGCGAGATCGTTAGCGGCGTTGAGCAGGACGCGACCAGGACGTACCCGCTGCTCCTGACCGTGAATTGCGGCTCGAACACGCTGAACCCGCTGCTCGAAATGGCGCTGTTACAGCGTGTCACGCAGCACGTTCAGAGCCGCGGGGATGACACCGTGGTGCTTTCGAGCGATTACTGGGATCGCATCTCGGGCATGATGGGGAAGGGGATCGGCTGATGGCGCACGTTCCGCACGGCATGATGCGGCTCGTCGCGACGTTGCAGAACCCCGCAACGACGGTGGACGATCTCGGGCAGGCCGTCGAGACATGGTCCGACGTCGCCGTGATCCCCATGCACATCGAGCAGCTCGACACCGCCGAGAGCGTGGATGATGGCGGCCCGGCGATTCAGAGCAACTACCGAATCCTGTGCCCTTGGCACCCGTCGATCTCGACTCGCAGCAGACTGCTCTGGTCCGACGGCGGCACGACGCGCTACCTCAACATCCGCGGCGCGACCGACCGCGACCAGCGTCGCCGGAACATGGAAATCATCGCCGTCGAGGTGGTGCTGTGAGCGCGACCGCCGTCAAGATCAAGCTCGAAGACGCTGAGCTGCGGCGCACCCTTGAGCGGCTGCCCATCAACGTGAACGAGGCGCTTCGGAAGCGCGTATTCCGCAAGGTGCTCAAGCCGTACGTCGGCGACCTCGGGCGGAAGTGGCTCATGGCTCGGTTCCGCGGCCCGTCGATGAAACACCGACTCGCCATTTCGGCCGCGACTGAAATGACATCGCCGCGCCGAATGCGCGGGCAGGCAGGCGTCATTGCTGCACAGATCGGCGTCCGGTACGGCCGCAAGGCGAAGAACTCCAGCGTCGCCAAGGGCCGCCAGCGCGTGTTCCACCTGTTGGAATCCGGGTTTAAGCACAAGGCGAGCGGCGGGCGCGTCGCCGGGCGATTCATCTCCTATCGCTGGGCGCTGTTCAACGTGCAGAAGATCATGCGCGAATTGAGCGCCGAGGCGCTGCTTGAAGCCAAGAAGCTGCTTTCGAAGGGCGGCAAGCCATGAGCGTGCTCGCACTTGAGAAGGTCGCAAAGGCGCTCCAGCAGCACATGGACAACGCTGTGACGGCCGACGTCGCCGTCGGAATGCGCCGGCCGGGCTCGCAGACGCCCGCGGTCGTGTGGGAGCTGACCGGGGCCGAATGCCAAGTGACGCAGCCAGGGCAACCGGCTGCGTCGTGGATGGTGACCTGTGAGGTCAACATTTACGGCGACACGGCGCTCGGCGTGATCCAGGTGGCTGATGACATCGTGGATTACTGGGACAACCCGACCACGCTGGGCGCGACCTACGCGAAGCTTGTGCTCACGGCGATCTCGACCTCGATGCGTACTGAATCACAGGCAGACGGCTCCGAAGGCGACGAGCGCGTCTGCACCATGACCTTCACCTTCCAAGGAATCTGACCATGGCACTCATCACCGGCTTCGGCGGGACCATTGCTTTCAGCGGCGTCACGGGCACCGTTCAGGTGCGTTCGTTCACCCTCAACGTCGAGCGTGCGTCGTTTGACGCCACCTTGCTCGCCGACTACCGCGAGAAGCGGCTGCCCGGCCGCATCCGCCGCTCGGGCACCCTGACGCTGTTGCGGCAGGACGGCGCCACCGATGACGTCCTGCGCGGCCACTTGTTCCCAGACACCCTCACCGCTGCGACGACCAGCACGGGCGCGACGCTGACGCTCAAGTACACCGATCAGGGCACGAAGGAAATCAACGAGTGGGGCACAGGCACCAACCCCATGAGCATCCACATCACCTCGGCGTCGATCAACGACAACGGGACCGACCTCGCCTTGTGGGAACTCTCCTGGGAGGAGCAGTAAGTGCCGATCCCGATTGAGCAGCTCACCGCCCGGCGGCGCACGGTCACCATCGAGGAGATCGGCCCGCTGGTGTTCCGCGAGCCGACCCTCGCCGAGGCGCAGACGTCGGCCACGAACCCCTACTGGTGGGTCACGACCATTGAGTGCACCGACGGCACCCCGTTCCTGACGAACCCCAAAGAAGCGGGCACCATCCGCGCCGACCTCGCCGCGGCGCTCCTCGCCGAGGTCAACCGGCCACGCCCTACGGTCGCGCCGAGCGCAGGCTCTGGCGCATCGCAAGTCCCGAGCAACGCATGACCATGCCAGTCGGCCTGTCATCCCAGGAGCTGACTACCGAGGAGCGCATCGAGAATGCGCTGGTGGTCATCGCCTGCGCCCTGACCGGCAAGCGGCCCAACTCCCTCTTCCCCTGGCTAAAGGGCTCCCATGGCTGACAAGAGCATGAAATCGACCATTCAGGTCGCCATGGACACCTCGGGCGTGGTGAAGGGTGTCGCCGCGACCAACAAGGAGCTCGACAAGCTCAACCGGACGGCCCGTCGCACGGCGACCGCAACGAGCATGACGGCGGCGCTCGGGGTCGCCCAGGCTGGCTTTGGTGCGCTCCAGGGCATCATCTCGGCGATCAACAACCGGGTCGACGAGCTGAACCAGCTGGCGTTCAAGTTCAGCCCGGAGGCCGCAGCTGCGCGGGGCCAGCTCATGGCTTCTCAGATGCAGGCGGACGTCGCCGTCGGGCAGGCGCTCGGCGCAGGCGCGGCCGCCTCGGCCCGGGAGCAGCAGTTCCGCGTCGAGGAGCGGGCCGCCCGAGTCATCGAGCAGGCACCCGACATGAACGCGGCGGCGGCGTTCTGGACAAGCATCTGGGAGAGCACCAAGGCCGTCGCCGGTGCGACGCTCGACCAGTTCCTGATCAACACCACGGGCGTCCTGACCGGCCAGGGCGCGGAGCGGACGATCACGGGAGCGGCGTTCGAGGCGGCTGGTGGTATGGGCTTGTACGGCGGGCAGGGATTCAACCTCGGCGGGTCTGCTCGCGGCATGGCCTACGACGAGCCTGGCATGATGGAACGCCAGACGCGGGCGCTTGAGAACATCGACCGAAAGCTCGGAGGCTCCTGATGGGAACGTGGTCGAACATCGAGGTCGCCAGCAGCCGGTCGCACACGGTGTCCGACCGCTGGGGCGAGCAGCGGCTGACGTTGCAATACATCCTCCGGTGGGTGCCGACGAACGATGCCGACCCGTTCCCAGGCGAAGGGCACGTTCTCACGAACCTCCCGGTTCGCCCGCAGCAGCGGTTGCCGTCGTTCTTCTGGTCTGGCACGGGTAACGACTTCAGCAAGGGATACATCTGCCGCTCGGTCAACGTCACACCGGCGCGGGAAGCCGCGTACGTCTGGAACGTGACGGCCGAGTTCACCTCGGTCGAGTTTGAATACAACGACAGCCCATGGGGCATCGGATACGTCAAGCAGACGCGCACTAGCGGCATTCGCCAGGTCGCTGCGTGGCGCGACGCCACGCTGCCAGCCAACGGCACCGCAGCATGGCCTGCCACGGCCGATATCGCCGGGACCAAAATCGACCTAAACGGCAACCCCAGGAGCCGCAAGGTCAAGCAGCAGACGATCCAAATCGAGACGCTTGTCGACCGGACGCCGCTTGCACCCGGCACCGGCTCGGTCGCCGCGGACCCGGCGTGGTCCACCTGGTTAAGCACCTACATCAACAAGCGCAACAACGCGGCCTTCCTCGGATGGCCGATCGGCACGGTGCTGTGCCAAGGCATCGCCGCGACCCTCGACAACGAGGTATGGCGCGTGACGATCACCTATATCTACGACGAGTGGTTCCACCTCGAACAGCTTGCCATGCCGCACCCGACAGGCGAGCCCAAGCTCCTCCCAGGCGTGACCATCGCCGGAACGCAGTACATGCAGGCCGCGACGGTTGTGTGGTACCAGCCATACAGCGCCACGGCCGACCTCAAGGCGCTGTTCACGCAGCCGATCTACGACCAGTTCGAGAAGGCAGGGCCGACGTACCCATGACGTACATGCGCCCCAAGTTCGAGCAGGGACTGTTCGGTTCGGCGAACAAGTTCGTCTGCAACCGGTGGACCGACTCCTCGGAGCTTGTCGCCGAAAGCACCGAGGGCATCCGCTGGGCGCAGTCGCAGCTTGTCCAAGGGAACATCGTCGCGCAGGGCTTGTGCAGCATCACGGCCGCGGCGGCGCTCGCCACCAACCGGTGGACCTACACCGTATCCCTGTGGGTACCCGCGTCGATTGCGGGCGCTGGCATCTCGACCGTGACCGACCCGCGTTTCAACTACACGACGTGCCGGAATCTGCGCGAGGAGTTCAACACGGCGACCATCGTGGACGGCATGGACATCACGACCCCGGCGAGCACCGTCGGGCCCGTCGGCAGCGTGTGGACCGGGTCCGCCTGGACGACGTCGAGCCTGACGGCGGTCGCCATGGTGTCTGTCGTATACGACCTCGGCGGCAACGCCTACGCCTTCTTCGATCGCCCCAACCCCGTGAGGTGCACGGATGTCTAATCTCCAGCTCGCAACGCTCCTGCCGACGCAAGTCATCGTCCGCGGCGAGAACCACATAGTCTCGTACCACGTTCACCAGGTGGGCGGCAACAACTTCAACTGGTCGGGATACACGCCTGTCGCCAAGCTTGTGGTCGGCAGCGTCAGCGTGACGGGGACCAGCGCCGTCGTGAGCCAGGGCGGCGGAACGGCGACGGCCACGTTCACGGCGGCCCAGACGGCGACGCTGCCGGCGAACTCTTGGGGCACCCTGATCCTGTACGCGGACCCCTCGGCCAACTCCGAGAATCTGCACATCGCGAACGTGTACGTCCGCACCTCCTTCGAGGCCATCCCATGATGGGTTCAATGATGCGCCGCGCCATGCTCGGCGACGGCTCCACGCTCAACCTTGACTTCACCACGATGACCGCGACGGCCGACCTCACGGCTCGCGGGCTGACGTTCACGCGGGGCAGCACCGGCACGCGGATCAACGCTAGCGGCTTCGTGGAGACGATGAACAACAACGTCGCCCGCTTCGACCACGACCCAAGCACGGGGGCACCGCGAGGGCTGCTGGTGGAAGCGCAGGCGACCAATCTGCTCAATTGGAGCGCGTCTTTCGCGACGAGTGGCGGCACAAACAACAACTGGGCGGATACGAACATCACGCGCTCGACTCTCGGGTTTGATCCGACTGGTGTCACGACAGCAATTACGTTTTCGGCATCCGCAGGAAACGCGACCATCATCAGCAGCGCTGCCATCGGGACATCGGCGGCGCGAACATTTAGCGTGTGGCTGCGCCGCGTGACGGGCACCGGAGACATTCAGTACACGCAGAACAACGGTAGTAACTGGACAACGCAGGCCATTACCTCGACTTGGACGCGATATTCGTTTACGCACACGGTCGATCATCGCGTCGGCATTCGCATCGTGACGAGCGGCGACGCCATCGAAATGTGGGGCGCACAACTGGAAACCAGCTCCGGTGCCTCCTCCTACATCCCCACGGGCGCGAGTCAGGCGACGAGGAATGCGGACAACTGCGAACTTCTTGACCTCACCACGATTAGTTTTAACGCAAGCGCCGGGACGATTTACACCGACGTCGGTACGCGCTTGAACACCGGAAGCCAGCGCAACTACACATTCCTTCCAGCAAGCGGCGGAAACAATCAGATTTTCGAGGGGTCTGGTACTGCGTTCAACGTCTACAGCAGCGGCTCTTTCGTTGCTCAAATTGGCACCTCGGCCATCGCGGCGCAAAAGATCGCCGCCGCGTACGCCGTCAACGACTACGCCGTGTCCGTCGCTGGTGGTGC
>Ga0164293_10005472_pt1 | contig 10802 bp, 5 predicted proteins | sample GEODES118metaG_FD_111487 | JGI IMG/M metagenome (GOLD analysis project Ga0164293, IMG submission 111487) | Eutrophic lake water microbial communities from Lake Mendota, Wisconsin, USA - GEODES118 metaG | ecosystem: Environmental > Aquatic > Freshwater > Lake | place: USA: Lake Mendota, Wisconsin...
AACGCGTTTGTGCAAACCCAACGGGTCGAACTTGGGACTCAGGCCGTATTGTTCGACGTCAAGACAGAACGGTTGGTAGTCAACCTGAAGGACGGTGACGATACGCTGGAAGCTTTCGGTTCGGTAGCCGGTTCAACCCTGTTCCAAGGTGATGTGGGCAACGACAAGTTCGTGATTCACTCGACCACGCTGTCGCCCATCATGACTGCGGACGGCGGAGTCGGTAGCGACATCTTCGTCGTCAAGAGCACTGAGCCGACCACCCGAACCACGTTGTACGGAAAAGAAGGCGACGACCGCTTTAATGTCGGCTCGACCTTGGAAGAAAACGTCGGCAATCTGAATACGATTCGCGGACGGGTTGCGGCGATTGGTGGAACCAATGAATCGGCCGGGCAGGACCGGCTGTATGTCAATGACATCATTGGTAACGATGCCTATGCCTATAACCTGGGCGCGACTTACATTCGCGGATTGCCCGGGCCGAACAACATCGCTCGGCCGAACTTTGCGGGAATTTCGTTCGATGCAAGCATGGAGCATGTGCGGTTGGATGGAACGCTCCAGCCTAACTTCTTCAGCATTGAAGCCAGCAAGGATACCGAGTTCTACCTGTACGGTAACCTTCCCAGCCCGGGAACGACCAATGGTGACATGGTCTACTTGCGAGCCAAGCCCAATGACGGACACCAAATTCGGTTTACGGATCGGGCTCGAGGTCGCGGTTACATCAGCTTCACCAACGGCGACAAGTTCATTCGGTTTGACAACATTGAGTCAACATTCCCCGTGGCTCCGGCAGCAATGCCCCCGGCTCCTTCGGATTCGTTGATTCTGCGTCCATCCGGAATGGCGCCAGCTGGCGGCGGTTCGCCGATGAAAATGGCTCCCCAGCAATTCGATAAGCTCGCCGGCAGCGTTCGCTTGGGAGAAGACGAAGGGATTGTGGCTTACGGCGGATCGGCTCAGTCCAATTCGGGAAATAGCCTGGATTTGGCAGCTTTGGACAACGCTTTTGCCAAAATCTAAGTTGACTCAGGGTGGCCAAGAGAGGCGAGGCGATTAGTCCTCGCTGACTTGCTGCCTGTGAGTAAATCGCAAACACTCAAAAGGCTCGTGGTGAATTTGTTACCACGAGCCTTTTTTTTGAGTGAGATGATTGGGGGTAAATTCGGCGAGTCGGTTAGAATCTCGCGGTGATCTTATCGCTGAGAATTCGCCCGATATTCAGCGCTGCCGTTGCTGCGGGAGACGCCGCATTGATTACGTGTATCGCGGACTCCGACTCAGTAAACAGGAAGTCATCCACGAGAGTCCCATCGCGGAGAATGGCCTGGGCTCGGACGCCGGCGGGCGCCGGTCGGAGATCGGCAGCCTTGATTTCCGGCACGAGCTTTTGCAGGCCGCGGACGAAGGCGGCTTTGCTGCAAGAACGCCACATTTCATTCAATCCCTTTTTCCAATGGCGGAGGGCCATGCGGAGAAATCCTGGATAGGTGAGACTTTCACCGAGGTCTCGAAGATTGATTTTCGATTTGGTGTAGCCTTCACGGGCAAAAGCCAGAACCGCGTTCGGTCCGCACTCCACTCCGCCCTGGATCATTCTGGTGAAGTGGACCCCAAGAAAGGGGAACTTGGGGTCGGGGACAGGATAAATCAAGCCACGACAAAGATGTTCAGCTTGGGGTTTCAATTCGAAGTATTCGCCGCGGAAGGGCACGACCAGGCTACCGGGGTGGTCTCCAGCAGCCTTGGTAACTCTGTCACTGTATAAGCCAGCGCAGTTGACCAGCAGACGGGCGGTCAGATCGCCTCGCGTGGTTTGAATTTTTGCCTGCTTTCCGTCCCGGACTACTGAAGTGACACGATAGCCAGTCAACACGGATTGCCCGCGATCTTGAACGAGTCGGGCGAGACGTTCGCAGACTTGGCGGTAGTTGACGATGCCTGCATCCGGGACGTGGATCGCCTGAATTCCCGCGGCGTGTGGTTCCAGTTCCTTGAGCCGGTGCCGGTCGATCCATTCGCAACGGATTTGGTTCGCTTGGCCGCGTTCATAAATGCGTTTGAGAGCAGGGAGTTCCTGTTCCTGGGTTGCGACGATGACCTTGCCGCAAAGCTCGAAGGGGATTCCCTGTTCGGAGCAAAACGCCTGCATGGCGATTTTCCCTTCTCGGCAATTGACAGCCTTAAGGGAGCCGGGGCGGTAGTAAATGCCCGAATGCAGAACTCCGGAATTGTGGCCGGTTTGATGGTCTCCGACGTTGGCTTCTTTCTCCAAGACTGCGATCTGGAGGTCTGGACGGGTTTGATTCAAACGCCAAGCGGTCGCCAGCCCGACGATTCCGCCTCCAACAATGACAACGTCGAACTTATCCATGAAGGAGCCCAAACAAAAAGAGCCGACCGGTCCACAGGGCCGTATCGGCTTCAGTATTTCATGATTGAAATGGGAATTCGGAAGGAAAGGCCATTCCTTGGTGGGGCTCACTGGTGACCGGTATCGGTCAGGAATTCCTTACCAGTAGAATTCCAATCCGACATTTGCTCCGTGGAAAATCGCTGACTCGGAGTCGTTGGTGCTGGTGCCGCTGGAGGGCGTCAGGGTGTAAGGGAAATTCCCGGAGACCGAAGCGACATCCCACAGCCAGAAGAGTCCATAGCCGCCACGCAGCCGCATTCGCTGAGTGAGGTGGACATGCACATTGGCGCCCAAGTCGAACGATGCCGAGAAGCCAGTTCCGGAATCGGAGTTCGAAAGCTCCTGGACCCCATCATTTTCGAGCAAGGTTGAGGTGCGGTAAGCGTTCAAGTAACCACCGAGTTTCCAGTGGCTGGAGAAAGAGATCCGGCGACCGACATCATAAAACAACTTGACGCCAACTTCCGGCCCGATCAACTGGTTTCGTGCATCAAGCGAGAGCCGGCCCGATTCTCCGAAAACGTTGCGGCTTTGCAGTTGATATTCATCTTCAAACCAAATGTATCGCAAGCCCAAGTGCGACTGGACGACATCCCAGCCCAGTCGAGTGCGATTGAGTTGGAAGCTGTGCAGGCGTGAGCTGGCGGTTTGGGTGACCTCTTCACCATCGAAGAAGGCGTAGGTTTGGGCGTAACCCAAGCCTCCGGTCGGATTGAAGCGGGCATCGATGGCGCCGGTTGGGCTGAAGTCAGTGTGGCCAGCGTTCAATTCGAACAATCCGAAGTAGACGAGCTCATGTCCGTAGAGCGGATCCGTTCGGGTGCCCATGGTGATTTGGGTACCGAAATTCCAGTCGTAGTCATAGACTCCGCCAAAATCCGTTCCGACAACATCGCCACCATTGCGGGTCCAGTACAAGACATCGCCAATGAAGTAGTTCTGGGCACAAGGCATCAAGCCGAAGCATCCATTCTCGCAGCCGCCACCCATGTGTAACAGTTCGCGATTTCCCAGCCCGTTCCAGCGGCCCATGCCACAATGGCTGCAACCGGCCCCACCGCATGATTCGCAGTGATTGGTGTGCGATTCATCCAGGTAGTTGTTACCTACCGGACCGTGGGAGTGCTCATGCAGGTGATCTTGGTGTACAGGATATCCCGGGCCGATCTCGTTTGGGGCAATTCCGGCCGGAAGTTGCTCGACACCATTCGAGGTGTAGGGACTGAGTAGTAACGGGGCGGGCTGGACGATTCCATCCACGGCTTGACCATTGGAAGCGTCCTCTGCGCCAGTACCGACAGGGACGGCTTCGAATCGTCGAGGCGGGGCAGGGACGCTCGCTTCGACGCTTGACTGAGAAGCGGAGCGGTTGTTTTTGGGTGGCGCGGTGTCGAGTTGCATCCGGGGGAATTCTTCTCCCTGCCGAATCGGTGGCAGGGCGATTTCAGGTCGATTTACTGGCACGCCTGCACCTGACTTCGGGATAGTTACGCCGTCTTGCGGGGTACCCGAACTCAAAGGAGAAGTTGGTGCTGGCTCTGCAGCGACAGGGGCTGGCATTTCGGCGGGAGATGCAGACGGGCTTTCTGTTTTTACTAAGGCGGCTGACTTGACAACGGGGACCGCTATGGATGGAACAGTTGGGCTCGCAGCGGATTGGTTGCCGTCTTGGGCCGCTGGAACGGGGATCGCTGGCAATGGCTTGGAGGACTTCCCATCGCTGGAGGATTGCCCAGCTAGTTTATCCGCGGCCGTTTTAGCCATTTGGTCTGGCTTGACGATTTGGACCCCGGTCGGAAGCGAGAGGTCGGGATGATCGGTTTTGAAATGCGGCGCGAAACTGGCGGGACCAGAGAGGGCTGGCGTCGTTGGCTTTTTTACTGGAGTGGCTTTGGCTTGCTGCGCCTTCACGACCGGTACGTCTTGATTACGGTCTGGTGCAACAATCGCAGCCGGGGTTTCCTCTGGTTTAACAGCGGAGCCTTCCTCGGGTTTGACAATGGGCGGCAGTAAGCTGGGTGACGATGGGTTGGGACTGCCGTTTAATCCCTGCAAAAACCCTTTGGCCGTTTGATTGGAGAGTCCACTTGAGGCAGCTGGCCCCAGGGATTGGCTCGCGTTTGCCGTCTTGGCCGAGATAATTGGAATCTCGGTGGGGAGCAGTGCGGAGGGTTGAACCACTGGCACCTGGGCCCAAAGCGAAGTCGTCGACGCGGCGCACAAGAAAGCGCCGGAAAGGAGGGAGCGGAAGCGAATCATGTTTGACGTTTCCTGAGAATACCAGCCAACTGGGCAGGGGAATGTGCCATGTATCCCTATTCTCGGCTCGCGGGTCCGGCAAGCTTTGACGATTTTGCCATGAATGTCGCTTAACCCGTTTAAAATGGTTAAGCCGGTTAATTCGGGGGCAGGGCAAAGGTTAATTTTTGATGGGCCTGACGTCATTCGCCTGATTGTGGAGTCGCATCACCCTGTCAGTTAGACTGTTGGTATGGGAAATTGGCTGGGGTGTTCGTGCGCCCAAGTTTTGATTTTCCCGTGAGCAACTCTCCTTTTTGCGGCATCAGCCGCTTGGCGTGGACGCATGAATGTCGCTAACTTGCTAGCGAGGTTTTTCTACGGCATTTCCGAGCCGATCTTGGCCCCTATTCGGTGGATTCAAGAGGACTTTCAGGAGTCGCCGCGCAAACGGGCCTTAATTTATGGCCTACCGGCAATCTTGATCGCGTGTGGCGGGATTGCGTTGATTGTGGCTGCACAAATTCGCCGGGAAAAGGAACTGCTTGAGTTCTACAATCAGGCGACCAGCAAACTGGAAAAGGAGATTTCAAAACAGGTTACGTTGCTGAATACTTCCCGACAGTTAGCGGGAAATTCAGATAGCCCTTCTCCGGGTACAGCCAGCGGCGAAAACGATGCTGGGGCTGGTTCGGAAAAGGAATCCGCTCAAAAGGAGAAGTCTGCGGATAACGAAGACCCCTTGCTCAAGGGGCTGACCGAAGAGCAAAAATCGATCGTGAAAGAACTGCGGACACTGCAGGTCGACCAGCAGACGTTGTTGCTAAAGCTGATTTCGCTGGACCCGCTCAACCAGAGCTATCGCTTTCGCTATGCGGACAGCTTTGCCGCAACGGACCCGATGAAGCAGTTCGAGTTGATGCGGCAGTTGGCGCCGGAAACCAATCCGGGATATGCCGACGCCCATTTCTGGCTGGCCGCGAATTTTATGCGTGCGCGGGCCAATACTCCAAACGAACGACGTTTGTTCCTTGAGAAAGCCCTGATTCATTCGAACTATTGTCTGAACTTGGACAACGACCGCCGCGAAGCGCGAATGATCAAGGCCAATGCTCTTTACGGCTTGGGGCGACAGCAGGAGGCTTATGTCGAGTTCGAGCAGTTATTTCGAGCTGAGCCTGAGTACTTTGATACGCTGGTCCGGATCAACAAGTTAATGCGGATGGAGAGTCGCAATCGCGCCATCTACGAAGACGCAGCGACGCGACTTTCAGCCAAGTTGAAGGCGGTTCGGGAGACGGATGTGGATGCCTGGAATCGGACTCTGCGGCAGATACAGTTGTGCTTCATCGGGAGCCAGAATTTCGTCGACCTGCGGAACACGCTGTTGAATGAGCAGACACTGGCCCGCGATAACCCCGTCAAGAAGAAAGCCGTGGACGAGATTTTCGGCAACAGCTTGAACGCCGAGGCACAGGTGATTGTTCGTTCACCGAATGCCCGGGACCGCCTGCCGGAGATTCTCAAGTTGTTGGGGGAAGCTTACAGACTGTCACCGGAAGATGTTCAGGTAAAGTATCAGCTGGCTTACGTGGCGATGATTTTCCCGGAGAATGCCGCTGAGGCGAAGGCGATCTACGATCCGGAGAAAGACCTGAACGTGCCTGGTCAGGTGCTGCAGGTGCTGGGAAATGCCGAGATGCAGAACCGAAATTACTCGCAGGCGATCCAGCGTTACGAGCAGGCGCGATTGAAGATCCCGAAGGATGCAGACTTGTTGAACAATTTGGCCTTCGCTTATCTCACGAGTGATGCGCAAAATGCCGAACGGGCACTGTTTCTGGTGGATGAGGCTCTGCAATTGCTGCCACCCGTTCTGGAGAACAATGATCCCCTGTCGCATTTTCATCACACGCGGGGCACCGCCTTGCTGGCCCTCGACCGAATTACCGAAGCGGCGGCGAGTTTTGAGTTGGCGTTGCAATACCGACCGGACAATCCGGGGATATTGGAATCCCTGGTCAAGTGCTACACCGGGCGGGATGAGAAGCAAGCTGCCGCTTATCAAAAGCAGCTTGATGCCGCGTTGCTGAAGGCCGGACAAAAGCGCCCCTGAAAGTGGCTGGAGTCGTCTGTGCGTGAGTTTGTTTGGTCACTTTCCGGAACGTTATCATGAGTCGCAGTCGCCGCCATCGAAGTGATGATTTCGGAGGGGAAGAATCCTGGTTCTCCCGGCTTTGGCGGAGATCCATGCGTTGGCTCGGGTCAATTTTCGGTGGCGAACGGTCGCTCGAAAGGTCCGCTCGCAGTGAGCCGCTGGGCGTCACGCTGCTGATGCTGATTCCCAGGTCATTGGGAGAGCTGTTTCGATTTCTGATCAATGACTGGAGTACCAGCCGAAAAGGGCGGTGTTTTCTGTTCGCGCTGCCCGCACTGGGAGCAGTGGCCGCGATCATTGCGATTCTTTCCGTGGCGGCCTGGAAATTGGAGACGACCCGCGACCGGTTCTACTCGGGGCGGTTGGATTATTACCAGAAACAAGAGGATTTCGAATTTGCCCGAAACTGCGCCCTGAAATTGGTGGAGCTGAAGCCGACTGAGGAAAACAAGTACAAGCTGGCCCTGGCAATGCGGCAAGTCGATGACTTTTCCAGTGCCTTCGACCTGATGAGTGCTCTCGCGCCGGAGGAAAAGGTCCTGCTGACTGAGCAAATGCAACAAGCGGCAGATTCCAAAGCAGAACAAAAATCCAAGAGCGAATCCTCAACTGAGGATCCTGCTGCAGCCAATCGTTCCGCCTCAACTGGGGAAGATGGGGCTGCCGGGGTCGTCGCGGCAGAGAAATCCAATCAGGCATCCGCTCCGAACGAGTCTGGTAACACGGATGCCGGAATTGGGTCGCCAACTGGCTCGGAAGGCGAGTATGTGTACACAGGGTTTGCCCCAGCGCATCTGTGGCTAGCTGATCTCGCAGCGTTCGGCAGCGACTTGGCCCTTTCGGCGGATGAGCGGAAGCGGATGGCCTTGGTGCATTATTCTGCGGCATATGAACTTTCAGCTGCTGAAAATTCGCCAGAGTCGATTTATGCCTCGCTGCGATTGTCGGAGTTGCAGGTCCAAGGCGGGCAATTGAGTGACGCAGAGCGGACATTGCGATCTGCGGCCAACAAGCCGGTGCTGACGTTGCTGCACCTGCAAGCAATTGCAAAACTCCTCGCTGTTTTAAAACAACAGGATAAGCTGCCGGAGATTAAGGCGAGTGCTACGGGGTTGCAGCCCCGCCTGTTTCGACTGGCATCCGAGATGCCGGACGCGATTGAACCATGGCAGGCGTTGGTGGATGTCGCTTCTCAAGCCGAAAACTATCAGGAGGCGGATGACTATATCCAAAGTGCCTTGGCGATGGCCAAGGAGCCGAACACGCGTCGAGGCTTGTTGCAATTGCGGGCAGCCGTTTTGATGCGGCGAGCAATGCAGATGCGAGACGTTGAAAAGGAGGCCCGCTATCTCGAGAAGTTTGGTTACTTGGCTACGGCCGTCGCCGTTGACCCGACCAACGACAAGTTGTACCTCGCCATGTTGGAATATGCGGACCTAAGCGAGCAGATACCAGGTGAGGATGATTTCCTGCGGTTGGCCCTCGGTTCCGGGAAGACCCCCGGCGTCGTGCACGTGATTCTGGGGATTCGGGACGCACAGCGAAATGAAAAGCTATCGGCCTACAATCACTGGGATATTGCCGATACGCAGACGGACCGGGCGGAATGGCTGGTTGGGATGTTTTCCAGATTGTTGTTGCAGGCAAAAACCCTGGACACAACTGAGTACTTTCAATATCTCGACCTTTGCCAAGGGCATTATGAGGACCAGCCGATGCTGGGGTTGGCACGGGCCGAAGCGCTGTTGCTCTTACAGCAAGACGCGGCCACAGCCGTCACGCTGTTGGAAAAGCTGATTGCGGAGAACGAGAACTTCATGGCGGCTCGCGAAGCTTATGTTACGGCCCTGAAGGCCTTGGGGCGCACCGAGGATGCCGAACGCGAGGCGCTCAAGCTGAAGGAGCTGTTTGCCGAGTTGCAGAAGCAACAAGGTAAAACCAGCGTCGGAAAGGAAGACGAATCCAAGTCGCCCTGAAATTGAGTCTGGGGACATTTAGCTCTGGGACATTTAGCTCTGGGACATTTAGCTTTCGGAGTTTGAGACTTCCGCAAACGAAGGCCGGCCAGGTGGATGAACGTTTTTCATTGGCAACGCGTTCAGAAAACGACCAAGTAATCGGCAGCTGCACTGGGTACGTCGCCTGTTTTCTAACACCCGTTTATCATTCCCGCACTGCCTTTCGCGATCTGGGCTGTTAGAATGGGAGTGTGCCCTGCACATGAGGGCGAGGTTAACTTGCCGATAATGGTTACGGCGGTTGGTGAGTAGCGGGGTAACGGCTGGTTCGCTTCCGGAAAGTGGGAGCCCATCAGTTTTGGTTACCTTTGGATTGCTCCCACGGGATGCCGGGCCTTTGAACTCCAAGCTTGCATGGATTCTGATGAGTCGATTTCAATTGTTTGCGATTGCCGTGGCGTTGGTTGCTCTTCGGTTGAGCATTGGTTTTCATTTCTTTTTTGAAGGGACCGACAAGCTCAAATCGGGCAGTTTTCAGGCTTCCTATTTTCTTGGGGCAGCGCGGGGCCCGTTGGCTCCTTGGTTCCAGCAGATGCTGGACGACCCGACGGGGCGGCAGAAGCTGTGCGTGGTCGAGGTCGAGCGAGATGGTCGTCCGGCAGTTGATGTGGACCCTGCCCTGACACTGGCGGTTTGGGACGATTTCGTGGATCGAGCTGCTTCGCACTATGGATTTGACGGCGATCGGGCCCGGAAGCAACTCGAAGACTCGATTGAGAAACTGCGGGATGCAGCTGCCGACTCGCCTGTTGTCGCAGCCGAACTGGCTGCCCAGGAAGCTGCCTTGAAACAAATCGGGCGACAACGGGCTGAGGCAACTCAATTGCTCAAGCACCATCAACAGTTGCTTCGCGACTGGTTGAATGAAAATCGCGTTGAACTCATCGCTCACTACTCGACTGTTGAGCGGCTGAACGGATTTCAGCGCGATGGAGCTGCGGCGGCGAAATCGGCTTTGGAAGTGGAGTCGCTGCGGCAGCAGGTGGACTCGATTCGCACGGACCGGACGGGCAAGCTGAATCAGTGGTCTGCTCAGGTGGTGGCGATTTGGGACTCACTCGAGCAGCAAGTCAATCGCTTGGCGGTGGGGCCTCAACTTGATGCTGGCAAAGTTGCACTGCATCGTCCGTTCGACCAGCCGCAGAGCAAGCTGAAATGGATTAACCGGATTATTCCCTGGTTTGATACGACGGTGGGAGTGTTGCTGATCTTGGGTTTGTTCACAACACCGGCAGCGATTGCCGCAGCCTTTTTTCTGGCTTCAGTTGTGTTGACCCAACCGTTCTGGATTCCGGGAACGACACCGACTTACTATCAAATTGTCGAACTCGCGGGGTTGTTGGTAATCGCAGCTGCTGGTTCGGCCAACACATTGGGCCTTGACTATCTGTGGAGTCTGTTTCGTCGAGGCAAGCCGCGGGGTGTCGCGAGCTCGTCAGCCTCAGCAGTTCCACAAACCGCATAAAGTCAGGCTCAGTCACAGAGCGTGAAGTGATTCACGCGGTTCGATTCAAAAAAATACAATCACAGTTCTGTTTCAGGATTTTGCAATGATTAACCTCAGCCCCGAAGAACGTGAAATCGGCAAGGACAACTATTACGGTGCGGTCACTGCATTTCATCAAATGCATCGCCGTGACTTTCTGACCCGCGCGGTCGCGGCTGGTGGATTGGCTGCGGCCGGAGTCGGAGGAATGTACTTTGGCTACAATCGCCCGAAAAACCCGGTCCGGACCTGTGTGATTGGCTCGGGTGATGAGGGAAACGTCCTGATTGGCTCCTTGAATCCGGACTACATCGACCTCCGCGGGATTTGTGATATTCGTCCATCGAGCATTCACCGCGCATTTCACGGGGATTGGTCGACATCCAGTACCGCATATGTACGGCCCGGATTGCTGAAGGTCTACGGCTACAAGGATGAGTCCGAAGCTCGCAAGCATGTAAAGGTCTACACCGGCGGTTG
>Ga0164293_10005473_pt1 | contig 10801 bp, 12 predicted proteins | sample GEODES118metaG_FD_111487 | JGI IMG/M metagenome (GOLD analysis project Ga0164293, IMG submission 111487) | Eutrophic lake water microbial communities from Lake Mendota, Wisconsin, USA - GEODES118 metaG | ecosystem: Environmental > Aquatic > Freshwater > Lake | place: USA: Lake Mendota...
ATATAGAAATATGTCGATATATCCCGAGATTGATAATGCAGTAGATGAAATTGTAAATGCGTCTATTGTTTTGGGAATAGAACGTCGGCCAGTAAAACTAGATCTCTCTTCTCTCCCTGTTTCAGATGTTATCAAAAACAAAATTTATAGAGAATTTGAAAGAGTATTACATCTTTTAGATTTTAGTGGAAAATCTTATGAAATTTTTAGAAGATGGTATATAGATTCAAAAATTTTCTATAATTTAGTAATAGATAAAGATTTGCCGACTGAAGGAATTAAAGAAATAGTTCCAATTGATCCTTTAAAGATTAAAAAAATAAGAAAAATCAAAAAAGAAATGGAACGAGTTGATGGTAATTCTATTTCTTTGATAAAAGACATTGAAGAATACTATCTCTATACAAATACGGACAAAGAATCATTTTTAGTTACCGGGCCCGGTGGATTACAGCTGTCCGTGGATAGCATAGTATATGTTCCATCAGGTTTAATTGATTTAAATACAAAAAGAGTTTTGGGATATTTGCATAAAGCAATAAGACCATTAAACATGTTAAGGCAGCTAGAAGATGCACTTCTAGTCTATCGTGTTGCAAGAGCTCCGGAAAGAAGAGTTTTTTACGTTGACGTTGGTCAATTGCCAAAACAAAAAGCTGAACAGTATATGAGAGATATGATGAGTAGATTTAGAAATAGACTCATATACAATCAGGCCACGGGAGAAGTTAGAGATGAAAGAAATCATCTTTCAGTTCTTGAAGATTATTGGTTACCGAGAAGAGAAGGATCAAGAGGTACAGAAATTATCACCCTACCGGGTGGACAGGCAATGTCACAAATTGAAGACGTGGATTATTTTCGTAAAAAATTATACAATGCATTGAATGTACCTGTAAGCAGACTTACTGCCGAGGCTTCCAATTTCAACATGGGAAGAAGCACGGAAATTACTAGAGAAGAGATTAAATTTTATAAATTTATAGATCGTCTCCGTCATCATTTTTCCAAATTGTTTTTAGATACTTTGAGAGTTCAACTTTTATTAAAAGGAGTTGTAACAGATGATGACTGGAGAGAATTAAAAACAGAAATTAAATTTATATATAACACTGACAATTATTTCTGGGATTTAAAAGAAGCAGAAATAATGGCAGAAAGATTAAAAATGCTTTCTTTTGTTGATCCATACATTGGAAAATATTTTTCAACACAATATGTCAGAAAAAATGTTCTTCGACAGACTGAAGAAGATATGCGTTCGATGGATAAAGAAATGGAAATAGATCGCGCTAGAATGCAACAAGAACAAATGGCTATGATGGCACAACAAGCGGCCATGGCACAGGCGGAAGCTCAACCTCAAGGTGGAGAACAATAATGGCAGAAATTACTAAAATTTTATTAAAAAATGGATTGATGGCCATGATAAATGAAAATGAAGACTATTTTAAAACAAATATTTTTCAATCATTATCATTAAAAGTAAACGATTCAATCAATGATGTTAAACAAGAATTTGAAAAAAAATTATTTTTAGAAGATAAAAAAACATTAAAAACAAAAGAACTTGAATATTTTATTTCTTTTGTAGAATGCTTTAGACCGGGAAATTTTAATTTTCAAGATGGTTCTAATCTAAATATCACAGAAGAGGATATGAGTTTAATAAAAGCATTGTTTGAAAAATTAAACCCAGAAAAAAGACAACAAATGGTTTCCACACTATTTGAATCTGCAGAAAATTTTTATGGAAACATAAAATTTGCAAAAAAAGCAAAAGGATTACTATGAAGAATAAAGTAAGAGAAATGATCAAAAATGTAGTAGAAGAAAACGCAGTTGCTTTTAAGCAATCAACTTCAAATACACTTTACACAAAAGTTGCAAAAAGATTGCAAGAAGAATATAAAAACGTAGCTAAAAATTTAATGAGACAAAAACAATGAAATTAATCACAGAACTTACAGAAGATATTAAGTATGTGAAAGAAAACGTTGGAAACGGCGAAAAAAGTTATTTTATTGAAGGTGTTTTTATGCAATCTGGCGTAAAAAACAAAAATCAAAGAATATATCCACAACAAATTCTTTCAAAAGAATGTCGTAGATATATGAAAGAATACGTAGACAAAGGACGTGCATTAGGTGAATTAAATCACCCAACCGGACCAACAGTAAATTTAGACAGAGTATCACACATAGTAAAGGAATTACACGAAGATGGTAACAACATATATGGAAAAGCTAAAGTCATGGACACTCCAATGGGCAAAATCGTTAAAAACCTTATTGAAGAAGGTGCTCAGTTGGGTGTGTCTACCCGTGGCATGGGTTCGCTCAAAGCTCGCAATGGTTATCAAGAAGTTCAAGAAGACTTCATGCTAGCAGCAATTGATATTGTTGCTGATCCTTCTGCTCCAAATGCATTTGTAAATGGAATCATGGAAGGAAGAGAATGGATTTTTGAAAATGGTTTTTGGTCTGAGAGAGATAGAGACAACGCAGTAAAAACAATAAAAATGTCTTCTAAAAAAGATTTAAATAAAAATATTACAAAAATTTTTGAAGACTTTTTCCGTAAATTACAATAATGACAAAAAAAATTCCTCCAACAACCAAAAAATTTTTAACCCAGTTGATGGAAGAAAAAATTCATCAAAATCCGGGTGATAATCTTATTGAATTTAAAAATTCATATATTAATAAATTTACGGGATTAAATGAAAATAGAATGTCATATGAGTCTTTTAAGAAAATGGCTGACACTGGAAAGCCATTTGGCGTATATGTTCCACCAGAATATCTAAAAAGATATGAAGAAGAAAAGAAAAATAAACAAAATTTTGGAATCGGTGACAAAGAAAAAGAAAAGAAGACCGATTCCTATTGGGATGATGTAAGAAAACATCTTATCGGAACTGATAGAAATCCAAAAGATATTATGTTGGGTGATACGGATGCAACTGGAACATTATTGACTCCGGGTGCCATTATAGGGGGCAGTGTTATTGAATATCTCGGAAAAGGTTTGGGTTCAAAGGCAGCAAGAGCAATTGCTTCAAGAATTCCGGGTGGTTTGGGACAAGTTCTGGGTGGAAAGGCCGGAAGAGCAATAGGAAAAGCCGGAGAGGCTTTTTCTGATATACTGGGGGGACCATATGTGGATGTAAATGCCGATGATATTTCTTTCCAAAATATGAGAAACATGATACAAGGTGCGGGATCTCCGTTCTACAAACTTCAACTTCCTGCTAGACAAGACGATAGATATGATTGGTGGAGAAAGATGAATCTAGCATCTTCCTCTTCGCCATGATGAATTATTTTTTAATATAAATATTTTTACACTTTAAGGATCCTTTTAATATGAAAAACACAAGAAAGCAAACAATTTCAGAAGCCGCAGTCCAAGCAATGGGTTTGGGCTCCATGGACGCCAGCGGACGTGGTTCCATGTCAGCTGATGGAAAACCAGATTACACTGCTACTCCAATGGTAGCGGGTGCTCCAGTTGCAATGCCCGGAATTCCCCAACCAATTGTTCCCAATTCTATGGCAGCTGCTATGGGAGCAAAGGTTGGCAAAGCCCCCGTACAAGATACGGAAGAAGAAGAAACAGAGGAAGTTGAAGAAGGTGGAGAAAATGAACCCACTGAAGTAGAAGAACAAGCAACAGAACAATTCCGCTTGGCTCTTGCATCCTTGTTAGGTGAAGAAAATGCAAGCGAAGAACTTGTAACAAAACTTGAAGCTATTTTTGAAGCAGCCGTGAATGACCGAGTCGAAAAAACAGTCACAAGAATTGTTGAAGATGTCGATCAAAATGTAAAACAATATCTTGATAATATCACAGAATCTCTAGTAGAAAAAGTGGATGATTATCTTGATTATGTCGTTGAAGAATGGGTTACAGAAAACAGTGTAGCCGTAGAACAAGGAATTAAAACACAAATTGCTGAAAACTTTATCAATGGTTTGAAGAATTTGTTTGAAAATCATTACATCGATGTTCCAAATGAAAAATATAATGTTCTTGATGAACTTTATTCGCAAAATAAAGAACTTGAAGGTAAGTTAAATGAAGCAGTTAACACTGCAATCAGTTTGAAGAAACAAGCTGAACTTACAGAATGTGCGGGTATCTTTGTTGCAGAAACAAGAGAACTGGCAGATACTCAAATTTTGAAATTACAATCTCTCATGGAAAACATCTCGTTCGAAACACCAGAAGAATATAGAGAAAAACTTTTAGCTATCAAAGAAAACTATATGCATAGCTCAAAAGTAGCTCCAGCCAGAACAGTTGAGCCAGAGCAAACTTTCTCACAAGTAAAAGGTACCCCTACAAATTTAGTTGAAGGATATGTAGGAGCCTTGGGAAGACTAAACAGAAAAGTCTAAACAAAAAATTTACTAAATAATTTTACCTCACAGGAGATAACAAAAAATGCAATTCGCAGAAAACACACCGTTTGACATATTAACCGAAAAGTGGGAGCCGGTGCTTGGTCACGATGCTCTCCCTTCAATTCAAGATGATTACCGTAAAAAGGTAACCGCAGTTCTGCTTGAGAATCAGGAACAAGCTCTTCGTTCACAACATTTGACCGAAGACATGTCATCCAACAATCTCGGCATGCCACAAACCTTTGCCAACAACGGAGGAGTCGCTGGTTATGACCCAGTTCTAATCAGCTTGGTCCGCCGTGCAATGCCAAACTTGATGGCCTATGACATCTGCGGCGTTCAGCCAATGACTGCCCCAACCGGCCTCATCTTTGCCATGCGTTCGCAATATCAACCAGCTGGCCAAGGCCGAACATATGGCCAACCCGGTTATGCTGAAGCAATGTTCCAAGAATCACAGCCACAATACGGTGGTTCTGGTTGGACCTTGCCATCTGCATATGTCGCTGGTGCAGGTCTTTCTGCTGGTTGGAACTACACCACATCGATGTCAACATTCAGAGGAACTTCTGCCAACTTGGCAAATCTTCGTGGTATGTTGACCTCAAATGGTGAAGGCATTGGAAACCTTTCTGGCTCCAATTATTGGGGTACATGGAATCAAATGTCTTTCAGCATTGACCGCGTTGCCGTCCAAGCACGTACCCGTGCTCTAAGCAGCAACTACACCGTCGAATTGGCACAAGACCTCAAGGCCGTTCACGGTTTGGATGCAGAAGCCGAACTCGCAAACCTTCTCAGCACAGAAATTCTTGCTGAAATCAACCGCGAAATTGTCAAGACAATTTACTTTGTTTCTAAGACAGGATCTGTACAACCAGACTTGTCTGTAGGCGGTGAATACGATCTTGACGTAGATTCAGACGGTCGTTGGTCTGCCGAACGCTTCCGTGGCCTAAGTTTCCAAATTGAACGTGAGTGCAACACTCTCGCCAAGGAAACTCGCCGTGGTAAGGGCAACTTCATCATCTGCGATAGCGATACCGCAGCCGCCCTCGCCATGTCTGGCTTCATGAGCCTCAGCCCAGCAATTGCTCCTCAACTCAACGTTGATGATACACAAAACACATTTGCTGGTATCTTGAGTGGTAAGATTCGTGTATACATCGACCCATACAGCCCAGTTGGATTCAACTTCTTCTGCGCTGGATATAAGGGTGAGTCGCCATATGATGCAGGTTTGTTCTACTGCCCATATGTTCCTCTCCAAATGGTTCGTGCAGTAGATCCGAATACTTTCCAACCAAGAATTGGATTCAAGACTCGTTATGGAGTTGTTGCTAACCCATTCGTTCTAAACAGCAACAATCAACCAGACGGTGAAACCCTCACAGGTGGATTGAACCAATATTACCGCTTGACCTACGTCAAGAACCTACACGGTAATACCATCTGATTGGTAAGTTAATATAACTCTTCGAAAACCTCCCGAGGAATCGGGAGGTTTTTGTTTTACCCTAAATATTTTTATGAGCCTCTGTTCATCAAACGTAAATCCATTATACAACAGTTATTTTAGACTTGTATTCGGAAGAGGAACAAATCAAATGGAATTGCTTTGCCAAAGAGCAAACCTTCCCGGATTGACTGTTCCAGATCAGCCACAGCCAACTAGATTGGGTGTAACCATTCCTGTTCCCAATATGACTGTAAATTTTGATCCATTGAATATTGAGTTTATTGTAGACTCTGATCTTACAAATTGGAAGAGTATTTATTCTTGGATAAGAAATATTACAAATATTCAAGATGATACAAGCCATAATTTGCCATATCAATCATGGCATCACAGTGCAAATTTATTTTTGTATGAACCTACTAGTAACTGTGAAATTTTAAGAGCAACATTTCATTATATTATTCCAATAAAATTAAACGGATTAAATTTTCAAGCAGATAGCACAGATAGCATAATTCAAAAAGCAACATGTTTGTTTAAATATTCTTATTTTGATATGTGGGTAGGAAACGAAGATGCAATTCCTTCAAATTTACATCCGACAGAAGATATAATTTAAAGATAATCTGAAGGATTGTCGGACCAACTTTCCGGTGTTTTGGGGTCCGCTTCAGGATTATAAGGTAGTTTCTTAGTCTCTGGTTTGATTCCCTTGCGTTTCTTCTTCTTGGGAGGGGGTTGGGAGGGTTTTTCTTCGGAAGGCTCTATAATCGATTCTGCTTCTATGCCATCATCAAAATCTTCTAAAATTTCTACACCTTCATAAGTTTCAATCAATTCATTCACAAAAGAAACAAAATCTTCATTATTAAATAAATCGTTTAAAAGTTGTAAACCATTTTCAGTAGAAGCATATTCATCTGATGAATTTGTTACTATTGAATTTGGATCTTTTTGCATTGCAGCATAGTACACTTTATACATATTTTCTAATTCTGGTCTAGGTTCTCCAATATACATTATTGTTTTTTTGCATAAAATAATTTCACAAGCTTTAATATTAGAAAGATAATTTAATAATTTTACATATTCTACTGCGTTTCCTTTTTCATCTCTTCCAGTGTAATTTTCAAGAAGTGCTGGATATTTGAGTGTAATAAATTCTGGTGTTGCTTCCATGACGAGAGCAATTATTTCTTCGCCATTAGTTAGTTTTAAAACTTTTAATACACCTGAAAAAGTATTTTCAGGAAGTGAATCGGACATATAATGTCCTCCCTTCCTGAATATTTATGATTTAACCATGCTTAAAAAGAATGGAATATGTTTTATAATCAAATTTTTCTTTTTTATATATTTTTGTTCTTTCTTCAAAATGTTTCAATACATGATTTTTGTGTGATTTCCAAGAAAGATCATCAACGACATCATAAACTTTAAGTGTTTTCTTTTTTTCAGATACTCTCAATCCCCGACCAATACTTTGAAGAAGTCTTATCACAGATTTAGTAGGGGAAGCAAAGATAATATTATCAAGGTTGACAATATTAATACCAGCAGAGGTAGTGCCATAGGAGGCAACGAGGATCGCGTTTTTTTCTTTGTCGATAACTCTGCGAATATATTCTCTTGCGTCTGCTTCTGTTTTTCCGTGAATGAGATATATTTTTCTATTCGTTCCCTCTGCTTCCAAGAGAGCGGCAAGGGGCTTCCCGTGCGTTTCAACATAATTAAAGAGGATAAGGGTGTTGCCTTTGGTGCGGAGTGCGAGATCTTTGATAAATTCGTTTCTTTTTTCATGCGCTACTATCCATTTTATTTCTTCTGCATATTTTTGTTTTTTTAACAATTCTTTTTCTTCGTTGGTATAATTTAATACTAAACAATCAATATCAAGCTTTGCCAATAAACCCTTATTCATCAAGTTTTTTGTATGAATAAATTGTACAGCAGGACCAAGTATTCCCTCTATGCTTAATCTATGTGCTTGTGTCTGCTGTAATGTGCCTGTTGTACCAATTCTAAACCAAGCTTTTGAGAGTTTTTGACCAATAAAGTTTATCGATTCTGCTTTTGCTTGGTGACACTCATCAAAAAAGATTGCGTCAAATTTATCAAACCATTGTTTCGGTAGCTTGTATATTGACTGCCAAGTTGATATGACAATTTGTTTGTCAGTTTCTTTATCAACACCAGCGGAGATTTTGTGTATGTATTTTTTGCAGGACCAAGATTTATCTTGACTTGAATAATCAAAAAAATCAGATTCCATCTGATTTACGAGACCTACTGTTGGAACCAAAATCAATATTTTGCGATCTGTAGGTAATACCTTTTGAAGAAACCGAACCAAGACGTATATAATAAGACTTTTGCCTGAGCCAGTCGGAGAGATCAAGACCGAACGATGGTTGTTCAATGCATGCAAAATACCCTGTTTCTGGTGGTCGTGCATCTGCACAGCCTGTTTGCGCACGGAAACCTTCAAGGATTCGTAAAAAGCCATAAGTTGGGCCTCTGTTGCGCATAGTGGGTTTTTGCTCTCCTTTACGTTTAAACTGTATCCACGATCATTGCAAAATTTTTCAAGATATGTTTTCAAACCTCTTGGAAGAGTGGATGAAAGAATATCGTATAGACGAATTTTTCCGTCCCAAAGCCTCCGTTTAAACATAGGCATGTATTGGGCACCGGGGACCATAAATGAGAAGTAATCTCTCAGTTCTTGTTTTAGTCCCTTTTCAGTCTTTACATAATATCTTACTTCATCAATAGATTCAACATCTATATCCACTCAATATTTATACGATACCATTCATCATTTTTTGCCAATCAATTGCTGACTTTATAGCAAAGTTTCTATTATTAAGTGCTTTCAAAAATTCTTCAACCATTTTTACTTTCACTTCATTGACCGAAATCTTTGCTTTAAGCTCAATCAATTTTGGATCTGCTTCCATAAATTTATCTACATCAGTTTTAAGAATATCCAGATCAAATGGATCTTCATTCCAATGTTGGAGTTCTTCTTGAGAAGCTTTACCGGTGTAAATTTTCCATTTACGAAGTTTCATTATAGCAAAATCACTTTGCTGTTTTGCCAAAAGTAGTTTAAGATCTGTCAAAATATTAAGATACTTTCCGTGTATTTGAGGTATCTTAAGAGACTCTATTCCTAACTCTGTAGAGTCTATTTGAGAGTCTTTAGTAATAAGTTCTTTAAGGTTCTCTAGATTCATCTTTTATAGATTACTCTATAGTATGTTTAAATAATGTCAAATAAATATATTTGACTTTATTATTTGAAGATTTATAATAACTGTGAGATCTTATGATTCCAAAAATTATACACCAAATTTGGTTGGGAGACCAATCCAAAAGACCATCTAAATTCATACAAACATGGATTGATAAAAATCCGACATGGCAACATAAATTGTGGACAGATGAAAATCTTCCAAATTTAAAATGTCAAAAACAATTCAATGAGTGTCCATCTTTTGCTGGAAAAGCTGATATTTTAAGATATCAAGTTTTGCACGATGAAGGCGGATTTTTTATTGATGCAGATTCGGAATGCGTTAATTCATTGGATGATTTTTTTACTAACAATAATGTTTTTTGTTGTTGGGAAAACGAACAAGTTCGAACAGGCTTAATGGCAAACGGATATTTGGCTTGTGAAAAAAATTGTAAATTAATGGGTATAATAATGGATCAAATAATGCAATTTCCAAATATGAATTATCACCCACTGGAAACTTGGGCCATCACTGGGCCTATGTTACTCACAAATACAGTTTACAGAACAAAATATCCTATCACAGTATATCCAAGCTGGTATTTTATACCAAGACATTATTCTGGTATAGAGTATTCAGGAGAAGGAAAAATTTACGCAAAACAATATTGGGGAACCACACCAAATAGTGGTTTTGATTATTAATGGAAACTGTTTCAATAATTTTAAATTCATATCGCAGAACAAGATGGTTTGCCGAACAACATAAAGCCATAAAAAACCAATCAGTACCAATTAATGAAATATTTGTTTGGCAAAACAAATCTGATTCCGAACCAATAGAACAGTCTCAAAAAAATGATGTTATTTTTGTTGATTGTAATCAAAATATGGGTGTATGGGCAAGATTTGCATTGGCTTTAAATTGTCGATCAGATTATATTGCAATTTTTGATGATGATACGATACCGGGAACCAAATGGATTGAAAATTGCCTAAACACATACAAAACTCATCCGGGATTGCTTGGTACAGTTGGTGTAATTTTTGGTGACAAGTATTATACTTGGAATAAAGTAGATCGTTTAGGTTGGTGTAAACCAAATGAAACAGTAGAAAAAGTTGATATAGTAGGACATTGTTGGTTTTTTCATAGGGACCTTCTTTCTATTTTTTGGAGAGAACTTCCATCAACAAATCAAATACCAATTGTAGGTGAAGATATTCATTTTGCTAAAATGATACAAAAATACACTAATCAAGGTGTTTATGTTCCACCACATCCAGCAAATGATATGGAAATGTGGGGAAGTATAAAAGGAGAACCTTATGGGCATAGTGCTGAAGGAATATCCATGAATTTATACCAATTTGGTAATATGCGTTTATCTGGTGGACAAATGATGGCTATGGAATTATCAAACGCCGTTGATAATGGTTTTAAATTATTAAGAGCATAAGATGATATCAATTTTTTATGGAACAAGACCAGAATACATAAAACTGTATAAACTTTATACAGAGATGAAAAATGCAAATTTTGAATGTGAATTGGTAAAAGTAAACCAGCATACAACATTAATTGAAGATTGCTATTTTGATAGGCTTGTAGACATAACGACTACCGACACCAACAGGTTAAATTCAATTATTCAACAAACTTTAAACAGTAAATTATTTGCATCAAATACA
>Ga0164293_10005474_pt1 | contig 10800 bp, 13 predicted proteins | sample GEODES118metaG_FD_111487 | JGI IMG/M metagenome (GOLD analysis project Ga0164293, IMG submission 111487) | Eutrophic lake water microbial communities from Lake Mendota, Wisconsin, USA - GEODES118 metaG | ecosystem: Environmental > Aquatic > Freshwater > Lake | place: USA: Lake Mendota...
AAGACCAGTGAGCGTGTGAATGACGCCAGACATGGTGTGGTAGAATTTCTGCTGATTAACCATCCCTTGGATTGCCCTATTTGCGATCAGGCAGGAGAGTGCCATTTACAGGATCTGGCTTTCGAACATGGACTTGAGAAAACCCGCTATGAGTTCAAACGCCGCACATTTGATAAAATAGATATCGGAGAATATATCAAGCTGCACATGACCCGCTGTATTCTTTGTTACCGTTGTGTTTACACTGCAGACCAGCTCACCAATCAGCGGGAGCACGGGGTAATGAAGCGTGGCGATGCCGCCGAAATTAGTACGTACATACAGAATGCACTCGACAATGATTTTATTGGAAACGTAATCGATGTTTGTCCTGTTGGAGCACTGACCGATAAGACTTTCCGCTTCCGCAGCCGCGTTTGGTATACCAAGCCCATGGATGTGCACCGCGATTGCCAAAAATGCAGTGGTAAGGCAGTAGCTTGGATGATAGGCGATGACATTGCCCGTATTACCGCCCGAAAAGACCAGTTCGGTGAGGTTAAGGAATTCATCTGCAATGAGTGTCGCTTTGATAAAAAAGAGAAGACCGACTGGGTGATTGAAGGCCCTCGTCACATTGATCGTCACTCGGTTATCAGCGCAAATAAATACGAAGATCCCATTCCGGAACATACACCCCTGTTGAACAAAGCTTAATATGGATTTTGCATTATTACTTGAAAAGAGCATTCTGATTCTGATTCTCACGGCGATTACCCTGGGAATAGCTACCTATCTCACCTATGGCGAGCGCAAGGTTGCGGCGTTTCTTCAGGACCGAATAGGGCCAAACCGCGCAGGGATTTTTGGTATTCTCCAGCCCATTGCCGATGCCGGAAAGATGTTTTTTAAAGAGGAATTAATTCCCAAAAACGCCGAGAAATGGCTATTTATTTTGGGACCCGGTCTTGCCATGATTACGGCCTGTATTACCAGTGCTGTGATTCCCTGGGGAAGTCACCTGGAATTATTTGGACGCACCATTCAGTTGCAGGTTGCCGATGTAGATATTGGGATTTTGTATATTATGGGCATCGTGAGTGTGGGTGTTTATGGTATCATGATTGGGGGCTGGGCATCCAATAATAAATACTCTCTGTATGGTGCCATACGTGCCAGCAGTCAGATGATCAGCTATGAACTGGGCATGGGTCTGGCTCTGATAGCCGTCATAATGATGAGCGGAAGTCTGAGTCTTCGTGAAATCGTGGAACAGCAAAGCGGTTGGGGTGGTATGCAATGGAACATCATTTATCAGCCCCTGGGTTTTATCATTTTCTTTACCTGCGCACTGGCAGAATGTAACCGGGCTCCCTTTGATTGACCGGAATGCGAAACGGAACTGATTGGTGGTTATCACACTGAGTAGTCATCCATGAAACTGGGTTTTTACCTATTTGCAGAGTATATCAATATGTTCAACAGCAGCGCGGTAATGGCTTGCGTTTATTTTGGAGGTTATAATTTTCCGGGGATGCACCAGATAGACAGTCAAAATTTGCTCGCAGTATTGCAAATAGTGGCCATCTTTTTGAAGATTAGTTTCTTCATATTTGTGTTCATGTGGATTCGCTGGACACTTCCTCGTTTCCGCTATGACCAGCTGATGCACCTGGGCTGGAAAACGATGATTCCCCTCGCCATTGTAAACATGTTGCTCACCGGTGGCGGTATGCTTTTGTTTGGAAACTAAAGTTAATCGTATTGCAGTTCTAGTAAGGCACTTTGCAGTTCACTGAGACTGTGTCTCTCTTTCAGTTTATTTGCTTTTTCGATGCCTTTTTCGTATATTAGTATGGCGCCTTCTTTGTCAGCTTTCCGTTCTAATAATTTGCCTAAATGATAATAAGTGGCAATGTAATCGGGGTGTTTTTCCAATAAATCCTGAAAGATGGATTCTGCTTGTTGATCATCGCCTGCGCTTACATATTCAGTGGCAAGAGCATAATTCAGAAAGGGATCATCCGGACTCTCCTTCAAAAAGTTCATTAATTGTGCAATGCGGCTCATTTCAACTGGTAGGTTACGGTTAAAATCCGGTTGGGACTTGGACGAAATCCGGCGCTGAGATTTTGGTCAATATTGAACCGAAAGAAGTGGGCATCTACAGTAGCATCAATAATTTGGAGGGCGTATATGGCGGTCATGGCCAGTATGCCGAAATCACGCATCCTGCGATGGTCATCACGCTGAGCCACAAGGTTAGCATCAAGCAGGGTGTCTTTGTTGATGGCATAAGCTTGCTCAAATTGTATATTCAGTTTGCGGGTTTTTGAGCGCTGATCCAACATCAGCCATGTGGCTGCACCCATGCCGGCGTATACCACCGGTACTTTCCAATATTTACGGTTATATAACTGACCTGCGCCCGGTATCACGGCACTGTATACGGCCGCCTTCGTTGGTGAATGGGGCGGACCCAGGTGAAAAAGCCGCAGCGGGGGCTTTTCTTTCTTAACTGCAGAATCTGATTGTGCGGTTGCGAAGCTACAAACCCCCAGTAAAACCCACAGAACAAACAGACGGATAAACATGAATCAGGCGCCTCCCATCATGGACAAAATGCGTTCCAAATCGCTTCTGTTCTTGTAGGAGATGATAATTTTACCCTTGCCGCTGGGGTTGTTTTTCAGGTGTACTGCGGTTTTAAGCAACTGATGAAACTGCTCTGTAATGCGGTCAACCTCAGGATCCCAGTCGGTACCGTTGGTTCGGAGCACTGCTGAGCGTGTTCCGGTTTTCTTTTCTTTAACGAGTGCTTCTACAGTGCGAACACTTAAATTATCATTGATGATGGAATGATACAGATCCAGCTGGTCCGCGATGTCTTCCATGTTAATCATGGCTCTGGCATGTCCCATGCTGAGTTTGCCAACTTTGATACCGGCCTGAATTTCGTCGGGGAGTTTCAGCAACCGCAGGTAATTATTGACCGTGGTACGGTCTTTCCCAACCCGCTCACCCAGTTCTTCCTGTTTCAGACTGCATTCGTCAAGGAGGCGTTTGTAGCTCATGGCTACATCGATGGCATTTAGGTCGCTGCGCTGTATGTTTTCTATCAATGCCATTTCCAGCATGTCCTGGTCATTGGCAATTCTAATGTAGGCGGGTATACGCTCCAGGCCTGCCAGCATGGATGCACGTGTGCGCCTTTCCCCGCTGATAAGCTGGTATTTGTCATACCCCATTTTTCTCACGGTAATGGGCTGAATCACTCCATGGACCTTGATGGATGCTGCCAGTTCTTCCAGTTCTGCGGCGTCAAATTCCGTACGCGGCTGAAAAGGATTGGCTTCCAGTTGATTTAATGGAATCTGGGAAACCGCACCGATAGGTCTGGTTTCTCTGGATGTGATATCAGTTTCAGCGTTTTCCAGTAGGGCGCTCAAACCTCTGCCTAAACCACTTTTCTTTTTGATGGGGTTGCTCATGAGGGGGTTAATTCGGGGTTAAGATCTTGGTGTACGGGTTTGATGAAGCCGTTTTTCTCCAGTATTTCATTGGCCAGATTGAGGTAATTCATGCTGCCACGGCTGTCTGCCGCATGGAACAGCACGGGCAAGCCAAAGCTGGGGGCTTCACTAAGTTTGGTGGTGCGCTGAATGATGGTTTCAAACACGATATCCTGAAAATGCGTTTTAACATCATCCACTACCTGGTTGCAAAGCCGTAAGCGACCATCATACATGGTAAGGAGTATGCCTTCAATTTCAAGATTCCGGTTGAGGTGTCCCTGAACAATTTTGATGGTGTTAAGGAGCTTACCCAGTCCTTCCAAGGCGAAATATTCGCATTGAACAGGAATGATAATGCTGTCTGATGCCACCAGTGCATTGGTGGTAATCAGGCCCAGCGATGGCGAACAGTCAATGATAATAAAGTCGTATTCGTTTCTCAAAGGTCTCAAAACACCCTCCAGTAATCGTTCGCGGTTGGGCATTTCCAGCAGTTCAATTTCTGCACCCACCAGGTCGATATTACTGGCCATCAGGTTAAGATAGGGAATATCGGTTGAAAGGATTACATCCTTGGGGTTGATATCCTGCACCAGGCATTCATATAAACCCAGTTTGATGTTTTTGGGTTCAAATCCAATCCCTGAACTGGAATTGGCCTGAGGATCGGCATCAATCAGCAGCGTTTTATACTCGAGCACAGCCAAGCTAGCCGCCAGGTTAATGGCTGTGGTGGTTTTACCCACACCGCCTTTCTGGTTGGCGATTGAGATGATTTTTCCGCCAAGGGGTTTTTTATCAGTTTTCATATCTTTTACAAGGTTAAGGTATCTCCAATTTTCATCAGATGAAGATCGAAGCCGGCGGTCTGGAATGCGCGGTGGGTTTCTTCATGATTGATGGTAATGTAGCCGAAGGTGTCGTAATGCATGCCAATAACGGTGTGAGTGCCCAGCATGCGCGCCGCTTCTATGGCGTCCTGCACATCCATGGTGAAGTTGCTGCCCAAGGGCAAAAAGGCACATTTAAGCTTGTATCTTCTGGGGATCAACTGCATATCGGAATGCAATGCAGTATCTCCGGCATAGTAAAAACAATCTTCTGCATTCTGAATGATAAATCCTGCTGGGTTCCCTCCGGGCATCCCGTCGGGCAATGTACTGCTGTGGATGGCATTAACCATTTTAACGGTACCAAAATCAAATTCACGGCTTCCACCTATGTTCATGGGGTGTACATTTTCTATGCCCTTCGATCTTAACCATGCAGTTATTTCCCAAATTCCAACGCAGGTGCAACCGGATTGGCCTGCAATCGCTACTGCATCTGCCACATGGTCCTCATGGCCATGGCTAATGAACATGTAGTCGGGCTTAATGGTGGATACATTTATGGAAGATGCCAGGGGATTTGGCGTGATGAACGGATCAAATAGCATAGCTTTGCCACCGCTTACCACCTCAAAACAGGAATGTCCGTAGTACGTAACTTTCATTTGCGTCTTCTTCAGTCTGGCAAAATTATTCTTGCCCCCCTAATGTTTACAGGGCTTGTGGTTTCAGTTATCTACATGCTTTTGGGGAATTATGGTTGTAAAAATGTGGATAATTATTCTGATTCCCTCATCTTTAGATATAATGAAGACGCGACCCTTGCTACGCTTGATCCTGCATTCATCAAATCTCAATCTGAAATTTGGGTAGCACAACAAATCTACAATGGTCTTATAGAGCTGGATTCCGCCCTGAAACCCATGCCAGCATTGGCTTACAGGTGGGAGATGAGTGCCGATGGGCTTGTGTATAAGTTCTTTTTACGCAGGAATGCCCGTTTTTTCAATCCTATCGATACCTCATCAACCCTGCCGGTTACATCGCGTGATGTGGCCTTTTCTTTTGGTCGCATTGCCAACCCTTCTACGGCATCTCCGTCGGCCTGGATTTTTTCCGGTAAAATCAATGCTGACCTCCAAAAGGCATTTCAAACAGAGGGGGACTCGGTTTTTGTGTTGCGGCTCTTAAGCCCTGATCCGACCATTTTGTCTCTGCTCGGAACTGTGTATTGCAGCATTTTGCCGCAGGAATATGTGATAAAGACCTCTGATTTTGGGCATCATCCGGTGGGAACAGGTCCGTTTTATCTCAAATATTGGGAGGAAGACGTTAAACTGGTCATGAGGAAAAATCCTCGTTATTTTGAGAAAGTAAATGGTCAGTCACTTCCATACCTGGAAGCGATTAATGTGGATTTTATCAAGAATAAGCAAACCGCTTTTATGCAGTTTGTGGCAGGTAAATATGATTTTTTTAATGGGGTAGAGGGTAGTTTCAAAGATGAGCTATTAACCCGTGATGGATTGCTGAATTCCAAATACAAAGGGCGTTTTGGTATGATGAAAAAACCCTTTCTCAATACCGAATACCTGGGTTTCTGGCTGGGCGACAGTCTGAATCAGCAGCCGAATCCGTTGGTTAATCTGCATTTGAGGCGGGCCCTGGCGTTGGGAGTAGACAGAATGGCCATGATCCGCTATCTGCGCAATGGGCTGGGTTCGGCCGGTAATCACGGGTTTGTTCCGCCAGTATTGTTGAAAGAAACAACAAACGGTTTGTCCTATAATCCTGAATTGGCAAGAAAGGAACTGGCGCTGGCGGGATATACAGATGGTAAGGGCCTGCAGGAGCTGTTGCTGACTACCACCTCAGATTACCTCGATATGGCAGTGTTCCTAAAAAAATCATGGGCTGATCTTGGGGTCAATGTGAAAATAGATGTACAAACCGGAGGAATGCTCAGGCAGATGAGAAATAAGGGTAATCTGGCCATTTTCAGAGGATCCTGGATAGCTGACGTGCCCGATGCCGAAAATTACCTGGCCTGTTTTTATTCCGGTAACTTTAGTCCCAATGGACCCAACTATTCGCATTTTTCCAATCCGGAATTTGATAACCTGTACCGACAGTCTTTTGCCGCCGGCGGTGAAAAGCGTTATGAGATTATGCATAGGGCAGACAGTATTCTAATTCAGTCTGCTCCGGTGCTGGTGCTCTATTACGATCAAAGTTTGAGACTGTATCAGAATCACGTGACCGGTCTTTCCAATGATGCTTCCAACCGACTTATTTTAAAACACGTTAAAAAAACAACTTCCCGATGAAATATCTACCCTTGGTTTTAGGTTTTCTCATCATTGCCGGCGTGATATACGGCATTGTAAAACTCTACAAAAATTTAATGAACAAATAAATCAGAACTGGCTGGCTGCAATAAATGCATCCAGTTCGGGGTTGTGGGTCCTGGTTGCATCAAGTTCTTTTCTATGCCCCTGCCACCATATTTTACCCTGGTAAATAAAGGTAATCGACTCGCCGATGTCATACACGGTTTTCATATCGTGGCTGTTGATGACGGTGGTGATGTTGAATTCCCTGGTGATATCATGCAGCAATTCGTCGATACGCCTGCTGGTAATGGGATCCAGGCCGCTGTTGGGTTCATCGCAGAAAAGGTAACGGGTTTCCAGGGCAATGGCCCGGGCAATGCCCACGCGCTTTTTCATACCCCCGGAAATTTCGGCAGGGTATTTTTTATTGGCGTTTTCAAGGCCAACCCTGCTAAGGCAAAAGTTGATACGGTCCATGCGTTCTTCATGCGTCATTTTGCCAAACATTTTCAGCGGAAAATCCACGTTTTCTTCCACGGTCAGTGAATCGAAAAGGGCAGTGCCCTGAAACAGCATGCCGATTTCGCGTCTAACCTCGCGCACTTGTTCATAGGGGAGGTGCACAAAATCACGACCATCGTAATTAATGCTGCCACTTTCGGGTTTAAACAACCCCACCATGCATTTCAGCAACACCGACTTTCCACCACCGCTGGCTCCGATAATCAGATTCGGGATACCGGGTTCGAACTGCGCATTAATATCAAACAATACCTGTTTATCTGCGAAGCTCTTATTGACATTAACCAGTTCTATCATAATTACAACATCAGTTTGGCTATGATAAAATCGGCAAACAGTATAAGCACACAGGAGCGTGTAACGGCACGGGTGCCGGCTTCACCCACTTCCAAAGCACCGCCTTCGGTAAAATAACCTTCGTATGAACTCATGCTGGTAATGATAAAAGCAAATACCAAAGATTTGGTCATGGAAACCGTTACGGTAAACATTTTAAACGTTTCCCTGGCACCTTGAATAAATTCATTTGGCGACATCAGATCGGTGAGCCGGGCAGCTAAAATACCACCGCTTACCATCAGAAAATTGGCTACAATAATTAAACAGGGAATCATGATGACACCGGCGATGATTTTGGGCAAGCCCAGAAAACCGGAACTGTTTATTCCCATCACTTCCAGTGCGTCAATCTGCTCCGTTACCCTCATGTTGCCCACCTCAGAGGCAATGTTGGCCCCCACTTTTCCGGCCAAAACCAGGCAGGTAATGGTGGGCGCAAATTCCAGCAAAGAACTGTCTGAAACGATGGTTCCGATAACCTTCATGGGAATCAGCGGAGAAACCAGCTGATAGGCAGTTTGCAGGGTGGTAACTGCACCTACGAAGACAGAAATGATGGTGACAATTCCAATGGAACCCACACCAATATTGTTCATTTCGTGGATGGTGCGTTCGAAAAAAACCTTGAAACGTTCAGGTTTGAAGAACATGCTGCGCACAAAAAGGATGTAGCGTCCGAGTTCAAAAAACAGCTTGTTCATTTTGGGGCGTGAAGTTACAAATAAAAGCCAAATATTAAGTAGCGTTCGAGGATGATAATGGTATGGTAATTAGGATTCAATGTGTTTTTGTAGAGATGTGTTTTTTGCTAAGATGCCTAACTTCCATTTGTTATCTATTTCTGTAGGCGTAATTTTGTAACATAAAATTCTGAAAAGATGAATAGAATTAAACAACTCACAGTACTCCTTTTTATGCATTTTTGTTTAAATGCAAATGCTCAGATTGTAGAAAACCAGGCCTATGAGATTGGTATTTGCGGTTGGGAAACTATAATATGTCCATTCAACGGTAAAGCAAAAATAGGAGCCGAAGTGACTACCTGCAGATATCCGGAGGTAGAACAATCCGGAACCGGTTTAAAATTACCACCTATGGTATATTTCAACGCAAACTGGAAAGTGTTCAAAAATTCATTGGGTTATTATTACATCGTTCACGATTCTTCAGGGTTGTATTTAGAAGTTAATGCGGCAGCGCCTGTCAAAGGATCTAAACTGATATTAGGCAAGCCGACCGGGACAGGTAATCAGCAATGGAAAATTTTACCGGCTCCTTCAGGGTATTATATCCTGTCGAAGTTGGGCAATGATTTGTATTTAACCATGCGAGGTGGTCAATTATCCATGCAGGAGTATTCAAACGCGTCCGATGTTTGTCAGGTATTTGCCGAAAACCTGGCTTGTCCTTATGTAAGTGTACTTGAAGAATCCGGATATACCGATATTTCTGAAATTCTGAGGAATTATAGGTATAAAGGCATGGATAAATACGACTCTATTGATATCCCCAATAATTTTATTAAGAATAATCATTTGAACATACGGATTCAAGAAAGAAAGCCGGAAATTACGTATATCGACGAAATGTATATTGTTGTAAATGGTACACGGATTAATCCCAGTATTTGTTCAGATAAAATTAGAATGAATGACAATGATTATCTTACGCTTGAAAAAGATGATTCCATAGTACTTGACTTTGAACTTCCGGCTGTATCGGAAATTAAATCGGTGAAGATATATGCCAAAGGGTATTATGTTCCATTCAATAATGTCGTGACTAACATAGACGAGCATAAAAAAGACAAGTAGCCGTTGCTGCTGTTCTACCTAAGCAATCTTACTCCACACTGTGCGGTGCGGCATTCCTGCCTCACCCCAAAATTTTCGGGTTTCATCAGCATAGGATTGCTGTTCAGCAATTCTTCCTCCCTGTTTTGTAACAGCAACGATAGGTTTTCATTTTTCCAGATTGGGTAACCGATACTTAATATGAAATCTATTGGAAAACATGGTAAAGTATGTAATTTTGAATAGTATGATTTTTTGCAAAAAGCACCTTGCGATTTTTTTCATATTTGCAATAATTGCAAATCTTGGCACAGCCCAGACTCCTCAGAAATTCAGCTACCAGGCCGTGGTGAGAGACGTTTCAGGGAACCTTTTAGCCAACAAGCCGATTGGGCTTAGGGTTGGGATTTTGCAAAAATTACCAAACGGAACTGAGGTATTTGCAGAAACCCATAAACCGCAAAGCAATGCCCATGGACTTATCACTGCAGAAGTGGGCGGAGGTGCAGCTATCGTGGGAGTTTTCAACCGAATCAACTGGGCTGACGGTCCGTTCTATATCAAAACAGAAATTGACCCAACAGGCGGTAGTTCTTACACCATTTCCGGCACGGTAGAACTTTTGAGCGTTCCGTATGCCCTGTATGCAAAAACAGCCGCTGAATTCAAGGAAAATGACCCGGAATTTAAAAAATCTGTTTCTGCCGCCATCACAGTCCAGGATACGGCCCGCTGGAATGCCAAATTAAGCTCCTACACAGAATCAGACCCGTTGTTTACCGGTTCAGTAGCCAAAAATATAGGCAGTGCCGACACACAGCGATGGGGGAATAAACAAAATAAGCTGGTTGCCGGTGCGGGTATAAAAATCAATAAAGACACCATCAGCAGCACATTATCCGGGGGCACAAGCCATTACATCGGAGAAAAATTTGGCGGTGGTGTGATATTTTATTTGTGGAAAGACAGCGCAGGAAAGGAGCATGGATTAATCGTTTCACCCACTGATTTAACCAATTCAGATTGGAGCAACATCACTACATCGGTGGGACCCGGCGCACAGAGCTATTGGGACGGACTTGGCAACAGCAATGCCATTGTGGCGCAAAGCGGACACGTGAGCAGCGCGGCAAAACAATGTCTTGATCTCACCTTAAACGGCTACAGTGACTGGTATCTGCCCGCAGTGTCTGAATTTTACATGCTGGCCAATAATTACATTGCGGTGGCCAGAACCCTCGCTGCCATGCCTGGAGCGACCCAGATTAGTACAGCAAAATACTGGACAAGCACAGAGTTTGCCGCACAAAATGTGTATTCGTTTTACATCCTGTTTTACGAGAATAAAATTACGCATTACTACAAAAACGGCTATTCTTATGCCGTTCGGCCCATCAGGTCATTTTAAGCAATCTTACTCCACACCGTGCGGTGCGGCACTTTGGCCAGTTCCTGCCTCACCCCGAAATTTTCCGGTTTCATCAGCATG
>Ga0164293_10005475_pt1 | contig 10798 bp, 9 predicted proteins | sample GEODES118metaG_FD_111487 | JGI IMG/M metagenome (GOLD analysis project Ga0164293, IMG submission 111487) | Eutrophic lake water microbial communities from Lake Mendota, Wisconsin, USA - GEODES118 metaG | ecosystem: Environmental > Aquatic > Freshwater > Lake | place: USA: Lake Mendota, Wisconsin...
AGTTTAGCAGGTTTAAGCACAAGACTAAATTTAGAAAATTTATCTAAATAGAAGGTCATAAATTCATCCATTGTTTGATAATTCATACATACGAACTGACATCCTGTTAACCAACATTCAGCGGGATTAAAATTTTTACTGTCTTTTCCTTTAATATATGGATAAACTCGTGTAATATTGCGTTTATTATATTCTCGTAACTCATTTTTATCGAAATTATTTAATGCTTGTTCACTACTTAAGTTTCTTAAAAAGGGCATTTCCCAACTAAAATTTACTATTTCTTCCATATCACAACCTTCCCATTTATCATTTGAAATTATAATTACTTTGCCTATTAATTCCTTAATAGGTGTTTGTGCTAAATTATTTGTTTTATAACTGTAATTACTTGATAATAGTTTATTACCAAAATTTTCATGTATTATTTCTGCTATTTTACTTAAAAGTTTAAAATTTTGTTCGGTATGTATATTTAAACATATAAATAATGGATCATTACCGTTTTTTACATAAGCACTACCAAAAGCGACTTCTCTTATTTTTTTAATACATGATTCAAAATCTAATTTATTTGTATAATTCCATAAACCTTGTAATCTACCAGAATACACTACTGGTTTACTGTCCCAACAAAAACTGTCTTGAAATATATCTAATTCAACATATCTACTTCCACATTCGATTGTATTGGCTATACAGTCGATACTTGCTAAATCATAGTATTGCATTCCAGGTAAAAAAGATTTATAACTACTTGCGATATAAAAATCACATAATTTAAAATTACCGTTCATTACTTCTTTATCATTAGTAATTGGAAATATATCAGCTTTGCTTCGGTATTTTATCATATCGTATCGTAACTTATAATCACGATTATGAATTTTAGAAAAATAAAAAAATAGTAAAATAATACTTAATATTATAGTAATGATAGGCATTAAATATTTCCCGATAATTTCTCTTACATCATTAGTGTTATCTTTTAAAATAGATGTTAATTCTAAAATTTTATTTTTAGTCATATCTATAGCATCTTTAGTGTTTTTCATAACCGATATATAATTAATAAATAATTTATATATCTATTATTCTGTAATTTATATTGTAATTTCCCAAAATTGTAATTTCCCAAAATTGTAATTTCCCAAAATTGTAATTTCCCAAAAATTGTAATTTCCCAAAATTGTAATTTCCCAAAATTGTAATTTCCCAAAAATTGTAATTTCCCAAAATTGTAATTTCCAAATAACTATATGTCGTTTAATTTGTATTCTGTATTAAGATTATAAACTTTTGAAGTATTATAAGTTTCATTAGAAAGTTCTTGTATTTGTTTGTTTAAGCATTCGCGCATTCGTTGATATTGAGTTACATATTTTTCACATAATTTATTTTGATTTTCAGTTTTTATTAAATTATCTCTTTTATCAAATATTGGTTGAATTGCGTCTAAAGTTGCTGTAATTTGATTTGGTATCCATGTAGTAATAGGAGTTCCACCTGTTGCTGTTGGATATTTTGTATTTTCCATAATATACATCTGAACAAATTGCCAATGTCCATTTCTAAAACGATAAATTTCTCTATAAATTTTAAATAATTGGGTGCATATCTGTAAGGTGTTAAATTTTAATAGCCTACTAGCAAAATCGCCTAAGTTATTTTTACACCAATCTAACAAATCGCGAAAAGGTTTAGGACGATAATCTCGCATATTCAATAAATATGATGTAAGTATATTATTAGGATAATATTGGTCAATACCAAAAACAGTGTCTAAAAAAGGAATAATTGTATCTTGACTACCAGATTGACCACGATAATATCGCGGTTCTATTTCAGGTTCATAAATAACGCCATTTGGAAATATATCAGTATTTCCTTTTATTCCCATTATAAATACACGAAAATCATTATAGTGCGATGAACGACTTGCTTTCCACATTTGTTTACGACTATTATTCATATCTTTTAGCACCTTGACTAATAAATTTAATTCAGAAGCAACTTGTTCAATTTTGGTTTCGTCGTGAATATCTAAATTATCATCATATACTATTTTAATAATGTTATTTATTACTCCTATCATTTTTGGAGTATGTCTATTTATATCCACATGAACCATTATAAATCCTGCTTCATCTAACATACCACTAAATTTATTAGCCATTTTCAAATTGTCCCATTCTAATCCCGCGTTTTTATCAATTCTTACATAATTTCCAAGAGAATATCCATAACTATATTCTAGAAAAGGAAATACATTTAAAATATTTGCTGTTTTAATTAATGGATTTGATATATTAACAGGTAAACTACTTCTAGCTACGCCGTAATGACCTGTTTCAACAAATTTTTTATATGATGGTTGTAATAAATATGCACTAGCTAAAAAACAATAGCTTCTGTAAAGTGCGGCGATTAAATGTACATTATTTTCATTTTCTACAAGTTTACTATAATCTGGTAAATAACTACATTCTTCTAAAAATTGTTTTTCATCTAATAAAAACCCACTTTCATTGTTTTCTTTTTTAATACACATATTATCGAGTATAAATTGTAATTTGCTATAATTAACAGGCAATTTTTCAATAGGATCTTCTACTGGAAGAAAACCATATGTTGAGTTAATATTGAAAAAACCGTCTGTAAAATTAGGAATAATCATTTATAACAATTTGTTTGTATAATTAATTATCAGTGCTATTATATTTAAGTAAAAATAAATATTATTTTCTGTTATTATAATATAATATTAGATGAATAAATCAATTCTCGAGCATTTGTATAAAATATATAAAATAGAGAAAGATTGGGATGGAAGCAAAGTGTTAATGAATGCGAATAGTGGTAGTTTTTTTTCAACTGCCGAAAATAGATATTATAAAGTAGATTGTAATACAAATGCTAGTTATTATTTTTATAATATGCATCGTGAAAAGTCTGGTGCTGTTCAAGTTGAGGTGTATAAAAGGGATTTTGAACACTATTCTTGTCCATCATCATCATCATCATCATCATCATGGGGTGGTAGTAGAAATAATAAACAATATAATGGCGGTTTTTTTGATGGTGATATTTATCAATTAGTAAACAGGTATGTCTTTTCGGTAGAATTAACAGAAGAAACATTAAAATATATTGATGTTGGGGTATTTTCATCAAGTGAAATAACCAGTCCTGAGAGAATAAATGAATGTAAAAAGATATTTATGAAAGGATTAGAAGAATATGGGATGAAAATTGAAAGTGTGGGTGGTAATAATCGCAAATCTAGAATTCGCAATTTTAAAAAACGCGATTCTAAAATTCGCAAATCTAATAAAAAAAGAATAAACTAATTACACATAAAACTGATAATAAATAATTATAGTAAATTATTCATTATCAATATATTCTGTTAGGTTTTTACTAAATTTACATATGTTTATTTGAATCCCTATAAATAGTATTATTCTTTCAATATATCATCATCAAACTTTTTTTTCTTACCCCCATCATATGCGTATCCATAACCATTAGCTATCATCCATTTATTGATATGAACTTTACCGTTGTAAGCTTCTGCCAATACCCTACCGTATTTATCAAAACCAATTATTTTAATGAAAATATGTTTTTTAAAATGGGATGTTAATGCTTCTTTTGATTTTTTTGCTGCTTCTTTTTCTTTATCACGATTTGGATTTGTTTTAGATGGTTTCATTTCTGGACTATCATATCCATTCAATCGAATAGTCCATTGGTCGATATAACCTCGGAAGTTCATTAATACTTTTATAGTGTCACCATCATATACATCAATTACACGAACCCATGTACAATAGTCAATTAAATTAAATGTTTTATATCTTTTTTTATTTTCAATTACTTTTATACGCCAAATAATTGCGTATTTTCTAGCCAACCATTCACAGCGTAATGTTAAAAAAGTCATTATTGTTAAACTATTTGTTACATTAGCTTAATAGTAACTAGATATCAATTTTATTTATTATATGAAATTTGTAAAAATTTTGATTAGTATTTTAATATTTAAGATAATTTTAATAATAAATGGGCGTAAACCAATCAAATAATATTAATGTTGATTTTAATAAAAAATTATATATTGTAATAGATTTATATTTAAAACCTAAATTTGAAGAGATAAAAAATTTTGATATTGAACATTATAAAACAAATAAATTTATAAAAAAAATTGTTAAAGATGTTATTGTGAAGGCGTTGATAAGTAAGTGTAATAGGAATATAACTTTATTAGAACATAATATGATATTAATTTCAAAAACAGATAAAAATAATATAAAGTATTTAGAAGTAAATATAATGCTTGAATTTAGTGAGTTAATATATACTAAACCTAAGATAGATGTTATTCAAACATCTTTGCCTATATATATGAATCCAAACGAGTTAATAAATAGTAATTCACAAGAGATTACATTATCAATTATTAAAATGGGAATAATAGGTGAATTTTATAATTATATTTCAGATAACTATGGTATTATAACACATGAATCAATTTTAATTATATCACAACAAACATTACATAATATAGATATTTATCAAAAATAGCGAGTATATTATTAAAATCGCTATATTAAATATTTTTTATCATATTTTTTTCTAAATAAAAATAAATATTAAGTTCCATTTATAAACCTTATATATTTATTATAATATATAATGTCTCTAAATGTAATAGTTACTGGTTATTATAATAAAAAAAATTTAGGGGATGATTTATTTTTAGAATTGGCTCAAAAGATTTTTATTAAATACAGTAATCTAATTTGTCGTTATATTAATTTAGATAGTATTGGAAAAGAAAATATAGAAGATACATGTATTTTTGCGGATCGTATTGTCTTATTTGGTGGAGAAACAATTAATGATTATTTTTTAGATAAATTAATTTTTATTCGTGATTTTGCTATAAATAATTTAAAAAAATATATACCTATTTATGGAATTGGAGTAAGTTGTAATTCAGATTATAATCATATTCAATTTAAATCAGATATATTTGATTATTTAGTATTACGAAACAAAAAAGATTATGATTTTTTCTCAAAAAGATTTAATAAAAATATGTGTAAATATATTCCAGACATTGTTTTTTTAAAAAAGAAAATGATATCATATAATTTTTGGTCTAAACCGACAAATAAGAGAGTTGGTTTTTTTTTATCTCAAACAGCTGTTTCAAACTTAGCAAATGAACAGAAAGAAATATATTATAAATCAATTATATCTATAATTAATTATTGGACATACAAAGGCCGAGAAGTATGTTTATTTCCAATGTGTTGTGGTGATAATAAAAATGAAGATGACCGTATAATAAATTCAGCTATTTTTGAAAAATTATCAATAAATGAGCGCGAGAATGTATTATTATTTACAGGTCATAATTTAATAATTGAAAATATGCAACATTTAGAATTTTCAGTATGTTGGCGTTTTCATGCACATGTATTATCAATATCATATGAAATACCGTTTATATCAATTTCAAAAACACCTAAGGTATTAAATTTGTTATTAGATAATAATTTGGATGATTTAATGTATCACGATAAAAATCTAACACAAGGGATAAATTATATAATTACAAATAAATCTATGATAAAGGAACGTCTATGTAATATTTATCAAAATAATTTAAAATCATGTATATTTTATAAAAACCCAAATATATATTTAAATTTAAAAAAATATAACGCTCCTTTTTATATTAACATACATTCGCAATTTAATCTAATATTTAGTAAGATCTATCTTCATTATTTATCAAAAATAAATTCTTATGATCTTGATTTTAATGTAAGTTTGTTGATATATTTAGTATTAGGGTATATTAAATCACCATATCATTGGGGTTTATCTGAAAAATTACGGTCGGGTATTCTAATTCAAGACATGGGAAACGATATAAAATGGCTTATTTTAGAAGAGTTGAAATTATCAAGCAAATCAACTTATTATAAATTATTGAATTATTTAGATATAGGTTCTATTGTTTATCCAGAGCGTAATGACCATTGTATAAATATATATCATTTTGAGCAAAATGATATGAAAAATGTTCATAGATCTGGTTGGCAGTATGTGATAAATGGAATAGATGAGTATCTTGGAACATTTGACCCAAGAGCTACATTTTGTGATTTATATTTAGACAGAACATTTCATTGGAATTATGATATAAATACAAAATTGGGTATAATACCCTATAATAAAGTTTGGATTGGTTTTATTCATCATACAACACTAACAGGATATACAGATTTTAATGTAATAGAGATGTTTAAAAAACCAAACTTTATAGAAAGCCTAAAATACTGCCAAGGGTTGTTTGTTCTGTCGCAATATTTACAAGAAAATGTAAAAAAGATTATTGATGCTATAGGGTTAGATATAATTGTAGAAAAATTGTATCATCCCACCGAATTTATTGAAGAAAAAAATTGTTTTAGTATTCAAAAATTTATTAATAATAAAAAAAGAAAAATTATCCAAGTAGGAGCTTGGTATAGGGATATTAGTTATATGTATAAATTAAATTTAGGTAATAATATTCTTGGTTTAGAAAAAACTGCTCTGATTGGTCCAAATATGGAAGGGCATTATAATGCTATTTCTTCAGGAGAACAAATAAGTAGAGATAAATTAATTAGAGATAAGGTTCAGATTTATTCGGATGTAGCTTTAATTAAAAAATTGCATAATTTTGAATACGATATTCTTTTAAGTGAGAATATAGTTTCTATAAATCTTATAGACTGTTCAGCAGCAAATACAATAATAGAGTGTATTGTTCGTAATACTCCTATATTAATTAATAAATTACCATCAATTATTGAATATTTAGGTAAGGATTACCCATTTTACTATAATAATTTATTAGAAGCATCAAAAAAAGCAAATAGTATAGACCTAATTAAAAAAACATATATGTATTTGAAATCAATGGATAAAACTAAATTAAAATTGGAAACATTTATAAACGATATTAAATCGTCTAAGATATATCATAATATTTCGTTATAATTTATATTTTATGTTTGTCGAATTGTTTAAAAATATATAGTAATTAATGTTTAATAGTATTATATATAATTTTTGTTTTTATACATTGTATAAAAAATGTTGATACATAATATATAAGTATTTCAAATTATGAGTTTTACATATGGTGCAGATGGTAGTTTAATCAAAAATACCCAAAGCTTTGGTGGTGAATTATCCTATGAGCATTTTGATATTAACAAGCAAATAGCTAGCTTTGAAAATATAGCAAAGGATACTCTCAATCATAAGGAACACTTTCAAACTATTAATGAAGCTCAAAATAAAAAAATTGAGAGATTTCAGAAACATCTAAATAAATACGAACATTTTATTAAAAACAGGGAATATGCGTATAACAATAAATTAAATAGTGACGCTGAAAATTTTTCTGATTATATACGCCATCAAGAAAATATGTGTGGTTCAAAATTAAATCAACAAAATAATCTATTGAGTAAGCAACAAGATGTTTTAAAAAAACAACAAGGTGCTATAGAATATTTTGACGTTCTTAATAAATCCCAGAACCACGCAAATATGAAGGTAGCTGAATATTATAAAAATTTAAATGAAATATATCCTGAAAATTTTACTATGGAATAATTTTAAAATGATATTTTTGGTAAAGTGATTTTAACGAATATAAATATGATATTTATAAATAAAAAATTATATTTATATATAATATATAAAATTATGTATAACGGAAGATTTAAAAGCTTTACCTATGGAGCGGATGGTCAACTCGCACTAAATAATGAACAACAATGGGGTGACAGTATAATAAATAATCATGCTGAACATTACAGTGTCCAGTCTAAAATTAGAAATTTAAAAAATATGACTGATAGTGCCACAGGTGAAATAGAATATTTTCAGACAAATAATATTCAACAAGGAAGACATCTTGAATTTCTATCAAAAAAATTAAATGCTTATAATGAAATAGCAGGTGAACAGGAAAATTTTTATTCAAATAAGATTAAAGAGCAATTTACTAATTATAGACAATTATCTAATCAACAAGATAATCTCTGCAGTTCGGCTTTAAATAAGCAATATACTAATTTATCACAACAACAACAATTGCTTCAACAGCAACAAAATGCTCTTGAGTATTTTGAAAATCTTCATCAATCCCAAGTTAATTCTAATAAGAGTATAATGCAACATAATATAGAATTATCTAGTAAATATCCTGAACATTTTGAAATGGAAAATAAAGATGTTCCTCCTCCTGCTTCTGGTGCTGTCCCTCCTCCTACTTCTGGTGCTGTCCCTCCTCCTACTTCTGGTGCTGCTCCTCCTCCTGCGTCTGGTGCTGCTCCTCCTCCTGCTTCTGGTGCTGCTCCTCCTCCTGCTTCTGGTGCGAAAGCATCAACACAGATGCCTCAAGCTAAAAAATGTTTAAATGATAAATATGAAAGCGTGACGCAAAAATGTAAATGGAATACAACTGGTTTACAATCATTTGATACTGAAGAGGCTGCTCTAAATGCTTGTATTGCGGATACAAATTGCAAAGGTTATGCGTCAACTAGTAACAATAAATGGTATCTATACAATCCTATGGACGAAAGTACTTGTGAAAAAGGAGAACAAACCTATTGTAAGCGTAGGTAAATATTATAGATAAAATTGCATATTAATTTTATTTACAGATAGTATAATGTCAGTTTTTGATACTATTTATAAATATAATCTATGGGGTAATGGAAGTGGTTCTGGAAGTCTTCCTTGGAATAATAGTAAATATATTATGTATTTACAAAATTTATTAGATAATAAAAATATACAAAATGTAGTTGAAATAGCTTGTGGAGATTATCGATTATGGAAAGATATTAAATACAACGGTAAGTATATTGGAATAGACATAGTTGATAGTATAATAACAAATAATAATTTAGTTTATGGAAAAGATAATGTTGTATTTATAAACTGGGATATATCAAAAGCTAAAATAAATATAGCTAATATAGATTTAATAGTTATTAAAGATTTGTTTATACATCTTTCAAATAGTGTAATATCTCAAATTATGTATAATACCATAGATATGCGACCAAAATATATGTTAATTACAGAGGACACACATTATTTTAATTTAGACTATAATATTTTAGAGGGAATGTATAGACCATTATATATTGATAAATATTTAATTTCAAATTATAATTTAATAGATGAAATATACTATTATGAAGTTACTTATATTGTCTATATAATTATTATAAGTATATTGGTGCTTTTTAATAAAATATTTTTATTATTTTTATTACTATGGATACCACGAAAAAGAGTATCATTATTTGAAAATTACTAAGGTAATAAAATTTTCTTTTTAAGCTTACTTTGTAAATATTTATTTATATGTGTAAATATAACAATATATGCTGGTTTTAAAGAATTTGAGGTATTAATAATAATTTGTGCGTGTAGTGAAAATTGTTCATTATCTAAATTATCAACGGATGATATTATATTTAAAATAGATGTATATTCCTTTGTTTCACAATAATCAATATACTTTTTTTTATAGTTATCAAGCGTTTTACGTATACAATTCATTTGTAAATAAGGTTCTCTTTCTATATCAAAAAGACAAATATAGCATAGTATTAAAAATGTAATATAATATGTATTATTATTATTTGTTAAATATTTATCATTTTCAAAAATAAGTTTTTGAAAAATAAATACGGCATCTAAAAATTTAAGAGACAATATTTTTACAATGGCTATTTTGAAATTTATACAAATTATTCTAAATGAATAGTTACATTTGCATAAATATTGGGTTGCTCTTACATAATTATTGATTGAATCATAATAATTACTAAGTTCTTTAAATACATCTCCTAATTCATCATGTATATTTCCTAAATATGTTAAATCATCTAAATTGAGATTTCTATTACGATACTCTTCTATAAGATTATTCAAAAAAATAACGCATAGGTCGTATCGATGATTATTTTTAAAATAAGTAGCAGTATTATAAAAAATATCAATTATTCTTGTAAATTTGTATCGTGTTCTCTCAATTGATATTAGTTCAATAATTAGTTCTTTATACATATCATAATTATATTCTTTTTTTGCGTATTCTATTTCATTATTGATTTGTAATATATTTTGTTCTAACGCATATTTTTTATCAAAACAAATTCGACACAATTGAAAAAAAGTTTTTTTATTTTCTATTCTATTAAATCTTGTATAATTCATCATATATAAGTCTTATTTGATAATTTTAAATATTAGTAATATTAAATTATTAAAAAAACGTTATTACGATTCTAGGTTATATAAATAACAATAGTTATAGAGGGAATTATATTTTAGGTTAATGTAATTTAAAATTTTATATATAATGATGCCATACAATTATATATAAAATACTAATGAAATATATCAAATCGACGAAGTGTTGTTTTTCTGATGGTCTTAGATTACAATTGGATTACAATAAAATTACAATTGGATTACAATAAAATTACAATTGAATTACAATTACAATGAATTTATAAATTATATTTATATAAATTAAATTATAGTTACAACTAGAGAAATTGAAACACCCTTAGATAAGCTACCACCATTTGTTTGTATTTTTACAGTTATTTCATCAAGTTGGGTTAAATTTGTATTCGCGTTTGAGATTACTTGATATTGGGAAGAACCGTCAGGTATAACCGCATTTACA
>Ga0164293_10005479_pt1 | contig 10793 bp, 13 predicted proteins | sample GEODES118metaG_FD_111487 | JGI IMG/M metagenome (GOLD analysis project Ga0164293, IMG submission 111487) | Eutrophic lake water microbial communities from Lake Mendota, Wisconsin, USA - GEODES118 metaG | ecosystem: Environmental > Aquatic > Freshwater > Lake | place: USA: Lake Mendota...
GGATATTTTATACAATTATTACGATATCCAGGATCAAATCCAGCAAGGAAATTATACACACCAATCCTCCAAAGCCAAATCAGGCTCCATCTTAGCGATTTTGGAAGAGGTAGCACAAGAAGAGGGAAATAAACCAGATGCACCAAGACCTATTCAAAAAGCGATGCAACGCAATCAACTCCTCAATGATTATTTGCAATTAGAAGACCCAAGCATGGTTCGTAATACCCTTGATGATTATGAGGATGAATGGACTGTTTGTGATAAATGTAACAGTGAAATGATTATCTGTTTAAATGAAGCACATATTACATGTTCTAAATGTGGATATCAGGAAGCACTCTTAGTAGATACTGATAAACCATCTTATAAGGATCCGCCTCGCGAGGCATGTTATTATGCCTACAAAAAGATTAATCATTTCAATGAATGGCTCGCACAATTCCAGGCCAAGGAAAGTACAGAAATCCCAGAAGATATTTATGATGCCATTCTGTTTCAATTGAAGCGTGAGCAAATCACAGACATGAGCAAATTGAAACCAACAAAGATGCGCGAGATTCTTCGTAAGATGAAATGTTCAAAATACTATGAGCATATTCCTCATATCATTAATCGTCTAAATGGACAGAATGCCCCATTTATGTCACGAGAAGATGAAGAGCGACTGCGTCATATGTTTCGTGAAATTCAACCATCTTTTAAGAAACATTGTCCAAAAGGTCGGCGTAACTTTTTGTCCTATAGTTATGTTCTGTACAAATTCTGTGAGCTTCTGGAAATGGATGAATATTTGGCATGTTTTCCGTTATTGAAGAATCGTGACAAGCTCTATATGCAGGATAAAACATGGGAGCTTATTTGTAAGGACCAAAAATGGATGTATATAAAAACGGTGGGATAATATGATAAAATATATCAGGTAATCATAATCTTTGTAATAAGATGATATCCTACCTGACGTTCTGAAGTGGTAAATGTGATTCGACCATTATATGTGTTGAAGAAATCTAACCAGTCACAATAAACTTTGTATAATTCATCAGATACAACAACATGACTCATTTGTTCAAATTCTGCAATTAATTGTGGGACAGCGCTTGGATCCTCTTCGTTTAAAATAATGACAGGATTATATAATAACACCGCAGAATGTAGGCGTTTATCAGTTGTAGCATTGGCACAAATACCGAGAATTCGCATTATCTATAGATTGCGCAGTAACTTTACGTGGTGTATTCAAAGGTTCTGAGCAACGTGCTATCTTTACTTGTGATAAATGTTCAAGTGAATTTGATGCAAAAGTATACAATGTCTTGACAGGATATTGGTGTCCTTATTGCAAGAATAAATCAGAAGCAAAATTGTTAGAATTTCTTTCTAAAGAATATCCACAATGCAAGAAACAATTACGTTTTGATTGGTGCCGTTTCTCTAAAACAAATAGTATTATGCCATTTGATTTTGGAGTTGGAAATATATTGATTGAATTAGATGGAGAGCAGCATTTTGTTCAAATTTCCAATTGGGATGCTCCTGAAAATGTTCAAGCAAAAGATATAGAAAAGATACAAAAATGTATAGCAGAAGGATATTCTATTATTCATATTTCACAATTAGATGTATGGTTTAACAGATATGATTGGAAAAAAGCACTTCAGGACGAAATTACAGCATTATTGGATTCACTGCCAACATGTGTTTTCATATCAAGTACTGATTGTTATGGGGTTCATTGTAGAGGTCTGGAAAATTGCAAAATAGTAAACCCTCTAAAAACCCCTGAATTTTAGAAAGTGAGTCAGGAGGGGTATCATATGCTATTTTCAAGTAAATAGAGTTACGAGAAAATAGTAAATAAAAACACTAGTATTTTACATAGGAAATCCAACGATCTTGAATCCAAGCCCCAATCCTGCGCCTTGACGCGTTGTAACACCCATGCTGGGACTAACAGCGTCCAAGATAGCGAACACGACAGCGGCCAAGACGGCGAGGGTGGCGACCTCATCCAAGGGCAAGGCGCGCTTGGGGATAAAGATAGCAGCGGCGGCAATAACAAGACCTTCGATCAAATATTTGATAACGCGGTTCACAATTTCAGCAAATCCGTAACCCATCATCTGTGTATATTCCATCATTAGAAAAAAACTCAGTGCTGCTCCATAGTCTTTCTAAACGAGTTTAAAGCATAATGCACTTTCACAACATAGAAGATGTCACAATCACAGAACGTAGTAGAAGATTTTCTGGATGAAGATACGGAGATTCCTGGCCAGCGTTATGTCTTGTTGAGTTTTCTTAGCCCGGAGAAAGTGCTGGATAAGAAGGAAGTCTACTTTTTCAAGAAGTTTGTTGAATCCTATGAAGTGGATTGGAAGGTAAAGAACTTGGAGAAGTTTTTGGTGGAGACCGTAAAGAATGTAAATGATGAGTTGGATGAGAAGGCCCGTGAGCTTGAGAAGAACGACTTGTTTGATTCCGCTGCAATCTGCCGTAAAAATCGTTTATCAATTGACAATGTCATCACAAACTACACTCAATTTATTAAGACCAACCAGGCGTCTATTACAAAGACGACGATTGGAGAGGCATATGACGAGTTTATGTTTGCAAATCGCTCAAAGTTGGAGGAGGAGTTTTATGCATTGAATGATTTCCATACGTCTATGCGTGGTGTGAAGGTGCGCGGTGTATATGGTAATTCAAAGGAGGCTGAACTCAAGGCAAAGAAGTTACAGACGAAGGACAAGTATCATAACATTTATATGGGTGAGGTTGGTAAGTGGACTCCGTGGGATCCTAATCCGAATGATGTAAAGGATCAGGAATACAACAATGAGCAATTGAATACGTTGATGAAGAAGTACAAGGAGAATGAGGATTCTCGTGAGAAGTTCTTTGAAGAGCGTACGAAGGGACCGAAGGGCGCAGCTGCAGCTGCTGGTGCTGGTGCTGGCGCGGCTGTTACAGATGCAGGTGTTTCTGAAAACTTCGGTAGCATGTTTGGCGCAAAGGGTGATTTGGCACTTCAACGAAAAGTGGATAAAGCCGCCGTTACGATTGAAAAGGTAGTGGAAGAGTCCGACGCTGCGTTACCGTAAAACCTGTTACCGTAAAACTTGTTGCCGTTATGTAAGAAAATAATACTATATTCATATGATACAATAGAATGAATATAGGATTTTATGCAATTAAAATTATAGCGATTGTATATAGTTCCATTTTATATTTTTTGGGTGGTACATTATTATCTGTCATGCTAGATAAAATTGTACCTGACACAGAACCCAATAATAAATCATCATTGAAATTGTTCTTTGAAATTGCAGGGATAATTAGTCTTATTGCAATAGGATATTATATTATACGTAATATGATTCAATATATACCTTTTCCGTTAGATAAACAGTATGGATTCACATATTCATTATTAAAAGAAGCATCGGGTGGTGTTATTATCTCCTATATCTTATTTACATATCAAGATAAATTAAAGGCAATGATGATAGAATTACAGAAACGAATTACAAATCAACTGACAATAAAATAGTATTTACGCAAAATATCCCGTATCAGGTACTTCACCACCTACATAGGTTGAAACACATTGTTGGCTAGAGCCATCACAGAAGGTCCCTTCAGGGCATGATTGTCCATCACCATTAGGGGATGAGCACAGATAGTCTGTATTGCGGTCAGGACGATAAGTGGAATCACCTCCTTGTTTCGGAATAGTGGGAACAGCAAAATCCTGAAAGCCTGATACATAATGCGGCTCCATCTTATCAATAAAGCGTACTACAATCGGTAATAAAACAACTGCCGCGACTAAAAATAACAACATTGCGCCTAAACCCATTGCTTTAGAATTATTCATTTTCTAGCAAATACATAGGTTTTAATTGTATCAGGGCATGATGGGTAAATCAGAAAATCGCGGGAGAACAGGGGCAATATCTGATTTACAATAACCATTCATACACCGTAGTCCATTTGCACATGGAGGCAAATCTACGCCACATCGTCCTGCATCGACAAATCCATCAGTTACAGTGCAAGTTGCATATAATATCACAATGACCAATACTACTACAATGAGTTGTTTTATACGCATTCTACTAGTATTTATTTATTTTCAGGCAGTTTCATTTACGTTTTTATTTGCCGCCTCTAATACTGCTCCAAATAATGATTGCTTTTGTTTTGGCTCTTCTTTTTTCTCCTCAAACCCCTCTGTATAATATACAGTGTATAGAACCACTACTAGAATAATAATGCAACAGCAACAGCAAAACCATGTCGTCTTCATTCTAGTATTTCTTTTGAACATTAATGGCGGGTCCACGGAGTTTCATACTTCCTCGGGGGTCATAATTATTGATTTCCTCTTCTTCCTTGACACGTGCAATCATCTCAGATTGTCGCCAAAGCTCAGGTGCACCCATTTTGAATTCACCGTGCACTTCGGCTTTGTACCAGAAAATAGTATCTTCCAATTTATTACTCTGTGTATTATTATTGATTACAATACATTCATAATTCTGTGTACATTGGTCCATCATTTGACAGAAAAACTCAAAGGATGGAAAAGCAGACCCGTAGTTTTCAAACAGACGTTTACGATTATTCATGTAAGGTTCCCGTAAGATAAAGACATAATCTACATTGGTACGAAGAGCGGGCTGGATACCGAGAGGAAACTGCATGGTAATAATGAAGAACACTTTGAGCCAACGACCATTCATGAAGAGATACCGAATGTTTTTGTCATGAGTCCATGAGTCATCATACATGCAGTCATCTAAAATCAAGAAGGCGCGGGGATCAATGTTTGATTTGATACCTTTACCATCATCCTGTTGAATTCGTGCCATAACCAGTTTCTGTCTTTTTACGAAATTGGCCAGAATAACAGGGTTGTATTCACCATGAATGAACATGGGTGGAACAATCTTTTTAAAGAAACCGTTTGACTCTTCTGTGCCAGAAATCACACATCCAAGTGGTAAATCCTGATGATGAAAAAGTAAATCGCGAACAAGAGTTGATTTTCCTGTACGCCGACGACCAATAAAAATCGCAACTGCGTCTTGTGGAATTGATTTCATAGCAAACTTCCGGAGATTCACATTTACTCCACCCTGTGCGGCCATTCTATTACAGAGTCTATTTCATCTGCGTACGCTTTTCTACACAGAAGTCTACGAAGAAAGAAGATGTTACCTATTGCCAAGTCTATCAAAAAAGATAAATGCAGAGAATGTCCATTATCTGAAAATGACAGAACCGCATTTGACACGATAGAGCATATGCAACGGTACAATCCAATGTTGGACCTTTTTCCCTGTACAGATGGAATCTGTACAACATTGCATTTGGAGCTTCCATCTAAATTTCAAGTACGTGAATGGATAGAACAATATAAGCCTAATTTCTGGAAGGCCAAGCGCGTACAGAATGGTTCAGCAGAAACAGAAGAGTGTGATGTTTATACAAAGATTGTACATTTATTGAATCCGATTGATGTATTACGTCAAAAGCATGCACAACCATCACATCCATTTCTTCCACAGATAGGTTCTACATGGAAAGAAACGATTCAAAAGATACATAGCACCAATAACCAGGCATATATTGATTATCTGTTAAATTATGTTCTTAGTCGGTTTCGTGAAATGGACCTTACACCTCACTGTGTATTATTTTATGGCTCATTTACTGGAATTAGTAAAAAGTATAAATACAATATTTCAAATGAATATGATACATATCGAAATTGCAGATGGTTTTGGGATGGATTGACTACACATCGTGCAAATATTGTAGTGAATAAAGATGTTTCTGAAGAGCTTTATCATGAAATTATCACACCTCCATTTGAGAATGATGAAGATATTGAGGTAGATTCTGTTGAGGATTCTATTTCAATTGGCTCTGCCACTTCATTATCATTTGATGCTATTCAAACAATTGAACATGATGATGTAGAGAAATCATCAGAAGATCCACCTGATCAGATACTTGAAGTAGAAGATACATTAGAGAAATTATCAATTGCATCAGGTGATAATCAATCACTTCATTCAGAGAGTATAGAAGAGTTTGAAAATCCTGAAGGGTCAGATGAGTCAGATAGGTCAGATGAGTCAAATGGGTCAGATGAGTCAGAAGGGTCAGATTGGAATGATGATGACTGTGACATTGACATTGGAATAGAAATTCCAAATATTCCTGTTATTACAATTGCTCAAGAGGCACAGGAAGGAATTATGGATACATTAATGGATCAAGATGAGATTGATGGATTTGAAGCAGGTTCACATGAATGGGAGCAACGATGGATTGCATGGTTGTTTCAAGTCATTTCTGTACTAACCTTCTTACAGTCAACTCTGCATTTTACACATAATGACTTGCATTCTAATAATATTTTATGGAGGGCAACAGATAAACAGTATTTATACTATTCAACAAAGGATGGTTCTATGTGGCGTGTCCCAACATACGGAAAAATCTTTAGTATTATTGATTTTGGTCGTGCTATTTTTCGTTTAGGAAAACGTAATTTTATTTCGGATGATCATTGGCCCAATCAAGATGCAAGTGACCAATATAATTTTGGTCCATTCTATGACCCTAAGTTGCCTCAAGTGAAACCAAATATGTCATTTGATCTCTGTCGATTATCTGTTGGACTCCTCGATGGACTATTTGATGAGACACCCACCAAAGGTAAGGGTAAGAAACTAATGAGCAAAGATGGTGCATGGAAAGTATATGAGACCAAATCCGAGCTTTTTAATTTATTATGGAGCTGGACAGTGAATGATGCAGGAGGTACAGTATATGAAGACCGCGATGGAAACGAAAAGTATGAAGGATTTGAACTCTATATTCGGATTGCACATGATGTGCATAGTGCTGTGCCTCGCGAACAATTAACTAAACAGATTTTTAAGAATTTTATTTACAAGGGACAAACCAATGAGAAAGTGTATTCTTTAGGAATCTAATTAATGTCACAAAGTACTATTATTTACACTGCATGTAATGAATTGTAAATAATAAATAATATAAATATTTAAGGCAGAATAGGATTCGTTTGTGTTACAGCGCAAGGGCAACCATTGTCAACAGTATATACACCCTCGCCTTTTCGGTAAAAAGGCATTTGACCTTGTTTAACATTATTTACAATGGATTGGTCTTGAATACCAAGAGGTGCAGTATATTGAACAGATGTGTTGGTGTTATTTTGCATTTTTCTAATATATTCACCCGATTCAGCCTTCTGTTTTTTGCGCTGGGTAAGCAAAGAAGAGTCATAAATGGCGGTGGGCATTGCTATCTAGCTTTTACATTATTTTCCAACAAGTCGGGGAGGACCAATCTGTAAATCAAACTCATCGGAAGGTGATATGGAAGGTAAGGAAACAGGTAATGTAAATTCAGGAAATATATCAGGTACAAGAACACCTAGAAATGCAATAAAGATTGCACCGCTGATAAAATCTTGCAAGAATTGCATATTTCTGTATTGTTTATCTTTGTATTTAGCACCTACAAAGCTTAATGCGATAAATAATCCACCTCCTACAAATATCCAGGGAAACCACATAGGTATCATTATTCAGTAGGTAGGAGAAAAGAATGTTAAATAGATCGCGTATTTATAATTCTTCGTAATCATCCAGAGGTTCGTCTATTGGGGATGGTTTATCTAAGTCATCAAAATCATCACCAGATAGGGCAGAACCAGTACTATCTAATATTTCTAGATCCGGAGTGTTTTCATTAGTAGCATTTACCATATCAGTATTTTCGGGTTCATCGCTGAAGAAGGAATTGAAACTAGCAAAGGATACTTTGGGCTTTTCATCTAAATTAATGATGGTAGGAGCATCATTATTTTCTTCAAGAGCAGGAATTGGAGGAATTGCGGTTGCTTCAGGTGTTGGCTCTACCAATTCTGCGATGGATGGTATAAGCGAGGCTGCCTTTAAAGCTGCCTTTAAAGCTGCATTTGAGACTGCGTTAGAAGCCGATTCTAGATTTGATGTAAGCGCCTCTACTGCGGGGGCAATTGGCTCAATTTTAGGTAATGTAGCATCTGATAGTTCATCATTCAATGAAGTAATATCTGCTTTATTTTCTGTAACAGCAGGTTCCAATGTAACAAGTGGCTTCTTTACAATAGAATCTTCCTCATCACTATCATTTTCAGGAGTATTCTTTATATCTCCCTTTTCATCTTCATGATTAACCAAATTCTTCAAAATGGATTTCACAGGTACTAAACTGCGAATAGCTTGTGTAATACCTTCTCCAATCATCCCTTCAATCAACTTATAATTCTGTTGACGATCAATTCCCGAAATATCTTCACGAAAAAGATAAGTAGAACTCCACAGAAGTTTGGCAATTTCACAGAGGACCTTAAATAAAAAATGGTCTACTTTTGGAATAGTAATCTCCACTTTTTTATTATTGGCTGATAAACGAATTGCAGTTAACACTTTGGTGTGTGCAATAAATACTGCGGTCAATAAATCCTCTAAATAATCACATCCCGTATTTGTATTAATTGTGTTAATTTCATTGTGGACTTTTTCCATATTCCAGTCATGAATCTCATTTAAATAGTTTTGAAATTGCCAGAGTACTTTTTTGGGATCAGTTGATTGTTTTGCTTTTGTAAATAAATCAACAAAAAACCGAAAATAAGCGGGAACCAAAAAAATACACAACTGTTTCGTATACTCTGACCGTGTATCAGAGTATACAGATACAATTGAATCACTGTTCATTCTTCTTGATTATTGGTTGTTGCGCCGACCTTATATAACGCACTTGATAAAAAAGCCCACGATGAACCAGAATGCTCTATACATTTGCCGTAGTCCCTTAACATTGTTTCATTTGATAATAATGATTTAATTAGTATTTCAGGATGATAACCATTTTTAATATATTCTATAAGGTTATCCATTGATAAGTTTGATAAAATCTCTTTCTCTTTTATACAGTGCGCAAACGTGTTTGCCCAAATATCTGGATACTGTAATTGAAGTGTTGCACATTGCTTTGCACGACGATATGATATATCATTATGTTGCATATACGTTATAATTTCATCTGCACGAACAGATGGTATCGTATCCAAATATTGACGTATCATTAGAAGCGATGGCTGATTCATTTTTTTAATCTGACATCGAGAGCGAATGGGTTCTTGTAATCGACCAGCATCACGACATTCCAGAATAAAAAGAACATCTGGAGCATGTGTTTCCAAGATACGACGAAGAAATGCTTGTGCTTCAGGAGTTACATCATCTGCTCCCTCCAACCACAGAATGGATGGTTCTGTTCGTCGTGCCCAAATATGCAATTTCTGTCGGCCATCACGTAATGTTCGGTCCTTGCGACAGGGACAAATAAAAAGCTGTTTTTTCAGTTTCTGCGCATATTGTTGAATCCAATAACTTTTTCCACAGCCAGGTGGACCTGTTAGGATGATGGGAGTATTCTCCATTACTATTTGTATCTTACATGGTGTTTATATTCTGTGATTGCATCCACATCCGCATTTGCATTTGATGTTGCATCCACATTTGATGTTGTGCCCATATTTGCTGTTGTTTTATTTGCTGTTGTTGCATGTGATATTGTTGTACAGCCATATGTTTTTGAATTGCAAGCTGTTGTGCAGCAAGATGTTGTACAGCCATATGTTTTTGAATTGCAATTTGATGTTGCAATGCCAATTCTCTGGCAATTGCATTTGCCGCTTCCTTTGCCGCATGCTTTGCCGCTTCCTGTTTTTTACGCTCCTCCTCTTCCCGCTTTTGTTTTTCACGTTCATTGCATAAATGCTGATAGACAATGTAATCCTTGAAATACATTAACCCATAATTCATATTTGTATTTAATAATAACATATCATCGAAATCATTAAATGCATGTAGTCCATGAATTTCCTTAGATGCACTAAATAGTTCATTTAATAGCTTAATATACGGAGTAATATCTACGAAAATAGTAATAGAATACCGCACATTATAATGCGGTGCATGAAGATATTCAATGCTATGAATGTCAATTGGGCTATTTTCTAATTGGGTGTGTAAGATATCAAACCATTCAGGCACTTCATCACGAAGCTCATTGTGCAATGCAGCATATGGTGTCTGATGGCGTTTAATTCCGCCGCCCAAATCACCCATCACATTCCCCTCTTTTCCTCTCTTTTGCCAATGAATATCGCACAAGATATGATATTTGGTATTGTCCACGATACACCATGGAATAACACCGATGCGTCCACCATATCCTGCAGGGATTGCTTTCAACTCTGCTAAGGTTAATTTTTTCCCCATAATATTCTTCCCAGTCTCATCCTGATAATGATATTGGGTCTCGCCGCCAGAAATCACCTCTTTGCTGTACATAATTGCAGAAAACGCCGTTTCGCTACCTATTTAAAATGTTGAAACAAACTTTCAATTTTATTTTTAGGAATTGCATCTTTATGCACAATTCCAACCATAAGGCGGTCATATGTCATATATTTACGTATAGCACTATGAATCTGTTTACATGTAATCTGTGCAATGTAGGTATCATATACTTTTATAAAATTTACATCATTTGAGCCTAATACTGCATGAATACCATTATATTCTGCGAGTATGTCCATTGATTGTATATTCAATAGAGTTTTCCCCTTGCAATTTCCTTTTGCCACTTCTAATTCATGCTGTGTGACACCATGTTGAATAAGATTACCA
>Ga0164293_10005482_pt1 | contig 10790 bp, 11 predicted proteins | sample GEODES118metaG_FD_111487 | JGI IMG/M metagenome (GOLD analysis project Ga0164293, IMG submission 111487) | Eutrophic lake water microbial communities from Lake Mendota, Wisconsin, USA - GEODES118 metaG | ecosystem: Environmental > Aquatic > Freshwater > Lake | place: USA: Lake Mendota...
GGAGGCCCAACTCGCCTTTGAACGCTATTTGCAATTGCGCAAACAGCAACCTCATTTTGCCAATGCCCGAAGTGTTCGCAATGCACTAGAGCGAGCCCGCTTGCGACAAGCCAGCCGCTTGTTTGCCAACCCCCATCAAGCGTTGACCGCAGAAGATTTGTCTACTTTGCGCGCCCAAGATATTTTGGCGAGTCGCGTTTTCCAAACCACGAAGGCAAGCTCATGAGCCATTTGAAGGCCCTGATTTTTGACGTTGATGGCACCTTGGCCGATACCGAGCTGGTTCACATGACCTCCTTCAACCAAGCCTTTGCTGATGAAGGCTTGGATTGGCATTGGGATGTGGCTCTGTACACAGAATTGCTGAAAATCTCGGGTGGCAAAGAACGGATGCGGCACTATTGGATGCAGCGTCACCCCGACATGAAGGTGATCGATGGGGGCGCACTCCATGACACGATCGAGCGTTTACACGCTATCAAAACAGCAGCTTACGAAGCGGCTGTGCAGCAAGGCCACGTTCAATTGCGTCCTGGTGTGTTGGGTTTGATTGAAGCGGCCCATGCTGAAGGATTGCGATTGGCAATTGCTACCACCACCTCGCCGGTCAATATTGCCGTGCTTTTGCGCGGAGCCATCGGCCCCAACTGGAAAGACCTGTTTGTGGTGATAGAGGACGCTTCGACGGCACCGAAGAAAAAACCACATCCTCAGGTTTACACCCAAACCTTGACGCGTTTGGGCTTGCCTGCCAAAGCCTGCTTGGCGTTTGAAGATTCCAACAACGGATTGCAAGCAGCCATGGGCGCAGGCCTGGCCACCATCATCACACCAACCAGTTTCACTGCAGACCAAGACTTCAAGGGCGCGGCTGAGCTGTTGCCCGATTTGGATGGCGTGGGCTTGGCGCAGTTGCGAGCATGGCATGCGCAAACCAACCATCAGACAGGATGAACAGATGCCATTGCGCAACCGAACCACTTTGACACAGTATTTGATTCAAGAGCGTCGACGCTTTCCCGACTCCAAGGGAGACTTCAATGCGTTGATCTTGGATGTGGCCTTGGCTTGCAAAGCCATCGCCCGCGCTGTAGCAATGGGTGAATTGGGTGGTCTGTATGGGGACCATGCGCCTGAAGCTGGTGGCTCCATCAATGTGCAAGGTGAAACACAAAAGAAACTGGATGTTTTGAGCAATGACTTGTTTGTTCGAATGAACCAGTGGGGCGGCCATTTGGCTGGCATGGCGTCGGAGGAAATGTCCGAGCCCTATCAAATTCCGTCTCAACATCCTCGCGGCAAATACCTGTTGGTGTTTGATCCTCTGGATGGCTCTAGCAATATTGATGTGAATGTCTCGGTGGGCAGTATTTTTTCAGTCTTGCGCGCGCCGCAAGAAGCGATAGACAACGGTCGTGACATCACTGAGCAAGATTTTTTGCAAACCGGGGCCACTCAAGTAGCCGCTGGCTACGCGCTTTATGGCCCCACCACCATGTTGGTGCTGACCGTGGGGAATGGCGTGGTGGGATTCACGCTGGATCCGAATTTGGGCGAGTACATGCTGACCCACCCGGCCCTCAAAGTACCCGAAGACACGCAAGAATTTGCCATCAATGCGTCCAACAGCCGTTTTTGGGAATCACCCATCAAGCGTTATGTGGATGAATGTTTGGCTGGCAAATCGGGGCCGCGGGGCAAAGATTTCAACATGCGTTGGATTGCCAGCATGGTGGCCGAGGCGCACCGCATTTTGATGCGTGGTGGTGTTTTCATGTACCCCCGCGATACCAAAGATCCAAGCAAAGCGGGACGCCTGCGCTTGCTGTACGAGGCCAACCCGATTGGCATGGTCATGGAGCAGGCTGGTGGCAGAGCCAGCACGGGACGCGAGCCGATGCTTTCGGTCCAGCCAAGTGATTTACATCAGCGTATTGGTTTGGTGTTTGGTTCTAAAAACGAAGTAGAGCGGATTGAGCAATACCACCGAGAACCGCTTGAAAAAGAACACAACACGCCGCTGTTTGCCGAGCGAACCTTGTTTCGCGATTGATTGATTACTGAAAGTCTGAGCCATGTCTGTCAAACACCCCATCATTGCCAGCACCGGTTCGTCAGGTGCCGGTACCACCTCGGTCACCCGCACCTTTGAAAACATTTTTCGGCGTGAAAAGGTCACCGCTGCCATCATCGAGGGTGACAGCTTTCACCGCTTCGACCGCTTAGAGATGCGCAAAAGAGCGGCCGAGGCTGAAAAGCAGGGAAATAACAATTTCAGCCACTTTGGTCCGACCACGAACTTGTTCTCGGAGTTGGAAACCTTGTTTCGCACCTATGGCGAATCTGGCACCGGCAAGCGCCGCAAATATCTGCATGACCATGAAGAAGCCGCGCCTTACAAGCAAGAGCCCGGCACCTTCACACCCTGGGAAGATGTGCCCAATGGCACTGACTTGTTGTTCTACGAAGGTCTGCATGGCGCTGTGGTCACGCCTGAAGTGAACATTGCGCAGCACCCTGATTTGTTGATTGGCGTGGTGCCTGTCATCAACTTGGAGTGGATCCAAAAGCTTTGGCGCGACAAGTCCAAGCGCGGCTACAGCACAGAGGCTGTCACTGACACCATCTTGCGTCGCATGCCCGACTATGTGAACTACATCTGCCCCCAGTTCGCCCACACCCACGTCAATTTCCAGCGAGTGCCTTGTGTGGACACATCGAATCCGTTCATCGCCCGTGAGATTCCTGCCCCCGACGAAAGCTTTGTCGTGATCCGTTTTGCCAACCCCAAGGGCATCGACTTCCCCTATTTGCTCAACATGATCCATGACTCCTTCATGTCGCGTGCCAACACCGTGGTGGTGCCCGGCGGCAAGATGGAACTGGCCATGCAACTCATCTTCACGCCCTTTGTGTGGCGCATGATGGAACGGCAGAAAAAGGCCTGAGGCCACCCCTTTTTATCCACTGGAGAATTTCATGGCCCTGGTTTCTTTGCGCCAAGTTTTAGATCACGCTGCCGAACACGGCTATGGCGTTCCGGCTTTCAATGTCAACAACCTCGAGCAAGTGCAGGCCATCATGGAGGCGGCGCAAGAAACCCACAGCCCGGTCATCTTGCAAGCCTCGGCCGGTGCGCGCAAATACGCGGGCGAAGCCTATCTGCGGCATTTGGTGTTGGCGGCCATCGAAACACATCCGGATATTCCTGTGGTGATGCACCAAGACCATGGCGTCTCACCAGCGGTGTGCCAACAGTCGATTCGCTCGGGCTTCTCCAGCGTGATGATGGATGGCTCGCTCATGCAAGACGGCAAAACACCAGCCTCGTATGACTACAACGTGGACGTGACGCGCCGCGTGTGCGAAATGGCCCATGCGGTGGGCGTGTCGGTGGAAGGCGAGCTGGGTTGCTTGGGCTCGCTCGAAACCGGCGAAGCCGGCGAAGAAGACGGCATTGGCGCTGTGGGCAAGTTGACCCACGACATGTTACTGACCGACCCGGTGCAAGCCAAAGATTTTGTCGAACGCACCGGCGTTGACGCTTTGGCGATTGCGATTGGCACCAGCCATGGCGCTTACAAGTTCACCCGCAAGCCCACCGGCGACATTTTGGCTATGGACCAGATTGTGGCCATTCACAACAACATTCCCAACACCCACCTGGTGATGCACGGCTCCAGCAGCGTGCCACAAGAGTGGTTGGCCATCATTCGTGAATTCGGTGGCGACATCAAAGAAACCTATGGCGTGCCGGTGGAGGAAATTCAGCGCGGCATCCGCTCGGGCGTGCGCAAGGTCAACATCGATACCGACATCCGCTTGGCCATGACCGGCGCGATGCGCCAGGCGTTTGCCCAAGACCGCAGCGAGTTTGATCCGCGCAAGGCCTTGATTGCCGCCCGCAAAGCCGCACGCGGCATTTGCAAAGCACGTTTTGAAGCCTTTGGCTGTGCCGGCCATGCCCACCATATCAAACCCGTTTCCCTCGACAACATGGCCAGCCGCTACGCCTGATCTCTTTTTTAACATTCATTTTTTGGAATCAATTTCATGCTGAACAAAGTCACTCCAGCCCTCATGGCCTTTCCTGCCCAATCTGATGTGTCTCAGAGCGACCCGCACCTGTGGGCGGCGGTGTTGCAAGAGGCCCATCGTCAGGAGCAGCACATCGAATTGATTGCTTCTGAAAATTACACCAGTCCGGCCGTCATGCGCATGCAAGGCTCTATCCTCACCAACAAGTATGCTGAAGGCTACCCTGGCAAGCGTTACTACGGCGGGTGTGAATTTGTCGACATCGTTGAACAACTGTGCATTGACCGACTCAAAGAGCTTTACGGTGCGAATTTCGCCAACGTGCAGGCCAATTCCGGTTCGCAAGCCAATCAAGCCGTGTTTTTGGCTTTGCTGCAACCGGGTGACACGATCATGGGCATGAGCCTGGCCGAAGGCGGACACTTGACCCACGGCATGCACTTGAACATGAGTGGCAAATGGTTCAATGTCGTGAGCTACGGCTTGAATGCTGCTGAAGAAATTGATTATGAAGCCATGGAGCGCATGGCGCATACCCACAAACCCAAGCTGATCATTGCGGGCGCCTCTGCCTATTCGTTGAAGATTGATTGGGAAAAATTTGCCCAAGTGGCCAAAAGCATAGGTGCTTATTTGATGGTGGACATGGCCCACTATTCGGGGTTGATTGCGGGTGGCGCCTACCCCAACCCCATGCCTTTTGCCGATGTCGTGACCTCGACGACGCACAAGAGCTTGCGCGGCCCACGCGGAGGCATCATCCTCACCAACAGTGAAGAGATGGCCAAAAAAATCAACAGCGCTGTCTTCCCGGGCATGCAAGGTGGCCCCTTGATGCATGTCATCGCTGGCAAGGCCACTGCCTTTCATGAGGCCTTGCAGCCAGCCTTCAAAGCCTATCAACAACAGGTCTTGTTGAATGCAGACACCTTGGCCAAAACCTTGGTTGAACGCGGCTTGCGCATTGTCAGTGGTCGTACGGAAAGCCATGTGATGTTGGTCGATTTGCGCGCCAAAGGCATCACCGGCAAAGCCGCTGAGCTGGCCTTGGGCCAGGCCCACATCACTTGCAATAAAAACGGTATTCCCAACGACCCCGAAAAACCCATGGTCACCAGTGGTATCCGTTTGGGCACCCCGGCCATGACCACGCGTGGTTTTGGTCAAGAGCAAGCGCGCATGACTGCGCACCTGATTGCTGATGTGCTGGAAGCGCCTGACGATGCCCAGCACATCGCCAAAGTGCGCACCAAGGTGGCCGAGTTGGTGGCACCGTTCCCCGTTTATGGCGACAGTGTTTTGCATCCCTGATGCACGCAATGGCGGTTTAAGTTAGTCAAAGGTGGTTTTTTAAATTCAAAGGGAGTTCTCATGGCTGGTCGTAATTTTTTGTTTGTCCCCGGTCCTACCAATGTGCCTGAACGCATCCAACGCGCCATGATGGTGTCGATGGAAGACCATCGTTCGCCCAACTTTCCGCACCTGACCCACACCATCATGGCTGGGCTCAAGGACATTTTCAGGTCCAAGAACGGCACGCCGTTCATCTTTCCTTCATCAGGTACAGGATGTTGGGAGGCGGCACTCACCAACACTTTGTCGCCCGGCGACAAAGTGCTGGCGGCACGCTTTGGCCAATTCAGCCATTTGTGGATCGACATGTGCCAACGCCTCGGTCTGGATGTGCACATCGTTGAATGCGATTGGGGCACGGGCGTGCCCTTGCAACAGTTCGCGGATATTTTGAAAAGCGATACACAGCACAGCTTCAAAGCTGTGCTGGCTTGTCACAATGAAACCGCCACTGGCGTGACATCAGACATCGCGGGCGTGCGCGAAGCCTTGGATGATGCAGCGCATCCTGCGCTTTTGTTTGTCGATTGCGTCTCTTCCTTAGGCTGTATCGATTTTCGTTTCGACGAATGGGGTGTGGACATGGCGGTCAGTGGATCGCAAAAAGGCCTGATGTTGCCCGCTGGTTTGGGTATTTTGTGCACCAGCGAGAAAGCTTTGGCGATGCACAAAACAGCGCAACTCAAGCGTGCTTACTTTGATTTGCAAGACATGCTGCAAAGCAACGCCACAGGCTATTTTCCATACACCCCCGCTTTGCCATTGATGTACGGACTGATCGAGTCCATGAAGATGATCCAGGAAGAGGGCTTGGACAATGTGTTTGCCCGACACCACTACTTGGCGGAGGGCGTGCGAGCTGCCGTGACCTTGGGTTGGCAACTCAAATTGTGTGCAGCCGAAGCCAAATGGCATTCGGATACCGTCACGGCCGTGATGTTGCCGCAAGGCATTGCAGGCACGGAAGTGATTGCCCGGGCTTACCGTCGCTACAACTTGTCGCTAGGCGGTGGACTGTCTAAAGTAGCTGGTAAGCTTTTCCGTATTGGCCACTTGGGCGACATGAATGAAGTTCATTTGATGGCGGCCATCAATGGTGCTGAAATGGCCATGCTCGATTGCGGCGTAGCGGTTGCGCCGGGTAGCGGCGCTGCAGCCGCAGGCAATTACTGGCGCAGCCATGCAGCACCTGAAAGCTTGGGCGCCCCTCATATCAGCAAGGACGAACATGCAAAAAATCGTATTTCTGGACAGGCAATCATTAAGAGCTGAGCTGCGTCAACCAGCTTTCTTGCACGAATGGGTTGAGCATGTGCAAACCCGACCCGATGAAGTGGTCGAGCGTTTGCAACATGCCACGGTTGCCATCAGCAACAAAGTACCCATTCGTCGAGAAACGCTGGCGCAACTGCCGCATCTCAAGCTGATCGCCATGGCCGCAACAGGCTATGACGTGATTGACACACAGGCCTGCCAAGAACACGGCGTGGCCGTGGTGAACATTCGCAATTACGCGGTGCACACTGTGCCCGAGCATGCGTTTGCATTGATCTTCGCCTTGCGTCGAAACCTGATGGCCTACCGAGACGATGTCCTGCATGGGCGCTGGCAGAAAGAAGAGCAGTTTTGCTTCTTTGACCACCCGATCAGTGATTTGCATGGCAGCACCTTGGGTATTTTCGGTGAAGGCGTCCTCGGCCAAGCCACGGCCAACATTGCCCGTGCTTTGGGCATGAAGGTGTTGTTTGCAGACCATGCGCCGCCCAAGGCTGCTGGTGTTGAGTTTGTGCCTGCCGAGCAGGTGTTTGCTGAATCAGACATCATCTCTTTGCATTGCCCTTTGACACCTGCCTCGCGCAACTTCATCGGCATGCCCCAACTGAAACAAATGAAGCGCAGCGCTTTGCTCATCAATACTTCGCGTGGTGGATTGGTTGACGAACAAGCCTTGAAAGAAGCTTTGCAAACGGGTGTGATTGCGGGTGCTGGTTTTGATGTTTTGACGCAGGAGCCCCCCCGCGATGGCAATCCATTGTTGGACATTCGTTCGCCCAACTTCATTCTGACGCCGCATGTGGCCTGGGCTTCTCAACAAGCCATGCAGTTTTTGGCCGATCAACTCATCGACAACATCGAGGCCTTTGTCAACAACACGCCGCAAAACCGCGTCGTTTGAACCGTCGCCCCACGGACATTCAGTCCTTGGCGGCGGTTTTTTGCAATGCCAGTTCGTACAAGCGGTTGCGCGGTGCGCCGCTGATCTCGGCGGCGAGCTTGACCGCTGTTTTGACTGGCAACTCGGACAACAACAGCGCCAACACCCGTTCAGCGTCGGCCAAGCTGCTGCTCGCTTGTGGCATGGGATGCAGCACCAAAGCGAATTCACCTTTGCTGCGCTGAGCCGAGGCCTTCAACCAAGCGCTGAACCCAGCGGCAGGCAGCAACGCTATTTCTTCAAATTGTTTGGTCAGTTCTCGACCAACGGTGAGTGGCCTTTGACCCAAAACCTCTAAGGCACTGGCCACCGCTTCAATGCGGTGCGGCGCCTCTAGAAACACTTGGGCCCGGGGCTCAGAAGCCATGGCTTGCACCGCCGCTTGGCGCTCGCTCGCTTTGCTGGACAAAAACCCCAAAAACACGAACTGTCCGTCGCCACCACATCCGCTTGCACTCAAGACAGTGGTCACGCTGCTGGCACCTGGAACAGGCATCACCGGTAAACCAGCCGCTTGCACCAAGGCCACCAAACGCGCTCCCGGGTCGCTGATGGCCGGTGTACCTGCATCACTTAAATAGACCACCCGTTGGCCTTGTTGCAGTCGCAAAATCACGTGCTCTGCAGCGCTATTCTCGTTGTGTTGGTGCAGGGGCATCCAGGAGCCAATCGGTTTGTCCAAGCCGTAGTTGCGCAACAGGCTTTGGCTATGGCGCGTGTCTTCGCAAGCCAGCACATCGGCAGCTTGCAACAAATGCAGGGTGCGCAAACCGATGTCGGCCAGGTTGCCAATGGGCGTGGCCAGCACGTACAAACAGCCACCTGGGTGGTCCTGTCCGGCGCAAGCTGCATTTGCAGCAGCCAACACAGTTTCGTAACGAGGATTCAATGAGCACCTTTCGACATGCACCGTTGCGATCCACCAAACAGCTGGGGGATGACGCTGAGGACCAGGCCTTGTCTTATTTGCAAGACCGCGGATTGCAACTGCTGGTGCGCAATTACCGCACACCTGGTCGTGGCGGCGGCGAGATAGACCTGATTGTGCGAGAGCCCAGCGGGACGGTGGTGTTCGTCGAGGTGAGAAGTCGGTCCGATCAACGCCATGGCGGCGCATTGGCCAGCATCAACAGGCGCAAACAACAGAGGATCGTGTTTGCTGCTCTGCATTATTTGCGCAACTGGCGGCAGTGGCCGCCGTGTCGCTTTGATGTGGTGGTGGTCGAGCATGGTTGTTTGGAGTGGCTTCGGGCGGCGTTTCATGACTGAAATTGATTGCACTGCTAACGGCGCTTGACATGAGGCAAAGGTATGATGATGGCATGTTAGAGCAACGCATTGAACAACAGTTCATCGACAGTGCTGATTTGAAATATCAAGCGGCGCAATCCTTGAGCAAGCCTCTGGCAGCTGCTGTGCAAGCACTTTTGGCGTGTGTCACCAGTGGCGGCAAGGTCTTGACCTGTGGCAACGGTGGTTCGGCTGCTGATGCGCAGCATTTCGCAGCTTTGTTTGTTGGGCATTTTGAGCGTGAGCGTCCCGAGTTGGGCGCGATTGCGCTCACCACAGACAGCTCCATCATCACGGCCATTGGCAATAACGACAGCTTCGACCAGATATTTGCCAAGCAGGTGCGCGCGCTGGGTCAACCCGGTGATGTTTTGTTGGCCATCTCCACCAGTGGCAATGCCAGCAATTTGCTCATGGCAATTGCTGCGGCCCACGAACGCGAGTTGTGTGTGATTGCGCTCACCGGCAAGGGGGGCGGCAGGATCGGTCAAACTTTGCGCGAAACAGATGTGCATGTGTGCGTACCGCACGAGCGCACTGCGCGCATTCGGGAGGTTCATTTGTTGGCATTGCATTGTTTGTGCGATGGGGTGGACAGTCAGTTGTTAGGTGAACAGGAGGTTCCAGAATGAAAATCAAACGTGTGAGCGCCATAGGCGGCGCTTTGTTGTTGAGCTTGAGTTTGAATGCATGTGCGCCATTGATGGTGGCGGGCTTTGCGGGTTCTGCCTTGGTGGCCAGCGACCGTCGAACCTCAGGCGCCCAGCTTGAAGATGAAACCATCGAGCTGCGCGGCTCCGCTCGGGTTCGCGACGCCCTGGGCGAAAAGGCCCATGTCAACGTCACCAGCTTTAATCGCCAAGTCTTGCTCACGGGTGAAGTCGCCAGCGAGCGCGACCGTCAAACCGTGGTGGGTTTGGTGGAAAAAATTGAAAACGTGCGCACCGTGGTCAACGAGTTGTCGATCACACCCATCAGCACCTTGAGCGAACGCTCCAATGACTTGCTGATCACGGCCAAGGTCAAGGGCAGCCTGGTCGACAGCCGGGACCTGTTTGCCAATTCCTTCAAGGTCGTGACCGAGCGTGGCACCGTTTACTTGATGGGCCGTGTGACCCAGCGTGAAGCCTCCAGCGCCACCAACGTGATTCGCAATGTGAATGGCGTCAACAAAGTGGTGCGCTTGTTTGACATCATCACCGAAGAAGAGTTGCGCAACCTGTTGCCGCCACCGCCGCCGCCGGAAAAGCCAGTGGACAGCAGCAAACCCAAAAGCTGAAACTGACAGGGTTCAAACCAAAGCCACCTGCGGGTGGCTTTGTCGTTTCAGCGCAGCCGCTTGACCAGGCTGGAGGTGTCCAATCGGTTCCCGCCAGCGGCTTGCACATCGGCATAAAACTGGTCCACCAAGGCGGTGACAGGCACCCTTGCACCATTGCGCTTGGCCTCATCCATGACCAGGCCCAAGTCTTTGCGCATCCAATCCACCGCAAAACCAAAGTCGAATTTGTCGGCCACCATGGTTTTGCCGCGGTTGTCCATTTGCCAGCTTTGCGCTGCGCCCTTGCCAATCACGTCCAACACCTGCTCCATGTTCAGACCGGCTTTCATGCCAAAGGCCATGCCTTCGCTCAGTGCTTGCAGCAGACCGGCAATGCAAATTTGATTGACCATTTTGGTGAGTTGGCCTGCGCCACTTTCGCCCATCAAGGTGACCGCCTTGGAGTAGGCCATGGCCACAGGCTTCATGCGATCAAACGCCGCCGCCTCTCCACCGCACATCACCGTCAACATGCCATTGATGGCACCCGCTTCGCCACCAGACACGGGGGCATCGACAAAATGCACACCCAGCGCCTTGGCCGCTGCAAACAATTCACGCGCCACCTTGGCC
>Ga0164293_10005483_pt1 | contig 10790 bp, 8 predicted proteins | sample GEODES118metaG_FD_111487 | JGI IMG/M metagenome (GOLD analysis project Ga0164293, IMG submission 111487) | Eutrophic lake water microbial communities from Lake Mendota, Wisconsin, USA - GEODES118 metaG | ecosystem: Environmental > Aquatic > Freshwater > Lake | place: USA: Lake Mendota, Wisconsin...
CCTACTTCAAGTGCTTTTTGAATAATTCCTTCGATAGTTGGGTATTCATGGAACGCACCATTATCGATAATTGAATTAATCCTTTTTAATTCTTTTCTGAGATTCTGTTGTTTACAGAAATTTAATGCCTCGTCCTTAACTAATGAACTATCTTGAGTATTCTCCTTGATTGATTCAAGTGTGTCCAAATGGATTCTAGCGTTTTCTTGAGACCCCATTTCAGAAGTTATTTTAAGTGCCAAACTTTCATAGTTTGGTATCTTAGAATATTTCTTGTAGTACTCTTTTATGTGTTCAGAAATAAATCTAAAAGAAACGTTATCAAAGTACTTGCTCTCGATTACATCAATAATTTGCTCCCCGTATTTTTTTTCCTCGATAATCGCTTTAATTAATGATTGTTGGAATGATGTTCCGAGTGTTCCAAAGTTCTTTTCTGTCATTGTTAATATGTTTATTATAATTGATAATTTAAATAAGTTGTTTCCAATTGTCTAGAAGATAAAATATCGGTTAAGTCCGACAAATATCTCTTCAAATTGGGACGAATGTCTACCGTATATCTTACTTTTGGGTGAAAAATATTTGAGGGAAACATTCTTTGAATAAATACTTCGTCTCCCATCTTAATCTCGAGCAAGAAACTTTCTTTATCATTTTCATCACTAGATTCTACACCCTCTAAACCGTAAAAATAATCACGATTTTCGTTTAGATAATCCAAAGTTTTTGATTTCAAATCATATGCGATTTCGTCACAAATATATTTAACGTAGTCATGTAAATCTAACGAGCGGCGAGATTTAGGGTTATGCTCTTTAACGTTAAAAAAACGTTGGCAAATAATGTTTTTTTCAAGAGTCAGGAGAAACTCGAATTTTGTTAAGTCTTGATTACTCATTGGTTTTAATTTTTATTATTTTTTTATTTTTTTCTTTTCTTGTTAGTCTCAAAAAGGGATTTAGAAAATTAATCCACGCATCATCAGATTTTGGAAGTAATAGAAATATCCCATCTTCCATCATCATCTTCATTGTATTTTTGTATGAACGACCTTCAGGGTCTATTAAATCGTTCATCAAAGAATTTATCGATTCCTTAGCGTCATCAGTTAAAAATGGGTCATCTAAACTTACAATTCTACTATTGACATCAAAAAACTCATCACCAAGTACACCGTATTTGGTAACACCAGTAAGTAGATTTTTAACTACGTTATTATCATTATCTTCCTCAAATAACGTATTAAATCTCTCTTTTATAAAATCTATCGTGATTTCTTGAGTCTTAATTTCGGGAACTACATTGATTAATCTTCTAACACCTAAGTTTTTTATACCTGCAATGTTGTCGGATTTATCACCACAAATAATCTTAACCAGTTTTATATTCTGAATAAGAATCTGTTCATGGTCATAAACAAACATATCATCCGGTTGATAAATTTTACTGTGTGATGGATTGTAAAGTTTTGTATTTTCCGACACAAGTTGAGTCAAATCTCCATCAGAAGAAAATATTATCTTTTTTTCTTTTGGGGAATTTTGAGAATAGTAAGCAATCGCGTCATCAGTTTCACAAAATTCATATTCACCTTGTCTAACAAATAGTTCTTCTAAATACTGTTTAACGCGATTGCGTTGTTTACCGTAAGAATGTACTTCTTCTTCTGTTCTAATTCTAGATTTACGATTTTCTTTGTATTGATGGTAATACCTCTTTCTTGTTAGAGAACCGTCTTGACCATCCCAAAATACAACAATTTTGTCTAAGTGGTGAATTTCTATTGTTCTTCGAAGTGTGTTCACAAAATGGTATATCGCACCAATGTGTTCACCTTTATAGAAATGATTTTTTAAACCAAAAAAACCAATAGTTAATAAATTATCACCATCTACTAATAGTACGTTAGACATTAATCATTGTTATTACAGGTTGAACAAAAAAAAAATTAATCTTCATCATCACAGTCAACTGTTGTTGATTCTGACAATTCAAAATCCCCACCACCCAATTTCTCTTTCCAAAAATTAGAGTATTCTTTTTTGTATAACTCTAATGCCTCTTTTGTGTCGGCAATGTATCCATAGTGAACAACAATAACCTTACCGTCTTTGTATCCTAAACCATTTACGTGGTTTTTAAGAATAGAAATTTTCGTTCTAACTGCATATGATATTTTTCTACCATCTTTAACCGCGTCAATATGATTGATACCTGATTTTTTCTGATTCCCAAAAAGGAAAACAAGTGCAGATGCTAACCAAAGAGCTTCACCACCTTTTGCTTTGATTTCTGGTTGACCAAATGGGTTGTCAGGTAATTCTACCCATGGTTGATTAACCACCACCATTGTAAGGTAATATGGGTTTTCTTTAGTTGGGTAATCTTCTTTTTTAGATTTAGTAATTCTAGAGTGAACACCCATACCTATTTTATCCGATAAAACACTTGCGTTGTGTTGTTTACCACCTTTACCATCGAAGGTCATCTTACAAGGTATTGAACCTACAGAATCCCAACAGAACAAAATGTGTCTTGGAATCTCACCTTTTTCGTGAGCATCTATAACTTCATTAACAAAATCAGTTGCTTGTTCAATGTATTCGAATGAGTCGTTAAAAATAAAATCACCCACCCATTCTCCGTCAGAATTTTTCTCTGCCTGAAAACCTAATTCAAGTGCGTGTTCCCATTTCCATTTTCTTTCTGTAATGATAAGAACAGGTAAATGACCTTTTCTTTGTGCATCAACCGCAGCCAAAATCATTGCAGTGGTTTTCGATGAGTTAGTGTGACCAAGAAACATGTTAATGTTACCCATCACAGGTCCCGGTAATCCACATGCGTTATTAAACGCTTCTCCACAGTAATAAAAATTTTCATCTTTATATTTTGTTTTGGTGGAGAATTTTGATATATAATCAAATTCTTTTTTCTTAATTGCCATAGGTATATTTGTAAAATTCTTGTAGTGTTTCTAACTTATCTGTTGCATTTGCAAGTTTCTCAACGAACTTATTCATTTCCTCCAAATGTTGTGGGTGTTCACCGATTCCAACTGGATTTTCCATGTAAATCATTAAAGTCGCCTTGGATTCTGCAATTTCACTCTCATATTTTTTAACGAGAGATTCGTACATTAGATTTTTAATTGTCATGTTTTAAATTTTAAAAAGTACTTGGACACCACATTAATGCGAATGTCCAAGTACAAGTTGAGTATTTTTAGAATGGTAAATCATCATCTCCGTCAACCTCTTCTTGAGGATGATAATCAGGAACTGATGTTTTTTGAGTTGGTGGTGTGGATGGTGTGGATGGTGTCATAAATTCTGAATTTTCAGAAGAGTTTGATACCCATTTGCTAGTTGCAGAATCCCATTTTGGAACTTCTCCTTTAGCAATCATCTCAAGATAGTCTTCAGGTTTTTTAGAATAAACATCTGACCAAGTTAAATCATCGCTCAACCAAGTATCTGAAACACTTTTTTCAGTGTGTAATGAACTTTGGTCTTCAGGGATAATAGAGGTGATTGTTGTATACTCTCTACCATTACCCGATTTAGTTAAATTTAAATTAATGACAAGGTCTCTACCTTTTTCGGGGTCAGTAATATCACCCTTGTTTTTGAAAAGAGGGAAAATTTTATCCAACACACCTTCATTTTTAGTGTTGTGTTTAAAACGCCAAAATTTTACACCATCTTGTTCGTTTTCTCTGTCGATAACTTTTACAATGTAAAATTTACGAGAACGGTATTGACGAGCCAATACTTTATCTGACTCCACTCCGGTCATCATTAAACCTTCATGAACTTCATTAAGTGGTGAACGTTTACCTTCTTGTTTAGGGTCATAAAGTTTCACCCAATTTCCGTCTACTTGAACCTCATGGAAGTAAACTTCAACAAATGGACTTCCACCATTTGGTGCCGGTAGAATTCGAATTCGTCTCTCACCACTGCGAGCACCTTTCGGTAATACCGTAGTGAAATACTTTTTCATTCTGTCTTCTTGAGACACCTTGTTACTGTTGCCGCTCGCGGCGTTTTTGTTGTACTGAGCCAGTACTGCTTCTAATGTTGACATAATAATTGATTTTAAATTGTTAAACTGTTTGTATGTAAAGTATAAATAAAAAAAGTCAGACTTCAAAATCTGACTTGTATTTTTTTCAAAAAAAGTTCAAACTCTTACTCTAGAGTTAAAAGATACAATAATTTATTCAATAAACCAACCATCTCATCTCTTAAATTTAAAAGGTCGGTATCTCTTGTTTCATCTAAATCGGATGAAAACTCTATTAATGCATCGACACATGTCTTTATCATGTCCGAAGGATTCATTTCAGATAAATTTATAAGTGTGATATTTTTTGTATCATCATCCAACACAAATCTTCCGTATTTACCCATTGATGATTCTACGAATTCATCAATTAGTTCTCCTAAATCTTCATACACATCACCAAACGCCTTGTGTCTTGCAAGACCTTTGGTTTGCCAATGATTTATTTTTAATTGTGTCTGTAAACCTAATAAGAAATTTATCTTAGAAGCTAAATTCATCTTCATCCGCATTAAAACTATTTCTTATGATGTCAGTAGAATAATTATCGATGTCTTGTTTCGTTAAAACATATTCATTTTTACCTGATTGTGCCATTTCTGGTTGTTTCTGAGCAAAAAACTCTTGTGGATTTTGATTAAATGGATATGAATCTAAAGAACGTAACTCAAGTTTTTCTTGAGGTGTCTTTTCTTTCATTGTGTCCATCTTTTGTCCTAATTCATCAATTTTATTCATTACCATATCCATTTGAGATAGTTTATTCTCTAAATCGGTTAGTTTGGTAAAAACGGTATCCATTTTACCAACAACCTCGGTATTATCAGATTTACTATCATCCAAATCTTTTTTAATCGATTTGGTCATGTTAACTAAGTCTGTAATATCAATTTCTTCAGTGTCATCAACAGGTGTTGACATATCTTCTGGTGTGGGTGCTGCAATATCTTCCGGTGCTGGTGGTGGAACATCTCCTTCCGCTCCCATGTCAGGTGCTGGTGGTGCAATATCAGGTGGTGGTACTTCACCTTGTTCCATTAAAGTCTTTGCATACTTATTAATCGCATTATATCTTGCGAGTTCTTCCATTAATGTTTTTTCTAATTTTTTCATAGTTAATCTTGTAAAAGTTGTCTACCGTCTTCGGTTATAAATTTTTTATTTAATCTTTCAACAATTCCGTCCTTAGACCTAATGACATAACACTCACCGGTCTGTAAATCACATTCCTCTCTTTCCATCCCATCATTTGAAACGGTTCTAATTTGTTTGGGGTTACTCATGTAGTTTTCCAAACTTTTATTTATTTTTTCGTTATTCATGGCTTTTTCTTTTATAAATATCTGTAAAGTTCGAAAACTTACATATTATTCCATTCTGAAATAAACAACGTCACCATCATACAAACCCAACTCAGACATTAATTTAGGTGATAACGCTAAACCATATTTTTGACCAATAGGTCCAACTGCAACAGGTCCTTCCGCAACTATACTTCCAAGACTTGAGTCTAATTGGTAATTTGGATTAACAATAACTTGTTTATTATTCTTTGGATTTTTAAATGTTGTTTTTGCCGTTCTAACCACATCATCAGTTATTGATTTGGATAATTGGAATCTCGTCATGAAGTATCTGTAATTAGACGAACTAATATCTGAAAACTTTATTCCATTCGCAATATTCATACTAACGGTAGGTTCTATTTTGTAATCTTTACCACCCATTTGTACAACTAATCCTCTTAACCATTCTCCGTTATTTTGAATTAATTGAATTGACCTAACTTCATTAAAACCATTATATGGTACACCAAATCTATTAATACCAACCGTTTCGATTATTTTTTCCGCAGTACCACCGTATACACCATATCTGTCAGTAATATATGAAACACCATCTTTCGGATAAACTACATTTTCTTCAGTTTTTGTTTTATTTTCTTGTCTTTGTTTGAATTTACCAATCGCTTTTGCTTGTATTTTATCAAATAAAATCCTATAACTAGCAACAAATGAATCTTTTGGGTCGGGTAGTGATGTATATGGTATTCTTGTACCAGCAAAAGTTGTTGATATCGTATTTGATTTAATACTATGATTTACTTCTGTAATCCAATATGAACCCTTAAACATTGGGATGTTTTTTAAATAGAAGAACATTGTTGGTTGTATCATCACATTACCCATCGATGATACCTCACATTTATATGACGCTTGTTTGTAGTAATCAAATAAACTCACGTCCACATTATGTACACCTGCACCGGATGATGACCTTGATAAATCTTCCAATACTTGAAATGATTCAGAAGTATTTTTTAATGTAGATTGGTCTAAAGTCACACCTTTGAAAATTCCTTGATTTTGGTCACCAAAACTTACCTCAAACGCAACTACCCTGTTTGATTTAGATAAATCGTTTTGTGAAAAACCTTCTAATGATGTAATCAACAAAGGATTGTTATTTTGACTACCAATATAGAAACTATCATCATTAAACTTGTATGGTCTACTATTTGACATATCCAATCTTTTTGAACTTTGTCCAACTAATTGTATGATAATTTTTGGTGTTGCTTCTTGGTAATCAACCTCTAAAAATGTACCGAATAGTGTAGACGCAACTTTTTTAGATGGTGTTATTTTATTTTTATTTGTTAAATTATTTCCATAAAAATTAACATATGCAGGAAGTGCTCTCATATCTAAACCGGTTCCCTGTATCATCATTGATATGGCACTATACAGATTAACTGATGCATTTTCGGGTAATAATAATGGTTTAAATTTATCTATGTTTAGATATAATTTATCTCCAATATCTCTATTCGCTTTATCTAAAAATAGAAACTCTTCAAGTAATAATCTTTGACCGATTGAATTACCGGCCGTCCATTTATCATTAAATGATTTAAATGTGTTGTATAATTCTATTTTGGTATCATCAGTATTATACCCCCTGAATATGTCTATTCTTGAATTTGTGTTTTTAGCTTTAGACGAATCTAATTTCGCTAATTGGGGTAATAATATTGCCATAAAGTGTACCAATCTAACATCAGCACCGTTAGCAATAAGTTGACCGTCATCGTTTTTAAGTATTATTTGATTGGTTAAATATTGTTTAAACGCGGATTTAGTATTCACACCACCCGATTTTCGATATCCACCATAAATTAAAATTAATGACCTATGACTTTTTATGTTTTCTTCGGTTAATCTTATATCATTTATACTGAAGAAATCAAGATAATAACCATCGATATCTTCACCAATATAAAGTTTTATAAAATTTTGATTTGTGGTATTCACATCAGAAATACTAAACGGCTCAGGACTATAAGTGGATAAACTATTGTTAGTGGTTCCACTAACTTTAGTCATACCATAAAGTGTAAATGGGTCGATTTCTTTTGGATTGGCCATACTGAATTTTATCAAATTAGTTGTTGATAAAATGTCTGTGGTTATACTTTCCGCATTTATTTTTTGTCTTTCTTTTAATGTGTTTTTAATTAATAAATCCACATCATTATTATCTCCATCTATTTTCTCAACAACAGATAATTTTTTAAGAATATCTTGGAATTTAGAATAATTTATATTTCTAAATGTTTCATAAGGTATTTCATCATTTAGTTTTTCAGACGCAAAATCAATAAAGAAACTTTCAAAATATTCTAATATCTGAGGACTAAACGTACCAATTAAATCTAATGCCTTTTTATAATTTGCGGTTAAAGAGAATGTATTTCCTGTACTTCTAAAATAATCGTAAGGTGTTGGAAATGTTTGACCACTAAAACTGTCTGTAATGATATCATTTGTATACCATAAAGTTCTAAAACTTAATTCTTGTGAAAAACTAAAAGAACTATTGTTTTGAATTTTTGAATCTTCAAAACCACCAATTGATGGTAGTAATGTATAATTTTTATCAGATGTTATATATTTTGAATTATCCATAAAAACATCCCAATAATTCCTATTTGATTTTTGTCTAACCCTATGTTGTATTTTTTGTGAGGCGGTATCAGCTGAATATGACACGTTACCTAATAAAGGGTTATAAGATGAATAGTCGTTTACTATTTGACTGTATATTGCTTGGTAATATGGATTAACACCAACATTCGTATACCCTGTATATGTTGTACCGGTTGTTGAACCCGTCGTTGACGGTATTACATCTGTATATGGGATATACGTAACACCCGTTGTTGAGCCCGTTGTTGTTGAAACTCTTGGGATAATATCAAAAGTAATATTCTCATCATAGACCACATAAATTGTTGCACCTGTTAAACCGGTTAATGGTGTTTGAGATAATTCAATTGTGGTTGGGTTTGTTATTCCCGTAATAATAGTATTATTTGCGGTTTGTCCTGTTCCGGATATTACCGCAATTTTCATACCTGTTTGTATGTTAGATACTGAAGGTACGGTTACTGTTGTTCCGGTACTAGATACTCCACCAATAATTGCCGCACTAAGTGAACTATTATTATCAAATAAAGTTTTACCTGATAACGGTCTAACATTATAACTTGAATCAATTGACCCATTTAATATGTCAACCCCATCAATTAGATGTGTTTTATATCTGTGATATATTGAACCCCATTTTAACATTAAATGATAAGGTATAAAATGTGTTGCTGAAATTTCCCTAAATAATGATGATGTTAATATTGAATTATTTTCAAACGTTATCTGTTCATCTAAATCAATAAATGGTAAAGAATTTAACATCAAATAAGATGAACCAACATATTTTCCTTTAACTGTTGTCTTATTAAAATCTGAATAAAGTTGGTTATGAAAATATGGTGTATTGTATATTGGTAGGGTGTTACCTGAAACCTTTATTGTGTTTGAAAAAAAATCAACCTTACCAGATATAAGTTTTAAAGGGTCATTATATCCGGGTTTTAACCATGAAGAAATACTAATTGGTGATGCAATAAAACCTTGTGATGTGTTTAATTGTAATATACCATTAAATTTAAAATTATCATCAGTAAATGAACTTTTATTAATGTAATTTAAATATGTTGATGAATTAAATGGATAAATATTTTTTCTATATGATTCAGGAAGATAACCTAAAAGTAAATTATCTAAATTCTCTTTATTTAAATCACCATTAGAATTTGTTGCATTTTCAATATAACTTTCAAATCTAAACGGTTCATCTAATGCATCTACTATATAACTTGTTGTAGGTAAAGTATCTCTGAAATTATTAAATTTTTCAAAAGGAGATAATTGTGGTAATAATCCATCATATTCAACTATTGTTTGTGGACTACCGTTAGCATCTTTAACAATAACACCATTTTCTTTTTGAACTTGCTTTGTTTTAATATTAATAAAATTAACCAAAGGATTACCAGATGCTCTTGCTATTCTTTTCGCTAATTCAATTAAGTCAAAATCTTCTCTTATGGATTCTTCTATATTTTTAAATTCTTCATTAGCTAATTCGGTAAGTAAATTATTATTAAAGGAATCAAACATTGTTAGATATCTAGCTCTTTCGTAAATTTCATAGACAAAAGAATCATATGTTTTATCAATATATGGTATACTATCTGTTATTACATCAATTCCACAAATATCCTCAATTTTGTTATTGTCGGCGTTTGAATCAAATACATAATTAACATCATTTCTTGTTTGTTCATTATCAACATTTGTTTCTACTCTATTAGTTACGATTTTAATATATTCTTCAACAAAGTCAACTTCAGGCCATAAAGTTTTATCATTTGATTTTAATTTAGAAACTAATTGTTCATCACCCGGATATGCGATAACATTTTGTTTACCACCCGTTTGTGGTTTTTTAACTTCCGGCCAAGGGTAAATGTTTTCACCTTTTGATTCTTTAGAAAGATTTGATATTAATTTTTTTCTCTGATTTGAAGCATCAAATGCTTTATTATGAACATCTTTCATGAGTATCACATACACTTCAGCATTTGCCAATAAAACCGCAAACATATTTCTAATTGTTGGTTCAAACCCAAAACCCTCTTTTCCCTTAATAACCTCATTCATTCTGGTTTCTACGTCATCCTCAACTTTCTTTCTTTGTTCTTCAAATGATTTTCTAATTAAAAAAATATCATCAAAGATTCCATCAATATAAACAACATTTTTTTTGTCAGTCAACGTTTTGTAATATGACTTTACATCTTTTACATTTCTTATTGAGATTCTTTTAAAATCACCAGTCGTCTTATTTAATAACGTTTGAGTAAAAAGTCTTGACTTTGAAATTTTTGTATTAAAATTACTTATTAATAATTCTAAAGAACCAGATTTATCACCAATTATTTTAGAAGTATCTGTTTTGTCTTTTAAACTTAAATAATACCAAAATTGGTCAATTGTCTCGTTTGATGTGGTTTTAGTTGGTACAGTTATAAGTTCGTCAGAAAGATTGATTTTACCCCACGACTTTACTGAGTTTTCGAATTCATTGATTAAATCATCTAACTCTTTAATACCCTGAAATACCTCCATATCAACATTACTGAATATTTGTTGTTCCAAAATTTTATCTAAACTTTCAGCAATATAACCCATTTCTTTTAACGTTCTAACGGGAAAACCTTTAGGGATTAATCCCTTTGCTTCATATTTTCTATAAATTGATTTTAAAATTGAATATCCTCTTGATGAGTAAGAAATACGTTTTTCATATAATCC